>Ga0115002_10006802_pt1 | contig 13038 bp, 12 predicted proteins | sample ArcticOcean_MG_C_8_FD_89576 | JGI IMG/M metagenome (GOLD analysis project Ga0115002, IMG submission 89576) | Marine microbial communities from western Arctic Ocean - ArcticOcean_MG_CB11_86 | ecosystem: Environmental > Aquatic > Marine > Oceanic | place: Arctic Ocean: Canada Basin | collected...
CATCCATCGGGGTGCCCTTTGAACTCAACAAAATGCTATGGGCACGCATCCTTATCCGTCTGGAAACATCCGTATCCATTAAATATTGCAACTGAGTCTTTTGATCATTATTCAAGCCCGAAACAAACTTTGTGGCAGCCTTCATGAGAACCTCCTTATATAAAAGCTGTTGTCGTCTCTGCGCTCAACGGTCTCCAATATACCTATTTCTCATTATGTCTATTACACTACAAAACTCATGGTTGACTACTTATCAGTAGTTTGTTGTCATCGGCAATAGAGGTAAATGGGTCGTCCCAGCCAAAGCCAGTTAATCAATGCTTGTAAAGGTGGCGGTGGGGGTCTGTTGGACCAGGCTTGCCAGTAAATTTGTAACCTGAGATAAGGCTCCAACCAGGCACGAACCTTCCGTAATGCCTGCGGCCAACAAAGTAGAGTTTGGCCTGTTAGGCTACGCTTTTTTTTTGATACTCTGTTTTTTGATGTAGATCTTGGATTGATACTACCGCTTCAACTTGCGCGGGTCTTTCCGGTATATCTATGGCCAGATCAGCCGTCATCGTTTCTTTTTGAGAAAGAGCCCACCAGCAAAACGAGAAGGCGCAGTAGACCAACTGCCAGTGACGACGGATAGCCAGATCGGAGCGAACTTGGTATTGTGCCCAGCCCAAAGTTCCTTTGACTTGTTTGTAACTCTGTTCGACCCCCACACGTAATCCGTAGAGCCGAACCACTTCGTCCAATTTTGCTGTGGGCAGATTACTCTGCTTGGCACGCTTCGAGTTAGGTGTTGGCAAGTTCGTTCTCACGTACCAGGTTGTTCGTTCTGGTAATTGAACAGGATCGGTTGTCACAATAACTAAACGCTGAAGTTTTTCAGGTCCGAAGGGACCACAGTCGGCTTCCAGAGTCCACCATTGTTCTTCGTGTCCATCACGGAAGTTGCGCAGCAGAGATACCCACTCACCGGGTTCATTTACACACCAAGGAGATGAAAGAGCTGCTTCTATAACTGAACCGATATCTCCTTCTTTATGCCACCAGCAATAAGAAGGTTTGACAGCGACAACATAGCCAGCTTGAAGGTCTTCTAACCCTGCCGTGAAGTCGTTATTTTCTCCACAGAAACTATCGGCCACTACAGCACGGAAGGGTATTCCTGCCGTGATCGTTTTTTTTACCAGTTCAAGGGCAATCTGTGGTTTCGTGCGAAAGCCTGAGTCGGATTTCCCGTTTATAAAATGATGTGCTTGAGTATAAGGCTCGACTGCAATAGGATAATAAAGTCGCTCATCAGCCCAAAGACTACTGACAGAAACCACACCATTGTCAATCTTACCGATTGAACCCAGATATTGTTTGCCTACGTGAGCGGTCTTGCTTCCCCATTTGCGATCACCTGTTTCATCGATGATCAAGACACCTTCCGTATTGGGGACTGTGACTTCGTTCTGACTTAGCAGTGATAACCTTTGCTGATTCACTCGCTCGGGGTCCCAAGTAGATTCTGACAAAAACCATTGCAAACGTTGAGCTTTTGGCTTTGTAGCTCCTACGACGGGTTCCGTATTAGCCAGACCCGTGAGGGTTTTATTACGCTCGCAACCCAGTAATAGCCCTTCCAAGTAACGGCGAAAACTCTCTCGCTGGCTACGTTTTGAGAAGATGCCATCGAAGGTACTGGCATAGTCTTCGAGAGGGCCAGGAGATGGATCGGCAAGCAAACGTTGGCTCATGATATCACTCACTTAAGATGGGTGCAAAACCACGATAGCTGTATTGAATTGCTGCATAATATATCTACTGAACCCTTAAGTCAACAAACTACTGTTATGTGCCACAATTTCTTCAAAAGGGTCTTCTTTCCGTAGCCCCTTCTCCTTGAGAATGCCACGCAGCTCATAATCCAACCCCTCAAAGCGCCGTTTGCCCAAGCGCTCAAAAACATGATAAATAGCACCGTTGCGTACCACTTTGTCACGCGCATAATACCAGTACCAAAGCGTGCCCACAACGATCAGTCCACCGGAAAATAACATGGTCAACAAGCCCATCCCTACAAGGAGAAAAAGCGAAGCCAGAATGCCAAAGATCTGCATCCAGGGATATAAGGGCGAATGGCATCCAGGATCGTAGGAATTGATCCGACTCTCACGCATCACAATCACGGCCAGACAGACAAGAGTGAACATCAAAAGTTGAAACGCACTGGCCAGTTTGGCAATGCCGGTGGGATCGAGTACAATTAGGATCGTAACGATTGTGCCTACCGAAATTATAATCGAATAAACGGGCGTATTCATCTTTCCCAGCAAGCGAAAACATTCAGGTAGAATATGATCCCGGCTCATCGCCAGGGGATAACGAGAGGCACTCAAGATGCCAGCGTTTGCCACAGAGGTGAACGCCAGCAGTGCCGCAACAGAGATCAGCAATTTGCCCCAATATCCGAAAATATTCTCAGCTGCCGATGCCGCCGGTGTCAAGTCGCCTGCCAACTGATCTGGGGCTACTGTGCCAACCATAATGGTCGTGCCCAGCCCATAAACCAGAATCGCCGTGCCTATCGCCAGAAAAATACCCAGAGGCAGATTGCGTTCGGGGTTGCTCACCTCTTCGGAAAGACTGGCAACCTTGGTCACACCCACATAGCTGATGTAAACCAAACCAGCTGTATCCAGAATAGAATTCATCCCCGGTTCAAAGAACCCCTCAAAGTGAGCGAAATTCAACTTAGGAAGCCCACCGCCAATAAAACCCGATAGAATCGCTAACAACCCGACCACCAGAAGAACCTGAAGCCCACCCGTCTTCTTGGCCCCAAACAAATTCAGTGCTCCCAGCGCAATCGCCAACACAACCGCGATCGACTGAATCGGCAATGCGGGAAAAAAGAGGCCCATATACGCACCCATGCCAACCAGTGCAAACGAAACCTTCAGCACCAGTGTCAGTCACGTGCCCAACCCACCGATAGTACCGACCAAAGGCCCAAATGTACGGTCCAAAAAATAATACACACCACCCGCACGAGGCATCGCCGTAGCCAGTTCTACAATGCTGAACATCGCAGGAATAAGCGGTATGGCAGCCAGCAGATAAGCCAATACAATAGCCGACCCGACCTGTTCGGCTGCCAATCCTGGCATCAGAAAAAACCTGCACTCAGCGTGCCTCCGGTGGCCACGGTATACACATCTATGAGTCCAAGTTCTTTTTTCAAGCGCTTTTGCGTGTTTTGCTCTGGCATCAGACTCTATACCTTCCCAATCTCGAGGACAACCGTATGGACTCATCTCCATCGTTTGAGAATAAGTCAAAAACCAGCATCTTTAAAAAAAGGCCAGTGGATATCTCGAAATCCGAGTTTCCTCTGGCCTACAAAACAGCGGGTAGATCCCTGAGGATTAGAATCCAACCCGCCGCCTTATCTACCAAAACTTCTACATCTCTCAAAAAATAGAGTAAATACAAATCATAGACAAATAGATTATATAAACTTAACTCATCTAAAAAACCAATATATTCGATACCCATTTGTAACATGAAACAGAGGCCAGTTTAACATATGGTGTGGCAGTGAGAGCGTGTTATAATAACAAAAGCCGTGACATTTGGTCACGGCTTTATGCTTCAAAATTTATGAGAAAATCAAGATCTTTTCGCCACTTTATACCTTGCCTCCTTTAAGCGGCTTGCGTCTGTTTGATTTCTCTTTCAGGTTGTACGGCAAACCACTTATAAAGGGCTGGTATAACCAAAAGGGTAAGAATCGTTGACGTGATCAATCCGCCAACAACAACCGTTGCCAATGGTCGTTGTACTTCACTACCCGTGCCACTAGAAAATAACAAAGGCAACAATCCCAAGGTCGTGGTTACCGCCGTCATCAACACAGCGCGCAAGCGCAAACATGCCCCATCAACAGAAGCATCATCTACATCCACTCCTTCGCGTAAAAGCTGATTGAGGTATGTAATCAAGACCATGCCATTTTCAAGGGCAATGCCAAACAAGGCAATAAACCCAACAGATGCAGGCACCGACAAATTTTGTCCCGTTAGCCACAATCCCACGACCCCGCCCACCAATGCCAACGGAATGTTAAGCAAAATGAGCACCGTATTTTTCAGCGAATTAAAACTGCTAAACAGAAGCAAAAAAACAACAAACAAAGTCACTGGAATCACTACCACCAACCGTTTATTTGCCTCTTGTTGCAATTCGAACTGCCCACCCCACGTCACCAAATACCCTGGTGGTAAATCCACATTTTGTGCAATAGCCGCTTGTGCATCGGCAACAAATGACCCCATATCACGCCCACGCACATTACATTGCACCGTAATAAATCGCTGATTGTTCTGGCGCGTAATTTGGCGAGGCCCCACAATCTCCTCTATAAGAGCCAATTCACTCAACGGCACTTTCACACCCGTTGGTGAAGACACCAAAATATTGGCAATCACATCGGGTGACGAACGCGCTTCAGGTGCATACCGCACCAAAATATCAAACCGAGCCACCCCTTCAAAAATTTGCCCCGCTGTCTCGCCCCCAACGGCTGTGCGAATCATATCTTGCACATCAGACACATTAATGCCATACCGTCCAATGGCTTCTCGGTTAATGGTAATACGCAATTGAGGCGTACCCGTCACCTGATCTTTTTGTACATCTGCCGAACCTTTTACAGCACGGATCACACTTTCAATTTCGCCAGCCTTTTGCTCCAACACGGCCATGTCTGCGCCAAAAAGCTTAATGGCAAGCTCGGCTTTCGTTCCTGTCAACAATTCATCGACTGCCGCTGCAATCGGTTGGGTAAAATTGAACCGCGCACCTGGGAAATTTTCAAATGCCTCACCCATAATGGCATATAATTCTTCGGGGTTATCAGCTGTTTCCCACTCATCTTGCGGTTTTAATGCCACAAAAGACTCAGCATTGTTCACCGGATCGGCATGTGCGCCAACTTCTCCACGCCCCACACGACTCACCACACGTATCACTTCGGGAAATTTCATCAGGCGTTTTTCAAAAACAGTCACCATATCCCGTGCTTCATCCAATGAAATAGACGGTGCCATCGTCACACGCACCAACAAATCGCCTTCATTCAATTGTGGCACAAACTCCGAACCTAAAAACGGGAAAATCACCATCCCCACAACAAGCATCCCCACCGCTAAAATGACCGCTAATTTTCTGTTTTGCACAAATCGAGTGACCAATGGACGATAACCCGCCATGAGTCCATTGAGAATGCGATTTCCCTTTTCACCTTGCGTTTTGGGGCGTCGCATTAACAAATCTGAAATCACAGGTGCCATCACAATGGCAAAAATCAAAGACCCCACCATCGCCAATGCAACCGTGTAGGCCAAAGGACGAAATGTTTTGCCTTCCACGCCCTGAAGTGTAAACAAAGGTAGAAACACAATCACAATAATAGAGATGGCAAATACAATCGGGCGCCCCACCTCTATACACGCGCGACGGATCACCTGCAAACGAGATTCACCGACAGGAGCCTCACGCAGCATACGATCTATGTTTTCAACCATCACAATCGTACCATCTACCATCATCCCAATCGCAATCGCCAAACCGCCCAATGACATCAAATTGGCCGAAATATCGAACGCATACATCAAGATAAAAGCAAAAAATATTGAGAATGGAATAGACAACGCCACCACAACACTGGGGCGGAACCCACCCATAAAAACAAGCAGCACCAAAGCAACAAGTACCACACCTTGTAATAAAGCATTTGTAACCGTGTCCACGCATTTGGCAACCAACGTGGCTTGGTCATAATAGGGCACCATCTTTATGCCAGGCGGTAAAAGTGCATTGATCCTTTCAATCTGGATCTTTACATCCCCAATCACCTGCGAAGTATTTGTCCCAATCAACTTCAAGACCATCCCCACCACCGTTTCACCCTCACCATTCATCGTGGCAAGCCCTTGTCGCACCTCACCACCCACTTGAATGTCTGCCACCTGATCCAAATAAAGCGGGCGTCCATCAACCGCCTTTAAAACAATGCGATTTAAGTCATCTATCTTTTCAGCCAACCCCACAGAACGCACCACATATTGCTCAGAGTTTTTCACTATAAACTGAGCACCCACATTGGCATTGTTGGCCTTTACGGTTTCAACCACATCGTGCAAAGACAAATTGTATTGCAACAAGGCTTCAGGGCGAACCAAAATATGGAACTGCTTGACCTGCCCACCCAAAGAAAGCACTTCTGTCACACCCGGCACCGTCTGCAAATTAAACTTAATGAGCCAATCTTGAATCTGGCGCATGTCTTCGGCACTGCGATCTCCCGTTTCATCTTCCACAACATAAAACAAGATCTGACCCAACCCCGTTGCAATGGGCCCCATATCGGGCACACCAAAACCATCGGGAATTTGTCCACGTGCCATTTGCAACCGCTCATTCACCAATTGTCGGGCAAAATAAATGTCGGTGCCTTCCTCAAAATAAATATTGATCACCGACAAACCAAAATTTGAAATGGAACGCACTTCTTTCAAATTAGGCAACCCATTCATCGCCACTTCAACAGGATAGGTCACATATTTTTCAACTTCTTCAGGTGCCAGCCCTTCTGTTTCTGTAAAAACCTGTACCAATGCCGGTGTCACATCGGGAAATGCATCTACAGGCAATTTTTGATAACTGGCATAACCCGCAGCCATCACCAACCCCATAAAAACCATCATTAAGAGGCGGCTGTTAAGCACGAATTGAATTAATCCTTGCATGGTTTGCCTCCTTTAATGATTATGGCCATCGCCAAATGCACCCTTTTCAAGCTGTGCTTTGAGTATAAATGCGCCTCGTGTGACATAACGTAAACCAGGGTGTAGGCCCTCAAGAATTTCGGCTTGCATCATGTTTGTCTGCCCGACAACAACAGGCTGAGGTTCAAAACCTGCTTCTGTTTGAACAAAAACACAGATTCTATTTTCCACATTTTGCAAAGCTGTTTTGGGCACCAACATCGCCACGCGTTTGCTATCGACCTCTACAGCGCCCGTCACAAACAACCCAGGTCGCCATTGACCGTTCTGATTGGGCAAAACAATACGTGCCGTAGCCGTGCGCGTGACTTCATCAATGGTTGGGCTGATATATGAAACCAACCCCGTAACCACTTCCCCACCCTCTTTGGCTGATATATGCACTTTGTCGCCCATTTTCAAATGAGGCAAGTCCTTCTGATAAACAGTCAGTTCTGCCCAAACCGAACGGAGATCCGCCACAGAAAAAATTTCGGCATCATCTTTTACATTTTCACCCAACGTAATGTGCTTGGCCACCACAATCCCATCAAAGGGTGCGCTAATCTCATACTGGGTATAAGACACATCCGGCTGATCGAACAACGTTGTGAGATAGGCATCAGAAAACCCCAACGCGTGCAACTTTTGTTCTGCAGATCGCGCCTCAATTCGCATCTCAGCCAACATCTGCTTGGCTGCCAAATATTCCCGTTCTGACGAAATGCCATCTTTCCAAAGCCGATCTTCTCGATCAAAAGTGACCTCTGCCAACGACAACCGTTCTCGTGCTGCAAGAAATGATGACTTCAGATCTGAAAGTTCTCGACTGTCAAGTACAGCCAAGATATCACCAGACCGAACACGGTCCCCCAATTTCTTATTTACTCTTTGCACCACACCAGATACACGCGGCACAATGTGTGCAAACCGATCTGGATTGACCACCACCTCACCAGGCAAAGAGACATGCACTTCTAAATTACTCGGTTCAACAATTGCTGTCTCAATACCAAAAGCTTTTAAGTCTTCAGCACTAAGTCGCACAATATCTTCTTCACCTTCATCGTGACCTTCATGTTTCTCCTCATCAAATTTTGCTTCTGATTTTTCGTGTTCATGACCGTGCTCTTCTTGAGCATATATCGGTGTCTCAAAATTTGCCATACACAGGCCAATCAAGAATACCATATATAAGAATCCATTTTTCAATGTTCATTCTCCAGTGAGTTCAATAGGGTACCAGTTGCACGGGCAAGCTGTGCTTTTGCTGCGCGGTATTCAAATAGGGTTTCCACATATTCTGTCTGTGTATCAACCCATTCTCGCTGGGCCTCAAGCAATTCTAAGTAACTTGCTTTCCCTGCGTCATAACTGCGACCGGCCATTTCAAAGGCTGCCTTGGACGTAGGTAAAATGCGCTCTTGCATCCATTTTGCGCGTTCAACCGCAGCTTTTAGGTTTGCACCCGCGGCATCTACCTCTTGCCCTATTTTCAATTTAACTTGGTCACGTTGCGCATGCGCTTGCGCCGTTTGTGCCTTGGCCTCACTCATTTGGCCTCGTTGTCGCAAAAAAGCCCAAACGGGCAATTCAACAGCAATGCCTGCACGCCAAAATTTCTGCGAACCCGTAGGTGTCACAACGGTTTGACGAAAAACACCGAACGACACATCTGGCAGTGTAGAAGCAACCGCCAAAGACTGTTTTTTGCGCGCCCCTAAATAAGCCTGTTGTACACCCAAAAGTTCTGGGCGATGCATCAGTGCTTGATGATGCAATACATCGAGATCCAAATCTTCTGACGTATATGCCAAGCTATCTGCCAATGCCAGCGGGGTGTCATTCACTTGGCTCAGCAATGCATTCAATGATACCTGAGAAACCTTCAGATTGTTTTGTGCAATCATATGTTGGTTCTTCTGACGCAACACGGCAACTTCGGCGCGCATCACATCAAGTTGAGGCACATCACCAGCGGCAAAACGCGTTTGTGCACGGGTAAACAACTGTTCTGCCAACTGCACATTTTCTTCGGAATAACGCACAATTTGTGCATTGGCAAGCACCCGGTCATAAGCCAAGTTGACACGCAACGCCACTTCCTGACGTGTTGTTTCGTAACCCCCTAACCGCACAGCCTGGGCCTGAAGCCCGCCCACCTGACCACGCAACCACCACGCAACGGGAAAAGACAAACGCTGAACAATGCCCAAGTCTTTTTGTCCAAATGATCCAAAATTAAATGCGCCAGACATCCCATCATATTCCAACTCAAGCTCAGGATCAGGTGGTGCCCAAGCTTGAAGGGAACGCGCGCTTTCGGCTTTCCAAACATGATAAGCCGCAACCACCTCGGGATTGTATTCAAGCGCCGCTTGAACCGCTTCATCCCGCGTGAGTGGTTGGGCAAAGACACATCGTGACAAGCCCATCAGCATGATGGTGCCACACACGATCATTTTGAGAAATGGAAACATTAAAATCCTCCAAATAGCGTTAATGGACAAACCTCACCCCATCATCAACAATCATATTTGTTGATGTGGTGAAAAACGCAATGTCAGAGGGTTTTCAGATTTGAAGTACGGTGGTAGGAACAGAAGGATGGATGTTTTTCTGGAAAGAAACAGGAGGATTTTGTAACCGATGAGAAACAGAGGGGAAAGAATGGAATACAACAACAGCGAGGGAATGATCCAAGAAAAGAGAATTATCTTGGGTGGAGAAATTCAATACATCAATATTAGGAAAAAGATCCAAACAAGGACCGCAATGATCCACCGTCAAGCAACCTTGATCCAACACATCAGCAATATGTGGTTCGTCATGACAAACCCCATCGGCACTTGTACTCTCAAGCGCAACGTGCCCATCGGCACCCAAACAAAGCACAGCTTGCCCAAAGGTAGCTTGTGCAAAAGGCACATAAACCAACAGCCAAACAATCAGGCCAATATGTTGAACACGGTTCTTCATAGTATCCATTCGGGAAGTGTTAGATATCCGACAATGTGAAAATACAGGGTATTCACTATACAGCAAGATTTTTTCTTAAAAGTTGTTTACCCTATTGTACATATAAAAAACACAAGGCAGATGCAACACCCGTTCGGTGACCGTGTTGGCACGTTGCCAGCGCCAGAAATAACCAGACTCTGGCCAAAACAGCACCCCAGCCACACCCATTAGTAAAACGGCCCAAACAAGTGCGTTAAGAGGATCGCCCATCGCTTGTTCCTCCAAGTTTTAGATATTTGTGCATGGTTACAAATAATTTTTAGCCTTGCCTAAAATATAAACAAAAAACAGCATTGTCAAGCAGGCATTTTGCATCTTTTTTGCCCATATCCCGTCTATGAGTTGTTGAGACTAAGATATCTTTGGTATATTTGTAGTGGGTCAAAAAACGTGTCAAACAGAAAGCAAATGACGATGAAAAAAAACAAACATTTATGGCAAGACTACTCAAACCAATTGCAAACCTTCATTCAATATCGGGTTGACGACCCAACGGCAGCAGAAGATATTCGACAGAACGTGTTTTTGAAAATGTTTGAACGGATAGACACCTTGCGCGACAGTGAAAAACTACAAAGCTGGATGTATCAAATTGCCCGAAACGCCATCATAGACCATTATCGCACGCGCAAACCCATCCAGACCTTGCCCGAAGAAATGCCAGTCGAACGTCCGGAAAACAGCCGTCAAACACGCCAAGAAATGGCCAGTTGGCTTTTGCCCCTCATTGCCATTTTGCCCAACACCTATCGCGACCCCGTTCGCCTATCCGAAATAGAAAACTGGTCCCACCAACAAGTGGCCGATCATTTGGGCATATCTCTATCGGCCGCCAAATCGCGTGTGCGCCAAGGCAAACTCATCATCAAAGACGCCCTCACCGACTGCTGTCAATTCGAATTTGATCAACGAGGTCGCGTCATCGATTATGAACGGCGAGAAAACGGACGCGCTTGCTGCTAATTTTCCGTGCATCTTTTTCTACCCGATCACGTCTATTAAAGCGAAAACACAATATTCATCTAAACAAGGAGCCTGATATGGCCGATGTAGAAACACAAGTCGAAGAAGAAACCTGTTGTGAACCCGAATGTTGTTCAGATGATATCAAAGCAACCGATCTGTCTGCCGACGAATTGCGAGAAGCCGTTAGTGATCGGTATGGCCGAATTGCCGAAGGATATGAAGACAGTTGTTGCGGGTCTCCAACAGACAAAGCCGGTGCGGCATCGATGCGTATGGGATATTCACAAGAAGATGTAACCCATATCCCCGAAGGTGCAAACATGGGTTTGGGCTGCGGCAACCCACAAGCCATTGCCAATCTCAAAGCCGGTGAAACCGTGGTCGATTTGGGCAGTGGTGGTGGTTTTGATTGCTTCTTATCTGCCAAAGCCGTCGGTGAAACCGGGCAAGTGATTGGGGTAGACATGACCCCTGTCATGATCCGCAAAGCCCGTGCAAATGCCGAAAAAATAGACGCCCAAAACGTTACCTTTCGCCTCGGCGAAATCGAATACCCACCCGTCGCAGACAACACCGCAGACGTCATCATCTCCAACTGCGTCATCAACCTATCACCAGACCAACCCCAAGTCTATCGCGAAGCCTTTCGCATGCTCAAATCGGGCGGTCGCTTAGCCATCTCAGACATGGTCGCCTCACAACCCCTCACCGATGAAATCCGCGATGACCTGGCCAAATACACAGGCTGTATGGCCGGTGCCCCCGTCATTGACGATTTGGAAAACATGCTCAAAGAAGCGGGCTTTACAAACATCCAAATCGCCCCCAAAGACGAAAGCAAAACCTTCATCAAAGACTGGGCACCCGAAATGCCCGTAGAAGACTATGTTGTCTCAGCAACCATAGAAGCCACCAAACCATAAAATCACATATAGCCTCAAACACAAACAAGGGTCTGCGAAATTTAGTTTCGCAGACCCTTTTCTTTTTATATCGTTACCAAACACATTTTAACAAAGAGGTCCCTATGCAATACCGCAAAATCGAAAAAACCGGCATCGAACTCTCCGCTATTGGCCTTGGCGGCCACGAGTATCTCCCCAACGGCAGCTCACGCGGTTTTAACGAAGACCGCCAAGACGCCGTCAAACCCGGTTATACCGGCCAAGGATACGGCGGTGACAAACGCCGTGAACTCCTCAAAATGGCCTACGAAAACGGCATCAACTTCTTTGACGTCACCATCGACCCCGAAAAAGAAGCCCTCGGACGCAACCTACGCGAAGTGCCGCCTCCGCACGACATCTACATCCAAACCCGCCCCGAAGGCATGGGCTACGGGTACGACCCCGAAAACAAAAAAATGGCCACCTACGCCCTCCTCAAAACCGAAGTCCAACGCATCCTCACCCTCATGCAACGCGACCACATCGACTTCCTCAACTTCCCATTCTTACAAACAGCCTTAGATGCCGACCCCGAATACCTCGACAAAATGCGCCACAACGTCACCGAACTCAAACGCGAAGGCCTCATCCGCTTTGCCACAGCCGACAACTTCTCCGGCGAACAAACCTACCTCTCCCAAATCAATGCCGAATGCTTCGACACCCTCGCCATGAACTTTAGCTTTGCAGACAACGCCGCCTGCCAAACCGTCCTCCCCGTCGCACAATCTCAAGACATGGGCATCATCACCCGCGAAGTCTTCCAAAAAGGCCGCCTATTCAAAATGGGCGAAGAAGCAGGCATCACCGACCGCAGCCTCTTGGCCCGCATCTCCCTCAAATGGAACCTCTCCATTTCCCAAGTCACCACAACCCTCGTCGGCGCGGATCATACAGAACACCTACAAAACACCCTCTCCATCTTGGAACACATAGAACTCACCGACGAAGAAAATGAAACCCTCGATAAATTACGCACCTCACCCACTTACCAAACTTATTCAACCGAACGCCGAGAAAGGTTTTTGGAGAAATAGCCCATCCGTTTCATTCACCTCCTGGTGGTGTGGGCCGTTGTGCAGTTGGTGTGGCAGTGATGTGTGGGTGCGGGGCGTGTGGAACACGAGGCGGAGGGTGGGAACTGCGCGGGCAGGTGAGGGTGGCCTATTCTCGTAAAAACACTATAGCCCATTAAAAAGCCCCACGCAGTGGCAGCTTTTTTGCCTACTTTTTTTGCTGTTAAAAAAAGTAGGTCGTCGAAGACAACCATAGCAACCAAACTCTTGAGGTAAAAA
>Ga0115002_10006806_pt1 | contig 13031 bp, 10 predicted proteins | sample ArcticOcean_MG_C_8_FD_89576 | JGI IMG/M metagenome (GOLD analysis project Ga0115002, IMG submission 89576) | Marine microbial communities from western Arctic Ocean - ArcticOcean_MG_CB11_86 | ecosystem: Environmental > Aquatic > Marine > Oceanic | place: Arctic Ocean: Canada Basin | collected...
ACACATTCCCGACGTCACCGTCATCACCCCGGTATTCGATGATGACGCACAAACCATACTTTTCTATTTGGGATCGCGCGGCCACCACGCCGATATCGGCGGGATCACACCAGGCTCGATGCCCCCTCGGAGTTCGGTGATCGAGGAAGAAGGCGTTCTCATCGACAATTTTAGGGTTGTGCGCCGCGGTACGTTCGCCGAACCCGAGATATTGGACCTCTTCACCTCAGGCCGTTATCCCGCGCGCAATCCGGCTCAGAATATCGCCGACCTAAAAGCCCAGATCGCCGCGTGCGAGAAAGGTGCACAGGAACTCCACCGCATCATCGACGATTATGGGCTTGAGGTCGTCGACGCTTACATGCGCCACGTGCAGGATAACGCCGAAACATGCGTGCGCAGAGTGCTCGGCGTCCTTAGAAACGGTAGTTGCAGCTACCCGCTCGATGACGGTAGCGAAATCCACGTCGAGATTCGCATCGACCATGGTGCCGAGCGTGCCGAGGTCGATTTTTCAGGAACGTCTGCGCAGCATGCAGGCAACTTCAATGCCCCACTAGCCGTTACCAAAGCTGCTGTCCTATATGTATTTCGTTCGCTTGTGGACGAAGATATTCCACTTAACGAGGGCTGCCTTAAGCCACTCGACATAATTGTGCCCGCCGGGTCGATGTTGCGCCCGGCCTATCCTGCAGCAGTGGTCGCCGGCAATGTCGAAACGTGTCAGGCGATCACTGATTCGCTTTACGGGGCGCTTGGCGTTCTCGCCGGAGCGCAAGGAACAATGAACAATTTCACGTTCGGCAACGACCGCTGGCAGTACTACGAAACTGTGTGCGGTGGATCAGGAGCTGGTCCTGGTTTTGATGGCACCGACGCCATTCACACTCACATGACGAATTCGCGCCTCACCGACCCAGAAATTCTCGAGTGGCGCTTTCCGGTTTTGCTTGAGGCCTTTTCGATTCGACGCGGATCAGGCGGTGCCGGTGCGACCAGCGGCGGCAACGGAACCACGCGCCGAACCCGCTTTCTCGAACCAATGACGGCAGCGATCCTGTCGAGCCACCGGAAAGTCCCGCCTCCCGGTATCAATGGCGGCCTCCCGGGCGCGATCGGCCATAACTACGTAGAGCGCTGCGACGGCACGGTCACCGAATTGTCAGGGACCGACCAAACCGAGATGAATCGCGGCGACGTCTTTATCATCGAAACACCCGGTGGTGGGGGTTATGGTGCTTTGGCAAACGAACGCGCGTCGGAATGATTGAGGAGATCGAACCATCCCATCCGTCCTGATAACTGGCGCTAACCGCGGCCTGGGACTGGAGTGGATACGTCAACTCGAGCCCAAAGGTTGGCGGATACTGGCCACCTATCGAGATCCAGCACGCTCTGCTGAGCTGCTCGATATGGCGAAAGGTTCGAACGGACGTATCACCACCCATCGGCTCGACGTGAACGAATTCGACGAGATCGACGCACTTGCTGTTGAACTCGCGGAGACCCCGATTGATGTATTGGTGAACAATGCTGGTGTGCTGCCCGCACGAACCTGGTTCGGTGAAACCGACTACGAAGAGTGGGCACGGAGCATGCGCAACAATTTGTTTTCTTACATGAAAGTTTGCGAATCATTCGTCGAGCACGTAGCTCGGAGCGACCGCAAGCTTATCATGTGCATGACCAGCGGACTTTCGAGCATGTCGACAAGCGGCAGCCGTAGCGGCGCTGGCCAGAGTCACGCTGACGGCAAGCATATTTATCGTACGACCAAGGTCGCCGTGAACATGTTGGTTGTTACCCTCGCCGACTATCTATCCGAACGTGACATAACGGTCGTGTCGGTTACCCCGGGATGGGCCCGCACTGAAATGGGCATCTCCGACCTCGACCCGGGATACTCGGCCGACGACTTGGTCGATCCGGTCGATAGCGTACGGGGCATGTGCGCATTGGCCGAAAACCTTACCCTCGAAGACAGCGGCGGCCTGTTTCGATGGGACGGCACGACACTTCCCTGGTAAGGCCGCAACGCTTTGCGTATCGTTAGCCGATAAAAGTTACGGAAGGGGGCGATAGCAATGGATTCGATGCTTATCACCGGCGCCAATCGCGGGCTCGGGCTCGAATGGGTACGCCAACTCGATGCGGCTGGCTGGCGCATCCTGGCGTGTTGCCGCAAGCCTGACCAAGCCGACGAACTCAACCAACTCGCAAACAACGCGGATGGTCGGATCACCATCCACAAGTTGGATATCACTGATCACGCCGCCATCGATGCTCTCGCCGGCGAACTCAAAGACGAAGCAATCGATGTTCTCAACAACAATGCCGGCGTGCTGCCCGACCGCGACCCGTGGGGCCAGACCGATTACGAGAAATGGCGGAGGGCCATGGAGGGTAATCTGTTCAGTACGTGCAAAATGTCTGAGGCATTTACGCCGCACGTTGCGCGCTCGAACCGGCGGATAATGATTACGATGGCCAGCACGCTATCGAGCGTGTCCACGCCGGGTGGGGGACCGTTGGTGTGGGGCGATGAAAAACACGTTTACCGCACGACTAAAGCAGCCATCAACATGTTGGCCAAAAGTATGTCTGGTTATCTTAAGGATATGGGCGTCATCGTGATTTCGATCAACCCGGGCTGGGCCAACACAGAAATGGGACGTGCCGATCTCGAACCCGGCGATAGCGAAGATATTTTGCTCGACCCGGTTGAGAGCATTCGCGGGATGCGTGCCCTGATCGATGGCTTGACGCTCGCGGACAGCGGCAATCTTTATAAGTGGAATGGTGAAGAGCTCCCGCCTTGAGCCGAATCATCTACTAGCCTGGGTTTCGGCGATTTTGCAACCAAGCGGGAGAACGCTCGCAAATGGATTCGGTTCTCGTCACCGGTGACAACCGTGGTATCGGGTTCGAATTTACCAAACAATTTTACGACGCTGGATGGCGGGTATTTGCGTGCTGCCGTGATCCAGCTGCCGAGCACTCCCGCGACCTCAACATGCTGGCGGGCTGGTCGGGCCGTTACGTGACCGTTCATCGCCTCGACGTTACGAAACACGACGAAGTCAAGGCACTGGCAGAACGGCTTGAGCCAGAGACCATCGATATCGTCATCAATAACGCCGGCGTTAACGGACCCAAGCAGGCGTTCGGAGACACCGACTACGAACTCTGGGCCAACGCGATGGCAACCAATGTGTTCGGCCCGATGAGAATGGCCGAGGCGTTTGTCGAACACGTCTCGCGCAGCAAACGCAAGATCATTGCAACCGTGTCGAGCCGGTTGGGCAGCCTCGCTCTCGCCGACGCCGATGGGCGCCACCATTACCGCAGCTCAAAAACAGCCGCAAACATGGTGATGAAGAATCTCGCCGGCTATGTCGCAGACCGCGGGATTACGACGATCTCGTTTTCGCCTGGCTGGGTAAAAACGGAAATGGGAGGGGTCGGCGCGACGGTCTAACCCGAAGAAACGGTTTCGGGCATGCGCTCTATCCTTGAGCGACTAACGCCCGCCGATTCGGGAAAGTTCATTCACTACGACGGAACCGAACTTCCCTGGTAAGAGCCAGTTCCGAAAGTTTAGCCGGGTCCACGCTGATCTTACGTCTGATAGTGGCTTAGGCGCGCCATCGATACCGGCTTGAGTGGGCTCGGTTAATGACCCTGGGGCTCGACGATCGGATCCTCACTATGAATAAATCCGAGCTGCCGCTGAACGGCAATGATAACATCTTGCCGGGCCGCGAATTCGCCGGGGTTGTGCAGGTCGACGTTGCGACCCTGAGCTGCGCGGCACTCACCTCACGCACATAGGGAGCATCATCCGACACCGGACCAAAAACATTGAACACACTGTTGTCGCGGTCGACGACCACGAGAAAAAAGGGTTCGGGATGAAGATGATCGCTCGACACTCTATACTCTGCCTTGTTCACCGATAGTCGCGAACAGTAACAAACTCGCTTTCATCACAACGTCGCGAAACCGTTACAGGCGGGGGATTTCAACATCTGGGTTATATAACGCGTCGCTCTCGCGCCGCAACGATCGAATGGAGCCACTCATTCGCTTCAACCGGAACTGGAGAGTAGCGAGGCGCCTTTAGGCAGCGTCGGCCGCTTCCGTACCGAGACTTTCTTCGGCGCTTGGTTCGTAGCTGAGATTCGAGGCGAGCCAACGTTCCATTTCGCCAGTTCCAACTCCCTTACGACGCGCGTAGTCGGCCACCTGATCACGCGATACACGACCTAAGCCAAAATACTGACTTTCCGGGTGCGAGAAATAGAAACCGCAGACCGATGCCATTGGCGACATGGCAAAACTTTCGGTTAGCGAAATATCGACACGGTTTTGTACGTCTAGAAGCTCGAACAAAGTCTGTTTTTCGGTATGGTCGGGACAGGCTGGATAACCTGGGGCTGGCCGTATCCCTTGGTATTTCTCCGCTATCAGATCCGCATTGCTCAATTCTTCATCGGGACGATAGCCCCACAACTCGCGGCGCACTCTCTCATGCATATGTTCGGCGAACGCTTCGGCAAATCGATCACCTAGCGCTTTAACTAGGATCGAACTGTAATCGTCGTTGTCGGCCTCGAACTCGGCCGCCTTTTGCTCCAAGCCACGGCCTGCCGTTACAACGAAGGCACCGATGTAGTCAGCGACGCTGCTTTCTTTAGGCGCGATGAAATCAGCTAACGCGTAGTTTGGGCGCCGCTGTTCCTCGCGGGTCATTTGCTGTCGAAGCGTATGGATCGTGGCCAGCGTTCGCGACCGCGTTGCGTCCTCATATACCTCGATATCATCGTGCCCTAACGAATTCGCCGGCCAGAAACCAATTACGGCCCGTGGCGATGTCCAGGCGTCGCTGACGATGCGATCGAGCATTGCTAGAGCGTCGCTATGCAGGCTACGTGCGACCTCGCCGACCTTATCGTCCTCGAGAATGTCGGGAAATCTTCCGTATAATTCCCATGCTGAAAAGAATGGCCGCCAGTCGATACGAGGAATCAGTTCTTCGAGCGGGTAGTTTTCGAACTCGATCAAGCCAAGTTCCTTCGGCGCCGTCGGCGTGTACGCCGCCCAGTCAATCGGCGCTTTGTTCTTGCGCGCATCGGCCAGAGCCAGTTGCTTCTTTTCGGCCTGTTGCCGCAGATGGTTGTCTCGCAAATTGCGATACTCTTCTTTGATCTTGCCGGCATAAGGCGCGCATTTTTCATTTGAAAGCAGAGTGCTGGCGACACCCACAGCCCGAGACGCGTCGGGAACATAGATCAGCGGTCCCGAATAGTTCGGCGAAATTTTCACCGCTGTGTGTACTTTACTTGTGGTGGCGCCACCGATCAGAAGCGGCAATTCAAACTCCATCCGCTCCATTTCCTTTGCGACGTAGCACATCTCCTCGAGGCTGGGCGTAATCAGTCCGGACAGACCGACGATGTCGACATTTTCGGCACGCGCCGTTTCCAATATTTTCGCGCACGGCACCATGACGCCCAGGTCCATCACCTCGTAATTGTTGCACTGAAGCACGACTCCAACGATGTTCTTGCCGATATCGTGGACATCTCCTTTCACGGTGGCCATCAGGATCTTTCCCTTGGTCTGTTGCACACCGCCTTTCTCGGCTTCGATGTAGGGCATTAGGTGCGCGACAGCTTTTTTCATCACCCGTGCGCTCTTCACAACCTGAGGCAGAAACATTTTTCCGGCGCCGAACAGGTCGCCAACGACATTCATCCCCGCCATCAGCGGACCCTCTATGACCGAAAGCGGCCGTTCGGCAGCTAGACGTGCCTCTTCGGTATCTTCGATGATGTAGTCAGCGATCCCGTTGACCAGAGCGTGCGTCAAACGGCCCTGCACGTCGGTGTCGCGCCAGGCGAGATCGACTTTTACTTCCTGCCCCCCACCGCGATACCTCTCGGCCAAAACCAACAAACGATCCGTGGCATCGGGATCACGATTGAGAATCACGTCCTCGACGGCGTCGCGCAGGTCTCGAGGAATGTCCTCGTAGATCGCCAGCTGACCGGCGTTCACGATGCCCATGTCCATCCCGGCCACAACCGCGTGATAGAGGAATACCGAGTGCATCGCCTCACGTAGGCGATCGTTGCCGCGGAACGCGAACGACACATTGGAGAGGCCACCCGATATATGAACGCTCGGCAATTCTTGCTTGATCCGGCGCGTCGCCTCGAAAAACGCGACGGCGTAATCGTTATGCTCTTCGATCCCGGTCGCGACAGCAAAGATGTTGGGATCAAAGATAATGTCTTCCGGCGGGAACCCAGCGGTTTCGGTCAGTAATTTGTAACAGCGCGCGCAGATTTCAAACTTGCGATCAGCTGTATCAGCCTGTCCTTGTTCGTCGAACGCCATAACCACGACCGCCGCGCCATAGCGACGCACCAACTTGGCCTGACGAATAAAATCTTCCTCACCCTCTTTGAGGCTAATCGAGTTAACGATCGACTTGCCTTGAACGCATTTCAGACCGGTTTCGATGACCGACCATTTCGATGAATCGATCATCATTGGAACGCGGCTGATATCGGGCTCCGATGCGATAAGCTTGAGAAATCTCTCCATCGATGCTTCGGCATCGAGCATAGCATCGTCCATATTGATATCGATGATTTGCGCACCGTTCTCAACCTGCTGTCTGGCAACGGCGAGCGCCGCTTCAAAATCATCTGCCATGATCAACTTTTTGAACTTGGCGGATCCGGCGACATTCGTGCGCTCACCAATATTGACGAAGTTTCCGTTCATGCGACGAGCTCAAAAGGTTCGAGGCCGGCCAATCGAAGGCGGGCGGGTTTGGTGAGGACCTCCCGTGGTGCCACGCCCTCAATCGCATCGTGCAATGCAGCAATGTGATCGGGCGTGGTGCCGCAGCGACCGCCAACCACATTGACGAGCCCGGCTCGTGCCCACTCCCCCAAATGCTCCGCGGTGATCTCGGGTCGCTCGTCATATTCACCGAACTCATTCGGCAATCCGGCATTGGGGTAAGCACTTACATAACAATTTGCCACCCGCGCCAGTTCGGCGACATAGGGACGCAGCTGCTCGGCACCGAACGCGCAGTTCAAACCGATCGTAAAAGGGCTCGCGTGCTGAACCGAGTTCCAAAACGCCTCCGCCGTTTGACCAGACAGCGTGCGCCCCGACAAATCAGTGATGGTACCCGACACGATAACCGGCAAGGGGCCACCCAGTTCGTCGAACAAATCCCCAAATGCGAAAAGCGCCGCCTTGGCGTTCAACGTATCGAACACCGTCTCCAATACGAGGAGATCAGCGCCGCCAGCTATCAGCCCCCTGGCGGCAACCAGGTAGGCATGATGCAGGTCGTCGAAACTGACATTGCGATAGGCTGGGTTGCTAACGTCAGGGGAAATCGACGCCGTTTTGTTGGTCGGGCCGAGTGACCCCGCGACAAATCGAGGCTTGGTCGGATCGCGTTCGGTCGCATCGCGAGTCGCGGTTTTTGCGATTTCTGCGCCGGCCCTGTTGATTTCGAATGATAAGTCGCTCAAACCATAATCGGCTTGCGAGATTTCAGTGGCGTTGAATGTATTGGTCTCAATAATGTCGGCGCCGGCACCCAGAAATCTGTCGTGAATGTCACGAATGACGCCGGGTTGGGTTAGGTTGAGGACATCATTATTGCCGCGCTGATCGTGGTCATGATCGTTGAAGCGATCGCCTCGAAACGCCGCTTCGTCCAACATGCAAGCCTGGATCATGGTGCCCATCGCACCATCGAGCAGGAGGATGCGTTCCGCGGCAACGCGATCAAGATGGTCGCGCACGGTCGTCATGGTGCGTCTCCTTGTGCGGCCCAGTGCTCATTCGCCCTGATGCCGAGAATATGGCAGATGGCGTAGGAGAGATCGGCGCGGTTCAGCGTGTAAAAATGAAAATCGCGAATACCGATGTCGTGCAGGCGTCGGCATTGTTCGGCGGCGACAGTCGCCGCTACCAATTTGCGCGTTTCGGGATCATCGTCGAGACCCTGAAACATATCCGCGAGCCAACCCGGAACCGACGCACCGCTCATCTTGCTGAAACGAACAACCTGACCGAAGTTCGTCACTGGTAGGATGCCGGGAACAATCGGCACCGTGATACCCGCCGCGCGGGCACGGCCGAGAAAAGTCATAAACACGTCGGTATCGAAGAAGTATTGAGTGATCGCGCGCGTGGCACCCGCATCGATCTTGCGCTTTAGATTGTCGAGATCAGACAAAGCGCTTCGTGCCTCTGGATGAGTCTCAGGGTATGCGGCAACACTAATCTCAAAATCGCCGACCTGCTTTAGACCAGCGACAAGCTCAGCAGCAAACTGATAGCCATCCGGATGTTGAACAAAGCCATCTTCATTGGGCGGATCCCCCCGCAACGCGACGATATGCCTAATGCCGGAGGACCAGTACGACCGGGCCACGTCATCGACCTCGGCTCGGCTTGCGCCCACGCAAGTTAGATGCGCCGCCGGCATTAGGCTCGTCTCGTCGAGTATGCGCTTAACAATGGCGTGGGTGCGCTCCCTGGTGCTGCCCCCGGCGCCATAGGTGACCGAAACGAACTGTGGCCCGAGAGGCTCGAGGCGCTCAACCGTTCGCCATAAAGTGGCTTCCATCTCCGCGTTTTTGGGCGGGAAAAATTCGAACGACACGCGAAGATCGGCGCCGATGCCGGCGCGTGATCGAGCGGCCTGATCATTCCACGCTTTCTTGTCGGCCGGCGAAAGTGTCGCGGTTGCTGACGTCATGCAGCGGATTCCTTCAGGGGTTCATCGATCAGCTGTCGAACGCCGGGGCGATTGGCATGCCAAACCATCACCGTGAGCGGCTCACCCTCCAAGCGGACGGCTTCGTCGCAGATCAATCCATTGGCCCGAAACCAAGATGCGACCTCTTCGTTGGTGAAGCCGAGCCGGCGGTGAGCATGATCCGCGCGAAGATACTCCAATGCGTGCGGAGCAAAATCGGCGACGATCATACGGCCCCCCGGTCGCAGCAAACGCGCCGCCTCGCCGATCACACGCGCAGGCTCGTTGGCAAAATGTAGGACCTGATGAATCGTAATCAGATCAATCGAGTCTTCCTCAAACGGAAGGGTGTACATATCCGACAGTCGCACGTAGCAATGGCGCAGCCCCGCTCGCTCCAAATTAGTGCGGGCGATAGAAAGCATCTCGTGGGAGAGATCTACGCCGATCCCCCGGGCCACGTAAGGCGCCAGAATCTCCAGAATTCGACCGGTGCCGGTGCCGATGTCGAGGGAATCGCGGTACCGGCCGCCGGCGACGGCGTCTACAAATACTTGCTCGACCCGTTGTTCGGGCACATGGAGCGCACGAATCTCATTCCAACGTAGCGCATTCTCGCGAAAGTACGTGGCGGCAGCAGCAGCTCGAGTTGCCTTAATTTTCTCGAGCCGTTCACTATCGCGCAAGTAGGTTGGGTCATCACCGGGAACCATCGCGACGACAGCGCGCGCTAGCTCAGCACTAGCACCCACATCTGCCAGCCGAAAAAAAACCCAGGAGCCCTCCCGAAATCGGTGCAAGAGTCCGCCGTCACAAAGTAACTTCAGGTGACGTGAAACCCGCGGTTGGCTCTGACCGAGGATTTGAGTGAGCTCACTTACAGTAAGCTCGCCGCGAGCGCACAATGTGAGCAAACGTAGCCGAGAATCCTCTCCCGCGGCGCGCAGACCCTCAAGCAGTTGTTTCATGACACCTTCGCAGTCACAGCAACTCAACGGCGCTGAGGGAAACGAAAACTCCCATACGGCCACTCACATCAATACATCAAGATATCTTTATGTATAATTTATTCGTGGCCGCGTCAAGGGGCAAAGAGATAAGCGACTTTTTGGCAACACAGTCGCGGAAAGGCGCCACATACGTTCGGTGGTACGTAGTCAAGCCCAAAACGATATGGTAAGGAACGTGGACTATGAAATTTGTTAGCTATTGTTATAAGTTGCACCGACTTCAGGGCACAGGCCTTCGCTCACTGGTGCAAAACTTTGACTTTAAAGTAATATTTTCTCGATATAGCGTTGCGAACTGATCACGCGGGTAAGAGTAACTTCAGGTTGGCAAGGCGCATGGGAGACTTGACCACAGGATTTCAGCGAACCCTATCGGCGGCGACAATCGTCGCCGTGTTGGCGTTGGGCGCGTGCGCCACACCCCCCGAAGATACGGAAGCGCTGGAAGCCTATCGTGAAGCCAACGATCCAATAGAACCCTTCAATCGTTGGATATTCAGCCTCAATCAGCTTCTTGATAAACTGATTTTGCGGCCAGTAACGTTGATCTATCGCTTCATTCCCGAAACCCCGCGCCAAGGTGTCACCAATTTCCTGCGCAACCTCGACTCACCAGTGATCTTGGCAAACGATATTTTTCAGGGAAAATTCCGGCGCGCGGGAACCACGGCAGGTCGTTTCATAACCAATTCGACCGTCGGCATTGGCGGCATATTTGACATTGCTACAAATTTCGGTCTCGAACGCCATTCTGAGGATTTTGGCCAGACGCTCGGATATTGGGGCGTTTCTTCTGGTCCCTACCTAGTACTACCTCTAATCGGGCCGGCGCCGCCACGCGACGCTCTGGGACGAGTGGTCGACTATTTCCTGGATCCAATTTCATATATCGCTGACAACAGCGAACGGTGGGAGTGGATACCACCGACTCGGGTTGCTTTGAAAGCGATTGATTTCCGCTCCCGAAATTTCGATCAAATTGACGAGATCGAACGAACATCTATCGACCTCTATGCCACGGTTCGCAGCGCGTACCGCCAGAGCCGAAGCGACGATATCCGCGATGGTGCCCCTGGGCCGCTGATCCCGGTACCGCAGATCTCGAGCGACTACAGCGACGAGGAAACAGCGGCAGTCGATACCGAATAGAGTCTGATTAGAAACCGAGCAGAAGCATGGTGCGACGGAGCCTTGCGGGGTTAATTGCCATCGGCGCTTTTTTGTGGTGGTCGTTGCCGCCTGTCGCCCACGCCGATACCAACAAAGCGAATGTCTTCATAGAAACGCTTGGCAGCGAGGTTATCGGCATGCTGAGCGATCCGGTCCTCAGTGAGGAGGATCGAGTCGCAGAGTTTCGTCGGTTGTTGGTCAACGGATTTGATCTCCGTACAATCGGCCGCTTTGTTCTCGGCCGCCACTGGCGTCGCGCGACGCCAGCGGAGCGCGGAGAATTCGAGCAATTGTTCGAGGACTACATCGTTGCCAGCTATGCGGCCCGGTTGGGACGATACCAAGGCGAGACGCTAACTGTTGGCGCAACCCGCGACGACGGCAATGGCGATAAATTGGTTGGCACCGAGATAGTGCCGCGCGAGGGACCGGCGGCCCGAGTCGAGTGGCGTGTGCGCACAATAGCAGGCAATTACAAGATCATCGACGTCGTCGTAGAAGGCGTCAGTATGGTGATCACGCAACGATCGGAATTCGCATCGGTTATCCAGCGGTCGGGCGGACAAGTCGCCGGCCTGCTGACGGAACTGCGAAAGAGAACCGAACGCCGGTAGCGACGGCGCGGGCTCAACCTGCGGCGGTCAATTTTTCGACGCTAGTTCCGTAGCACCGGTCGGTACTTCAGACGATGTGGTTGGTCGGCAACGGCGCCGATCCGGCGATGACGGTCAGCCGCGTAGTCGGCGTAATTACCCTCAAACCACTCCACATGGCTATCACCTTCGAAGGCGAGAATATGCGTCGCGATTCGATCAAGGAACCAGCGATCGTGCGATATCACCAGAACGCAACCCGCAAACTTGAGCAACGCCTCCTCCAACGCCCGAAGGGTCTCGACATCGAGATCGTTAGTCGGCTCGTCTAGTAGCAAGACATTGGCGCCAGACTTCAGCATTTTGGCCAAGTGGACCCGGTTACGCTCACCGCCCGAAAGTTGACCGACCTTTTTTTGTTGATCCGGTCCACGAAAATTGAAGGAGCCCACGTAGGCCCGGCTTTGCACCTTGTTAACCCCGAGCTCTATTTCGTCCAGGCCTTCGGAAATCTCTTCCCATACGGTTTTGTCGTCGTTTAACGCATCACGCGTTTGATCGACGTGGCCGAGAACGACGGTCTCGCCGACTTTGAGCTCGCCGGAATCCGGATTTTCCGCACCAGTCAACATTCGAAACAGCGTCGTCTTGCCGGCGCCATTGGCACCGACTATTCCGACAATGGCACCTCTTGGCAGCTTGAAGTTCAAATCCTCGATCAGCAGTCGGTCGTCGTAACCTCGGCTCAGTTCGATCGCTTCGAATACGGTGTCGCCGAGCCTTGGCCCAGCTGGGACGACGATCTGGCCGGTCGCGACATATCGTTCCTGGTCTTGCGCGAGTAACGACTCGTACGAGGAAATGCGCGCCTTGCTCTTGGCTTGCCGCGCCCGTGGCGACGCTTGCACCCACTCTAGTTCGCTTGCGAGCACACGTTGTCGCGCGGCTTCCTGCTTGCCCTCCTGCTGCAATCGTTTCTGTTTTTGCACGAGCCATCCAGAATAGTTGCACTCATACGGGATGCCGCGCCCGCGATCGACCTCGAGTATCCACCCCGCGACATTGTCGAGGAAGTAGCGATCATGGGTAACCGCAACCACCGTCCCGGGATATTCGTCGAGAAACCGCTCCAGCCAAGCTACCGATTCGGCATCCAAATGATTCGTCGGCTCATCGAGAATCAACATGTCGGGGCGTTGCAGGAGGAGACGGCATAGCGCAACGCGCCGTCGCTCGCCCCCCGACAGGTTAGCGACCTTGGCCTCGCCCGGAGGACAGCGAAGCGCGTCCATCGCCATGTCGACAGTTCGGTCAAGATCCCACGCATCAGCAGCCTCTATCTGCTCTTGGATGCCCGCCTGCTCATCGATTAGCGCATTCATTTCGTTTTCGTCGAGCGGCTCGGCAAATCTAGCGCTCACAGCTTCGAAACGATCGAGCAGAGACTTCGTTTCG
>Ga0115002_10006812_pt1 | contig 13027 bp, 11 predicted proteins | sample ArcticOcean_MG_C_8_FD_89576 | JGI IMG/M metagenome (GOLD analysis project Ga0115002, IMG submission 89576) | Marine microbial communities from western Arctic Ocean - ArcticOcean_MG_CB11_86 | ecosystem: Environmental > Aquatic > Marine > Oceanic | place: Arctic Ocean: Canada Basin | collected...
AATTGCTGAAGAAAAAAAATATACTTTTATTTCTACTGGAATGAGTACGATGAAAGAAATTGAAAAAGCGGTAAAAATTTTTAGAAAACATAAATGTAAATTTGAATTAATGCACTCACATAGCTCTTATCCAATGAAATTAGATGAAGCAAATTTGAAAGTAATTCAAACCCTACAGAAAAAATTTAAATGTAATGTTGGGTATAGTGGGCATGAAACATCGGGATATTTGGTTTCAGTTACTGCAGTATTACTAGGTGCAACATCTATTGAAAGGCACATCACTTTGGATAGAACTATGTATGGTTCAGATCAGGCAGCATCATTAGAATCTCCAGTTTTGTTTAGACTTGTAAGTGACATTCGTTCACTAGATAAAATTTTAGGCGATGGTGAAAAACGAATTTGGGATTCAGAACTTCCAGCAATGAAAAAGTTAAGAGAAATATTAGTTTAATAGGAACAATAACGTTTAACTTACTTTTTATTTAATGATAAAGAATTGAAAGTAGTAATTTTAGCAGGAGGGTATGGAACTCGTCTAAATGAAGAAACGAAAGAAAAACCAAAACCACTTGTAGAGATTGGTCAAATGCCAATATTATGGCATATAATGAAAAATTATTCTTTTTACAAAATAAATGATTTTGTAATTTGTGCTGGATATAAGCAAGAAAAAATTAAAGAATATTTTTTATCAAAATTTGAACATAAAATTATCATTGAAAAATCTAGATATATACAAATTAAAATTATTCAAAATAATACAGATCCTTGGATGGTTACAGTAGTAGATACAGGATTAGAAACAATGACAGGTGGCAGATTAAAAAAGGTTAAAGATTTTGTAAACAATGAAACATTTTGTTTTACATATGGAGATACACTGAATGATGTGAATATAAAAGAATTAATTAATTTTCATAAAAATTCAGAAGGATTTGTAACAGTTACAGCTTGTCAACCACCTGGAAAATTTGGAATTTTAGACATTAAAGATAACAAAGTAATCCAGTTTATGGAGAAACCTAAAGGTGACGGAAATTGGGTAAATGGCGGTTATTTTGTACTAGAACCAACCATTTTTGATTATATTGATAATGATGCAACAGTCTGGGAAGAAACACCACTCCAAAATTTAACAAAAGAAGGCCAAGTATCTGCATTCAAACATTATGGCTTCTATCAACCTATGGATACAATTTATGAAAGAAATATTTTAGAAACCATATGGAAATCAGGTAATGTAAAATGGAAAATGTGGACGTAAACACAAATTGTAATTAAATAGTTTTATCAAGTCACTAAAAAGAGATTTTAATAATTAATCTAATGAATCCATAATTTTATTTGAAAAAATCTCAGAAGCAGTACCATGGTTAGATAAATAAGAAGATAAAAAATCTGTTCCATTTTTAATATTTTCATTACGAATTGTTTCATCATTAAGAAGATTATGAATATACTCTTCAAATTTTTCATGATCATGATTTTCAAATAACTTTGTATATCCATGACTTAGTTTACTCACAAATTCTTCATGATCATACACCAAAGTAACTGTAGGTTTATGAAAAGTATTTGAATCTAATATGAAAGTAGTTAATCCTAAAGTAATAACAACATCCGCTGAAGGAATTAATTTAGTCAAATCAGCTTCAACTACAATTTGTATTGAAGGATCTATACTACGAATAATGGGTTCAATAGTTATAGAATTCATTTTCATATCTCCAGGATGTAGCTTGATGATTTTTTTTCTATCTTTTATTTTTTTAAGAACATTACAAATAATTTTAAGAGATTCTTCATATTTTTTAAATGAATTAATGGACTGATCTTTGGCACTTTTAAAAAAATACGGTAATAAAGCTACTAGGATTATTCCTTCGTTGTCGGGATTATTTTCTTTAAAATAGGGATCGTGTCTTGTACTTCCCGAAACAATAATGTCATCCGTATTAATTCCATTCATAGAGGCATATTCTTTCATCACATTACCCCAAACTGCCATTTTTTCATGATATATGGGTAAATTTCCAGTGATTGGATTCAGTTTTGCCCATCCAGGATAAAAAATGAAGGGGGCACCATGTTGAATCATTATTGAAGAAATATTTTGTTTTTTAGCTTCATGAATGATTATTTTTTCTTGCAAAGCAACCCCAAAGAAATGTAATATTATAGAAGGATTAATGCTAGATAATAATTTTCTAGAACCAACCATCTCATTAATTGCTTCAGAAAATCTATCTAAACAAAAATTTTTAAAATAATTTTTGATATGTGGCCAAAAGGAGTAACCAAAAATTGAAAATATTTCAGAAAACAATGCATTATCTGATAGTAATGAATTTAGTTTATTTTCCATAATATCAATCAAAATTCTAATTTCAGTTTTATCATCAGAATTTAAAAATTGTTCATAAGTAATTGGAATAGAGTGGGTATTTTTAACTGTAAGAAATGATTTAAAATTCCAAATAGCACTTCGTCTACGATTTAATAAAAAAATATTAGTATTTTTTTTACTCAGACTAGTTAAGAATTCATCTTCTTTAGAAGAATTAAAATCTAGTAATAATAATGAAGGAATATTTTTTTTAGGATTTGAGAAAATTTTTTGGTAAATAGGGATAAAAGATTTCTCATAAATTTTTTGTACAATAAAAAAATATTTTCTGGGTATTCTTATTGTTAAGGGAAATGAACCAATGTTGTATTTAATAGCGTATACATCAAAAGTAAAATTTTGAATTTCTTGATTTTTGTCCTCTAAAATATCAATTTTAGTATCAGAAAAAATAGTTTTAGCCATATCTAGTAATACTTTAGAAACAATAATTTTTTTTAGATTTTTTTCTTCATTTCTAATTTTTATTAATGAAGTAAAATTTGTAATAGTTGCAAGAAGAAATAAAAATAATTCTTGTTCTAGTAACCAACCAAAATTTATTTTGTCAAAGGTTATAATGTCTTGAATTTTTTTATTTTTATACCAAGTAGTATTAATTTTAAAAGTGACATCATCAATTATTCTAAAATCTTTTTCATTTAAATAATTTTCAAAATTAACATGTTTAATTTTTAAATCTTCTAGTTGTTTATGTGATTCATAGTCCAAAGAGATAATTAAATTATTTTCATTGTTAAGAATTGTTAAAGCATGTTCAGTTACTTTAAAATTATCTTTTAGTATTATTGCAGTTTCAACCATTAATATTAATTTATTTTTAAAAGCACATATTAAATTATATGTTAACTACAATAATATTAAAAATTATTTTAAATAATTAAAAATCAGAGAAAAATTAATTCCATTTCTTCCAATCATAGTCATCAAAAGTAACATTTTGCATTTCATTATCATTTGGTTTCCAAGAATGTGATGCTAAAGCTAAAACTGAAGATATTTCATTTGATAAATTGATATGTGCAGATGCTGTATTTTTTGGAATATGAACTAATATAGGATTTTCTTCACTAGATTCAATTTCTTCATAATTTCCATCTTCTGTTTTTACAATAAAAATTACTTTACCTCTAATACAAACAAAGTAACTATCACGAACAGTATGCAAATGAGGGCCTTTTTTTTCACCTGGGTTTACAGTTGATATATATATCATTTTTGGGTCAGACTTTAGAAAATTATCCCAATCTCTCCAAACTACTGTTAACTTACCATTAACATGTTGATCATCAATATCCTTTGTTTCATGAACTTCCAATTTCATTGGTTTAATAGATTCATTTTTCATATTTTTTAATAAAAAAACAATTAATAAAAAATTACCTATCAATGTATTAAAATTCTTACATTCAAATTCTTAAAAGAGTATTAAACAGGTTAGAAGGTAGTACAGAATAGAGATGTCTCACATTTGGAGTAAGCAATGAAAGTACTAGTGACAGGCGGATTAGGTTTTATTGGAAGTAATTTTATCTTACATATATTAACAAATTATCCTCAAATCAAAATAATTAATTTAGATGCAGAAGTTTTAGGTTCTAATAAAAAAAATTTGAAGAATATCAAAAATAAAAACTATGAATATTGTAAAGGAAATATTACAGATAAAAAATTATTAAAAAAAATAATTTCTCGTGTTGATACAGTAATTAATTTTGCAGCAGAATCACATGTAGATAGAAGTATAAATGATTCAGAACCATTTTTAAAATCAAATATTTTAGGAGTTTATTCGATTCTTGATGTAATTAGAAAAAATAAAAAAGATACAAAACTATTGCAAATTTCTACCGATGAAGTATTTGGTAGTAAATCAAGAGGATCATCTAAAGAAGAAGATATTTTTCATCCTTCTAATCCATATTCAGCATCTAAGGCTTCAGCTGAATTAATCATTGAATCATATTTGAAAACATATGATCTGGATATCATGATTACTAGATGTACAAATAACTTTGGACCTAGACAATTTCCAGAAAAATTAATCCCAAAGACAATTATTAGATCAAAAAAAGATCTTAAAATTCCTATTTATGGAAATGGAAAAAATGTTCGGGATTGGTTATTTGTAGATGATCATTGTGATGCAATAACAAAAGTTCTTCTTAAAGGTAAACGTGGAGAATCATATAATATTTCTGGAAATAATCAATTATCAAATATCAGATTAGTAAAAAAAATTCTTAAAAGTTTGAATAAATCAGAAGATTTTATTTATTATGTAGATGATAGGCCAGGACATGATGTAAGATATAGTTTAGATTCATCAAAAATTAGGCACAAATTAGGATGGAAGCCAAAACAGGAATTTGATAAATCATTAACTGAAACAATTAACTGGTATTTAGAAAATCAAAATGAATGGAAAAATCTAGCAACAAAACAAATGCTTTCTCCAACCCCATGGAAAAAATACAGAAAATAACTACCCAACAATTCTAAAAAAATTAACTAAATTAAATTAATCATCGAGATATTATTATCTATAATTACTATGATGAATTACAGGATAATAGAATTGAGTGAAAATATTGAATCATTAACTAGTATAATTATTTTAAATTATAATGGAGGTGATGATTTATTTGAATGCATTGAATCTATTCATCAAACAATAGATTGTAAATATGAAATAATTTTAATTGATAATAATTCAACAGATAAAAGTCATATTAATTGTAAAAATAAATTTCCTCAAATTAAGTTAATTCAAAATAATAAAAATATTGGAATGGCAGCTAGAAATATTGGAATAAAAAATTCAAAATCAAAGTATATTGTATTTTTAGATTCAGATACAGTTGTTGAAAAGGAATGGTTAAAGAATTTAATTCAAAGTTTTAAAAAACACGGGGATGGGCTATATCAACCAAAAATTTTAGAAAAACAAAACAAGAGAATAATTAGTAGTTGTGGAAACATGATTAATATTTTTGGATTTGGATTTGCAAGAGAGCGAGGTAAAGAAGATAATTTAGAATTTGAAGAATTTTCAAAGATTGGTTATACTTCGGGTGCTTGTACTTTTTCGTCACTATCTACAATCAAAAAAATTGGGGAGATTGATGAAATTTTCTTTGCATATCATGACGATTTGGAATATGGATGGAGAGCGTCATTATTGGGTATTGATTCTTTTTTTGAACCAAAATCAAAAATTTATCATCGTGTAAGTTTAACACTTGAAAAATCAAGTAAGAAAAAAATATTTTTGACTGAACGTAATAGATTAATTTGCTTAAATACACTTTACTCTAAAAAAACATTTTATAAAATTTTACCACTATTGATAATTTTAGAGGGTGGAATTTTTGTTTATTTTTTAACAAAAAAAATGGGAGCTATGAAATTAAAATCATATTTTTCTTTATTTAAATTAAATTCTAAAATTATAAGAAAACAAAAAAATATTAAAAAAATAAGAAAATTTTCTGATAAAAATATAATTAAAAAATTTTCAAATGAATTTATTTTACCACATGATGTTATTAATGCAAAAAATTCTAATAAAATAAATTTAATAATAATTTCATTAAGTAAAGTAGCAAGAAAATTAATAAACATATAACTGTCTTGAATAATTTATTTACAAATGAAAAAAAAGTTATTTCTTCTTGGAATTGGTAGTTTAACTGGACATAAAATTATTTCAAAAATAAAAAATGATTTTGAACTTTATGGAAGTTATAATCTAAGAAATCCTAATTTAGATTTTGTTACTTCTTTTAAATTAGATATTACAAATGTCAAAAAAGTCGAGGAGATTTTATTTGAATGTAATCCAGATTACATTATCAATACATGTGCAATAAATAATGTGGATTATTGTGAATCTCATCCAAATGAAGCAAAAAAAATTAATGGTGATTTTGTAAGTATATTATCAAAAATTTCAGAGCATATTAATTGTAAGTTTGTTCATTTATCAACGGATTCTGTATTTGATGGAAATAAAAAAACACCGTATATTGAAACAGATATTACCAATCCAAACAATATTTATGGAAATACAAAATTAATTGGAGAAAAATTTGCACTTATGAATTCTAACAATTTAGTAGTCAGAGCTAGTGTTCTATATGGATGGTTACCAGAAAATATTTCTCATATGAATTCTAGTTCAATGAAACCTCTAAATTTTGGATTATGGTTAATTAATAAATTAAAATCTAATGAAGAAGTTCAGATTATACAAGATGAATTTAGCTCCCCCATCATAGTTGAAGATTTTGCAAATTCTATAATTCATTTGTTAAAAGGAAATTATTCAGGAATATTTCATTCAGCTCCAAATATTTGTATTAATAGATATGATTTTAGTAAGGAGATAGCAAAAGGGTTAGATTTAGATCTTAATTTGATAAAACCTATTTCAAATAAAACACTTGGAAGAAAAGTGAAAACAGGTACTAACAAATGTCTTAACTCTACAAAAATGCAAACTCTAACAAAATTCAAATTTTTGACATTAAACGAATCAATATCTTTATTAAAAAATTGAACTAATTGTATTTTGAAAGATATCTGCTAAATGACGTAAATTCAAATTTTTTAAGCAATTTTTCCATTTTAGGTAGAGCATTATGTATATTGTAATATGTGATGAATCTATCTTTCCATGGTAATTGTAATTTTGGCATAAATTCAGGAGTTAACTCCCATGAATGTATATAGAAAGTTGAAGGGATTTTCATAGAAATATTTTGTTGTATGGCGTTTTCAATAAATCTTAGTGGCAATGCTCTAAGATAAAAACCGCCACCAGAGGGAATTGTTTTTCCAAAAAAATTTGTAGTGAGTAAAGGAAATTCTATTAATTTGCCATCAATATCATTACTTTGTAAATTTTTTTTTGATATTTTATATGGTTTAATGTCTGCACCAGGAATTCCATATAGATGCGTTTTAGCAGGAACAATACTACTATCATATGTGTAATTATATTCTTCTAAAACTTCAATTGCCCAAGAAGTGGAATTATTTAATGAAAATGTTGGAGCTCTAAATCCCACACTTTTTTTTTGAGTTAATTTTTGAAAATCAGCAACTTCTTTTGTGAATATTTCTTTATTTTGGGATTGAAGATTTTTGTGATACATTGAATGAAAAGCAATTTCGTGATCATCTTGAATAATTTTATCAATTAATTCCGGGTTTTTTTCTAACAGTTCACCTACAATAAAAAAAGTAGCATATACTTCATTTTTTCTCAACCAATCTAGAATTTTATCAATTCCGTTTACTAATTTAGCCGTTTTATTCCTTATTTCAATATTTTTTTGAATTAATTCTGGATGATACCATTCTTCAAAGTCTATTCCTAAAAGATTTTCCAATTTAATGACATTGTAATTTCAATCACATACATTAATCTATTTACAGTAATAATATTGATATTTTAGATGAAAATATTGTTATTAATATGATTATTTCTGAATGGAAAAAATCAGAAGAAGAAAAAAGAGAAATTCTTGATTTATCTATGAAAGCATTTGGAGAATGTGAATTAGCAAATCCAAGTTATTTTGATTGGGAATATCAACAAAATCCTAATGGAGATGCAGTGATTATTACTGTAAAAGATGAAGACAAAGATAATGCCATAGTTGGTGTTAATGCATTTCTTCCAATCAAGTTTATTGTAAATCAGAGACAAGTTAATTGTTTCTTATCCTGTAATTCAATTATTGATCCAGATTATAGAGGAATGGGGATTTTTACACAGTTAGTATCAAAAATACCTGAAATATTTTCTACTAAAAAATTCTCAGTTATTTATGGTATTCCTAATATTAATTCAACAAAAATATTTTCTAAAAATCAATTTTTAGAAATTTCTAAACTTCCATTATTGATCAAACCATTAAACTTGTCACACTATAACTTACCATTATCAAAAATTTTGAAACCTTTTGATATATTTTGGAAACCAAATAATATAGCAACATCAAATGTTACATTACTTGAAAAATCATTTACTTCAGAATTTGATGATTTAATTAAAAAATCATTAAATAGATTCCCAATTTTTCAATTTCGAAGTAAAGAATTTTTACAATGGAGATACATTAACCATCCTACTAGAAATTATCAAATCCTAACATTAAATCATGAATCAAAATTAATTGGATATGTCATTACAAGGGAAATGGATATTTTTTCTAAAAAAATAGGTATTATTGTAGATTTCTTAATTGATCCAAATCATAAAGACCAAAAAATTTTTCAGGGATTAATTAAAACTGCATTAAGAAATTTTTGGAACAATAATGTATCTATTGCAATATCTACATCAAAAATTGGATATTTAGAAAATAAAATTTTACGAAAATCAGGATTTTTTACAGCACCCTCATTCTTAAAACAAGAGCAATTACCATTAATCATTTCAACATTTAATAATAATTTTGATAATTTTGATAATTTTGATAATTGGTTTTTTACCTTAGGTGATTATGACGTATTCTAAAGATTAAACCAAAATTATTTATTTAAAAAATCTTTGAATCTTCTCCCAAAAGATACTCTACATTTTCATTATCTTTTGAAAGAATTTGAGAATTAAAAGCAATTATACTGTTTGAAATTTTTTTATTTTTTTCAATTTTGGTATTAGACATTACAATTGAATTATCAATACTAGTATTGAAAATATCACAATTATCACCAATACTAACATTTGGTCCAATACAAGAATTACCATGAATTCTACAATTTTTTCCAATTATTACAGGTCCAATAATTTGTATATCTTCATCTAAAATTGAGCCTTCATCGACCATGATATTTCCATTTTTTATAATATCACCTTTAACTGTCCCATGAAAATATGGTTCCATATTTTTTAAAATTGCTTCATTTGCATTAAGTATATCATGAGGAGTTCCAGTGTCTTTCCAAAATTCAGTTACAGTTTCATAATGAATTTTACCATTTTCAACTAATAACATTTGTAATGCATCTGTTATTTCTAGTTCATTTCTCCATGAAGGCTTTAATTTTTTAATAATATCAAAAATTTTTGGTGAAAGAAAATAAATTCCTATAACTGCAAAGTTTGAAGGGGGGTTTTTTGGTTTTTCTATAATTTCTTTAATTGTATTTCCTTCAATATCAGCAATACCAAATTGGGTGGGATTATCTACTTCGCACAATAAAATTGTTGCATCTGAATTTGATTTTTCAAAGTTTTCTTTAAACTCTGAAATATTTTTTTTCAAAATATTATCACCTAGAAATACAATAAATTTTTCATTTTGAATAAATTCTTGACATAAACTTATGGCATGTGAAATTCCTTTCGGTTGATCTTGAAAAATATATGTCAACTTTACATCAAAATTTCTTCCATCTCCATAATATTCTTGGACTTTATGTGAATTATTACCACCTATGATAATTGCAATTTCTTTTATTCCAGCATCACGTAAAACTTCAATACAATATTGTGACATGGGTTTATTGGCAATAGGCAACAATTGTTTCGGCATTGTATGAGTAAATGGTCGTAATCGTGTTCCAAATCCACCATGTAAAATAATGCCTTTCAATTTATAATGAATTGTTTTAATTAGTTTATTTACTTTTGGAACAATTATTCTATCTCATCATAAATTATTTTTTGAGCATTTAATCTGGATTTTAAATAGATTTAATATTAAATAATTTCATATGTGTTACATGGCATTGTTTAGTAGTATCGTAATAGGATTTTTTCGCTATGGTGAAATTATTTACGTAAGATTACGAAAAAAATACTTAAAATTTCTCCCCCCAAGTCCAGTAGGCAGATTTCCTATTTTTACAAAAGAGTTATTTAGATTAAAAACAAGGATTATTGCTAAAAATTTTGATCCTGTTATTCGTAAAGAACTTGAGTGGTATAACCAAGTACATTATGACATAAATGATCAGCAAGAAAGCATAGATATTGCAAATATTTGTAAATTTATTTTAAATACTGAAAATATTGAAGGTGACATTCTTGAACTTGGAACAGAACGTGCAGGTTTAGCTATAATTATGGCACATTTTTTAAAAAAAATTAATTCAAAAAGAATGGTTTATGGAACAGATACTTTTGAAGGATGTCCATACAATGATAAATATTCATGGGATGATAATAAAAAAGGAACGTCTGGAGGATTTGAATATGATGAAATTGTTAAAAAAATTAAGCAATACAAAGTAGATGATAAAATAAAATTAGTTAAAGGAATGTTTGAAGATACATTATACCAACAATTGACAAACCATAAATTTTCATTTGTTTTTGTTGATTGTAATCTATACGATAGTACAAAATTTGGATTAGAATTTGCACATTCAAGAATTTCCAATGGAGGCATAATTGCATTTGATGAATATGAAATTAATGCAAAAGGAATACCATATCACGGTGAAACAAAAGCAACTAACGAATTTTGTAAACAAAATAATATCACAATGAATTTTACTCCAATTCCTCACATAAAAAAAGAGGATAAAAAATGAGAATAAAAAATGAGGAATTAATAAAATTTTATGATGGTGTTTTCAAAAAAGGGGAAGAGAAAATTTTTACCACAGTGACTGAAGAAATAGATGAAATTCTAAAAGAAGTAAATTGGAAATCTAAAAAAGTTATAGATATTGGTTGTGGTACTGGTCTCTTTGCATACAAAGCTGCTAAAAAAGGGGCAAATATTTTAGGAATAGATTTTTCGGATGAAGCAATTAAAATTGCTAAAAAAAAATTTAAAAATCCAAACCTCATATATGAAAAAATGGATGCTAATAAAATTAAAGATAAATATGATATCATAGTCTCCATTGGAACTCTTGAACATATGAATAATCCATTACAAACTTTAAAATTATTTAAAAAACATCTCAACCCCAACGGAAAAATTATTGTGACATCTCCAAATTGGACAAATCCTAGAGGATATGTTTTAATGACATTATGGTTTTTATTTAATGCCCCAATCACATTAGCGGATTTACATTATCAAACTCCAATTGATTTCATAAAGTATTCAGATAGTTTAAAGATGAAATTAAAATGGAAAACAATTGATCAATCTTGGGCACATGGAGATATTTTAATTCGTGATTTTCAAAGAAGGCTTCCAAATGTTTTAGCTGATGCAAATTTACCTAATAATTCAAAAAATATTAAAAATTTAATTAAATGGTTGGAAGAAAATGTTCTATCTTTTAAAAATACCCTTCCCCAAAGTGGAGCAACTGGATTGTATGTATTTTCAAAAAAATAATTTTAATAAAATTAGACATTATTTTTTATACAAAAATTTATTTAATTTTTAACATGTACGATTTTTACATTGTTTTCTATATCCACAATTATTTTATGATTAATTCCAATATAATGAATAGTTATTTCTTATTCTTCAAATGATACACAGTTGGTTTAAAACTATTTTAGGTGATTAATACTAAGGAATTCTTAAATAAATTTAAACAAAAAATAATATCATAAAAAATGTATATACAAGGATAATTTAGTGACAAATAGTTTTAAAATGACTGAAAAACCTCCAAATATTCTATTCTTAGTAATTGATTCACTTAGAGCAGATAGAATATTTGGTGAAAACAGAACTGCAAAGACTCCAACAATTGATAGATTAAGAGAAAATGGGACATATTTTTCTCAAGTAATCAGTACATCAGATGTTACAGGAACATGTATGGGATGTTTTTTTTCTGGTGTGTATCCATTTGAATCAGGGATTAATCAAACTAAAGTTGATTCAAATTTATTCACATTGATAGATATTTTTAAAAAAAATGGATATAAAATGTGTGGTTCTGGACCAAATTTCAAATTTTTTCAAAATCTAACAAATTTTCTAGATGATAGTTTCTATTATGATTACCAGCAATGGCGAGAAAAAGATACAATCTTTGGCAAATGTGGAGATGAAGTTATCAATCATTTTAAATCAATTCAAAATAATGAACCATGGTTTTACTATCTTCATCTAATGGATATTCATGGAGTGGGGAAATTAATTAAAATTCCTCCAGAATTTGATAATAAAGAATTTGGTAAAACAAGATATGATAGAATGATTTCATGCATAGATGTATGGTTAAATAATTTATTCAAACATGTAGATTTGAATAATACAATAATAATTCTTACAGCAGATCATGGAGAGTATATTTCATCAACAGACAACTTAGTAGAGATGCCAACTATCTATAAAATTTTAAGAAAAATGAAAAAAGTAATTCCAATCCTAGAACCAATTGGAAAAATAGTTTTTAGAATATTATATAAAATAAATATGATTTTAAAAATGTATATTTTGAGTAAACGATTTGATTCTAAAGAAATGAAAAATTTTCTAATGAGAGCAAATACAGATGAATTATTTGATGATGCAATAAGAATTCCATTAGTTTTTTCTGGATATAAAATAAAATCCTCAAAAATAATAACAGATCTAGTACGTCAAGTTGATGTCTTACCAACAATATTAGACATACTGCAAATTAAATATTCGAATAAAATTGAAGGTAGAAGTTTAATTCCAATTTTAAACG
>Ga0115002_10006813_pt1 | contig 13026 bp, 12 predicted proteins | sample ArcticOcean_MG_C_8_FD_89576 | JGI IMG/M metagenome (GOLD analysis project Ga0115002, IMG submission 89576) | Marine microbial communities from western Arctic Ocean - ArcticOcean_MG_CB11_86 | ecosystem: Environmental > Aquatic > Marine > Oceanic | place: Arctic Ocean: Canada Basin | collected...
AAATTACCTCCAACGCCTCTTCAGTGGATATCTTCGGTCTTGAGGTCGAAGTCCGCGCAACCACGTGGGACGGTGGCTTCTTGACATTGGATGTGGGTTGGTTAGACAACGAGTATGGCGCTTATAAGGCTTTTGATCCTGACGCAGGTGCAGATCTCGATCGGTCAAACTTGACGATTAAAGATTATTCACCAGAGTGGACGGTCAACGCTTCTCTTGAGCACGTATTCGAGCTCGCTAGTGGTGCAACGATTACGCCAAGACTTGGTATGTACTTCCAGACGGAGTATGACTATGTTACGGGTATCTCACCTACAGTAGACTCTATATGCATGCAGGATGCTTACTTGAAGCTCCGTGGTCGTGTGACTTATCTGCCAGCAGAAGGTAACTGGCAGGCATCTGCATACGGTTCTAACCTTACTGATGAGGTCTATTTTGAGATCTGTGGTAAGGGTCGATCCGGTGTGATGGACTATCGCTATGGTGACCCGAAGACTGTTGGAGTCGAATTCCAATACTTCTGGGGCGAATAAGCCTAGGCTAACTCTCTAACGAGAGTTGACTGAAAATGGACGGCACCTCTTCGGAGGTGCCGTTTTTTTTTGGAATCATTAACAAAAAATTAACTGCTATACGGGTGTACTATTTGACATGAATGTTAAGGTACACCTAAATCTAAGGGAGAAGTCGATGAGGAGTAGTGTAAAAAGCAGTCTGCTTATGATTGGTTTTTTGGTTTTTTTATTCCAGGTCAAGCTAACTTACTCACAATCTGGCCCCTCAACAGACCCAACGATTGAGATAACAGAAGATGGCCTTGTGAGAGTGGATCCATTAATGATGGGCGCTGCATGGGTAAAACCAGATTTAGATCTTAATCATTATTCAAAGCTTTATTTCATGCCTGTTGTGGTCCAGTATCGAGAGGTTCGACAAGTCCGTAATGCACGAAGTAAAGAAAGTGAAGGGTCCTTTGTTGCAAGTAGCTCTCTCAAAACCATATTCGAAAACTCTTTCGCAGAGCATTTTTATAGGGCGGTTTCTTCGACAAGTTCATACCAGCTTTCAGAAGAGGTGGGGCGTGAGGTATTACTGATTCAGGGCTATATGACTGATGTGATTTCTGGAGTGCCACCGGATATGCCCCAAGCCTACACAACTACGATCAGGTGGTTGTGGGAAGCGGGTGCTGTACTAGAGTTACGTGATTCTATGACTGGTGAACTTCTAGCGCGTACTGCGGATCGTCGACGTGCAGATGGGCCTTTAGATGCTAATTTGGCATGGACCTTCACTCCTCGGGCTACGCTAAAATGGTCTAGATTGCTTATAAGACGGCTAGAAGAACTTGGAGATCTGAACGATAGGGCAGATTTTTGGCCTCTAGTGAGCCCCTCTATAACTTAACTGAAATTCTCTTTTTTATTATAAACTTATGGTGCTCATATGATGGTGACTATGTGTGTGAGAAAAAGCCCTTTTAAGGATGTAGATTTGCTTGTTGTCTCTTTATAATTTTTGAATGCGGATTTTTTGGAGAATAGTAATGGTGCAATCAAGATTTATAAAACTAGTGGTTTCTATAGTAGCTTTATGTGCGATACCTGCTTTGGCCCATCATTCCCATAGTAATTACGAGACTAGGGAGTACACATATCTCGAAGGTACCGTCGCCGAATTCCATTGGATGAATCCACATACCTGGGTTTTTCTTGAAGTAGCAGACCCGGCTGGGGAAACGGTGGTTTGGGCTCTAGAGGGAGCTAGTCCCGCATCACTGGAGCGTGATGGATGGAGTTCCAATGATATACATGTGGGTGATCATCTTAAGGTCAGATGCCATCAACTTAAGGATCTTTCAAACGGCTGTTTACTGGGCTACCTTACGCTGGACGGTGCAGCTGAGAAAGAATTTGACTGAATGAAAAATCAAAAACACCTAGCAAATAAAATATGAACCTTAGTAAAACTTTTTTTACAGTTATCTTGTTATTACCAGTCCTGTCTTACGGACAAGGTTGGATAGAGTATCTGGATCGCTCAGCAGCCTACAGCATTAATTTTCCTGCGGAGCCTGTTATAACGGAAATAACTTATGAATCTCAACAGGGACTAATTTATCCTGCACAGTTATACAGTGCACACGGAGTTCGTGGAGATTCCTACCTTGTCACTGTTGTAGATTTCACGGATGCGCAAGAATTGCATAGCTCACACCCTGATAGAACAGAGGCATCAGGTATTAATAGCTGGTGGTGGGATATACGTGCATCTGTGGCTCATACTGCTTTGCATATTAGGCAACGAGGTGGTGAGATAACCTATGACTCGTGGTCATGGTTAGAAGGGGTTGAAGGCCATCAATTACAGATAACCAATCAAGATGCATCGCGAACATTTGTAGGAATCTATCAGCATTCTTTTCGACTGTATATTCTAGAGACTAATGTTCCTGCAGGTTCTCCGCCACCGGGATTATTTCAGCAGTCTTTACGCTTTCTTGATGAGGAAGGAGTTCGTGTCCGGTATCGAAATGACGTTAATGGAAATAAAACTCGTATTCCTGATTTGCCTGAGGATGGAACTACTACCGTAAGAATTGTCGAGCGTTCTTTGGATTGAAAGCTTTAGATTTTCTAGTCAGGTACAGGTATGAATCTCTGTATTCGTCGGCCAGTGCCTGATTCGGCCACATAGATATTACCTATGGAGTCCACTGTTAGCCCGTGTCCCACCGTAAAGTTTCCAATTTGGTGGCCAGGCCTTCCAAAAGACGCCAAAATTTGCCCGCTTGCATGATCAAGAGTATGTACCTGCTCATGTCGACCATCCAGTACGTAAATATGTTTTTGCTCTTCGTCCGGTGAGAATCCAATTCCCCAGACGGTACCCCGAGAATCTGGCAGACTAGCATTTCCCGTCTTCACCCAAATGTTTCGAACGAACACTCCCATCTTGTCAAAAACTTGAATACGCAATCCCTCTCGGTCACACACGTAGACTAATCCAGCATTACTAATCGTGATGCAGTGAAGAGAATAGGCGAATACGCCGCCGGTTCCAGCGGTCGTTTCTTCCAAGGTTGCCTGTCGTCCCCACTGCCTTAAAAAGCGACCTGTCTCGTCAAACACTGCAATACGTTTGTTTCCATAACCATCTGCCACATAGAGATCACCATTTTCCTGATCAACGGCGACGCCAGCTGGAAAGAAAAACCCCTCGTGACTGGAATTAAGAGGTTCTCTATTAATGGTGTTATCCGGCGCCCTAACGGCAGTCCCATCGTGCGTGTCTACAACTCCACGTGATCCTATTTGTATTAGTAGTTTCCCTGTATGACTGTATTTTTGGGCAATACCATCATTATTTCCAACAACCCAGACATTATCATCGGAGTCAAAACTGCATCCGTGAATATTTTTTGGCACAAGATCTGTATCGCCCCAATAGCTAACGAGATTACCTTCCAGGTCAAATAGCATCATCGGAGCTGCGGGAACGGAAGTTTCCGCTTCCTCTAAAGTAATATTTTGCCGGTCTACGACCATGATGTGATCGTGGGAGTCTACGCAGGGGTGACCGAGGGCAGCGTTTATCCAGCCCTCAGGGAGAGGTTTTGGCCAGGTTGGATCTACCTGGAATTCAAACGTTTCCTGAGCTGAGATTGAACTAACTATGAAGGAGAGGTAGACAAGAAAAAATCGTATAAAACTCATAAAAAACAACAGTATAAGTATATTTTAGATGTAAAGATCATATGCTAAATTTTCTGAAATATTGTAACATATAGCAAGAAATTCACGGTCACTTTTGCCAGAGTACTTTTTGTGACGTCTAGTGTGTGATTTTTACTGCTATCGTTAAAGACCCGAAGAAGGAGTTTAATTTAATGCGTATTAGTTTTTTTGCAATGATCTTGGGTGTGTTAACTACCGTGGCATGGGCACAAGAAAATAAAAGCATTGATCCCTCATGGCTATTTGTACCAGAATCTGTAGACAGTGAAGAGTTGGTAATAGTTGAATCTGTTATGGGTTCGAATATGCCCGTTGAGTTGCGTTTTGTTGAACTGCTTGATGGTGTTTATGCGCCGATAGGCTTTCGAAAGCCGTCAGGGGATGGTCCTTTTCCTACAATTGTTTTTGCGCATATGAATGGTGGCTATGGATTGCGTTGGATACGAGAGTGGACCCAGTATGGTAGTGGAACTCTCGAGGCCTTTCTTGAGGCAGGCTATGCTGTGGTGTGGATGCGCTACCGTGCGGAGGTTGATACGCCTTACGGATCAGAGCTTACAGTGCGTGAATTTCAGGGTAGAGATCGTTGGAACCGGGGGCCATTAGAATATGAAGATGCCATCGCGATTCTTGAGTATGTGAAAGGCTTGTCAGCGGTAGATCCAGACCGACTTGGCTGGCTCGGTGTTAGTCACGGTGGTGAAATGCTCTTGAAGGTTGCATCAGAGTACCAAGGACTACGTGCGGGCGTAGCTAGTGAGCCAGCAGCGATGGATTATCTGGCTACACTTCCTCGCGATCCGTCTCAACCACCACCGGACCCACAACCGGAGACAATTGAGGAAAGTTCTCAAAGAATGCAGGCAGCAGCGGTGGAGAGCCTCAGAAGCCGGATTGATACTGAACAAGCCATGAGACGAATCAATGCGATCGAGACGCCTATTTTTGTTGTAGGTAGAGACCGAGATCATAATCAGGCCACATTCCGACTAGCTTATGAGCTTATGAGCGAGGCAGGAAAGTCTGTGCAGTGGCAATCATATGATCATGATCATCATGGCTTTATATTTATTCAGCGTGACTCGCAAGGAGTCTATGATCCTGATGCTATTCAACAACTTGTTTTGTCAGATACGCTCGATTTTTTTGATAGTCACATGAAGCCCTAGTGGTTTTCTAAGATAAAAAAAGATTTTTTAAAATTTAATTTGGAAACAGGCTCTAGAAATTTGGGCTAGTTTCTGAGGCACGGAGTAATGGAATGTTTTATTCATGTAGTCCCGTATCGGATGCGACCTCAACAGAACCCAGCAAGGTTTTAGCCAGTTCCGGTAAACGCGCGTTTACCGTTGATTTGCATTGTCACATGTTTGTTCCTAAAGCAGCAGAAGCGGTTGCTGACGCTTTTGATATAGAAACAGATGGGTTGCATCGCTTTTCAAACGAGGCGACTCGTGCGGTTAATGCCCAGCAAGGCAAAGTCATAAAGGAACAGCTTACGGATGTGGATAGGCGTCTTTTGGATATGGATCAGATGGGGATTGATGTGCAGGCTATTTCCCCTGTCCCGCTTCAGTATTATTACGCGCTTGATCCGGACTTAGGGCGGACTTCTTCACGGCTCATAAATAATGGAATAGCTGAGGTTGTTGCAGCTCATCCTGATCGGTTTGTTGGTATTGGAACTTTGCCCATGCAGAATCCCAAGATGGCTGTTGCTGAGCTTGAGCGTGTCGTTAATGAATTTAATTTTAGAGGTATAGAGCTGTCAACCAATGTGAATGGCGATGAATTGTCCAATGAACGGTTTAAAGAAATTTTTGCTAAAGCAGAAGAGCTCGACATATTGATTTTTCTGCATCCCAACGGTTATTCAGACGGGGGTAGACTGACGGATCATTATTTTATAAATGTGATTGGAAACCCACTAGATTCTACTATTGCGGTTCATCACTTAATTTTTGATGGGGTATTGGATCGTCATCCAAAGCTCAAGGTTTGTGTTGCTCATGGTGGTGGCTACTTATCTGCTTACTCCGGACGTATTGATCATGCGCATGGGACACGAAAGGATTGTTGTCGTGAAATAAAAAACCCGCCCACGAGTTATTTAAAAAGGCTTTATTTCGATACGGTTGTTTTTACGGATCATCAGCTAGAGTATCTAGCCCAGCTTTACGGCAGCGATCATATTGTTCTAGGTACTGATTATCCATTTGACATGGGAATGGATGATCCCGTTGGTTTTGTGAACGAAACAGCTACCCTTACATCTGGTGACAAAGCGGCAATTGTTGGTGGGAATGCTGCAAAATTATTAAAAATTTCGCCAGTTAGGTGAACCAGGAATTTACGTTTTTTAACATGATTTGAGCCTGACGGATGTACTCACAAGAATTAGGAAAAGGAGCATCTGAGTCTTTCGGGTCCATGTCAGCAATGATATTGAGGTCACTGACAAACCCTCTCTTGTCTTTAAGCTTTGTTCTATAAACCCGTGCTCTCATATAATAGTTGTTTACCCATAATGGTCCAATTGTTATGGCTTTTTCAAACTCTTCTCCCGCCTTATTCATGTCACCGCCTAGCCAACTAGGTAACTGGCAAAGGTAGAGGGCACGGTCATAGTGGGGATGTCCACCTCCCCAGGTGTGATCAAGTTCAATCATCCGTTTTACAAAAGCCTTAGAGCGATTAATCCAATGGGCATTGATGAGTTTTTTTGGCTTATTCATGTCTGTGAGAAACATGGAAAAAATCCCCAGAAAGTAGTAGTGGAGAGCAGGGAGGTCTTCTATACATAAAGCTTCTGTTGCATTCCAAGGAGCAGTATTGCTGTCAATAAGTTTTTTAAAGTCTTGATTGGTATAGAGCGCGCGTTCTGCAAGCTGTATTGACTGAAGATAACTAGCTCGCCGTATTTGAACATTAGAGGCATAGATTTGACCATGGAAGCGAGTGTTACGGCTTAGTTTCCAGAGCGTTTCAAAGTGCAGAGGGTTGATATTCAGGATGCGTTTCTGGACATCTATGACTGTTTCAAGTCGATCTAGAGAGTTTGCTTGGTTGGTAAGAAAATCTGCTTTTTCGGTCAGAGCTACTATGTTGCTCTTGAGTGTTGGGAGCGGTATTTTTTTCCATCCATTTTCCCATGATAAGCGCTCGGTACTTATGTAGTACCCAGCGCTTATTAATAGGGCAAATGCGAGTATGAGGAATATCATAATAATTTTTTAATTACTTAGTGTTGACTTAGTTAGAATCGTTTTTTCTGCATGCTTTTTCTAAAGCGTTGGTCAGCGGTAGTTGCTTCTCCGAGAGGTCTTGAAAGATCGAGATGCTTTAGCATATACATCCAAACCTAAAGTACGCGTTACGTGGAGCTTTCAAAAGATTTTAAAATGATTGCGTTTTTTAAACGCTAGCATGCCCTATTGCAATATATTGCATCCAATACACCTGTAAGGTACAGTCCGTCGCACTTAAAACCAGCATTTTTTGGGTAACTTATATGGACTTCATACCGAGCAGTGGTCCACACCTCCATATCGTTTTAAATCATCTTCCAATATATGGAACTGTTATCGCGTTGGGACTTTTTCTTTACTCTATAAAGTGGAGAAGCTGGTTTAGTTCTAGCATTGATCTAAAAAGCACAGATATTAAACAGGTTAGCCTGGTGCTTTTTGTGATCTTAGGAATTTTAGCTATACCCACTTACATGACTGGCGCTGCTGCTAGATGGTCATATCAGGGACGTAGTGACACATCAATGGATGTCATTATGGCGCATCAAGATGCTGCTCTAATGGCCTTCCTGTTTTTAGGAATAACTGGATGTGTGGCCTGGTTAGCATTGTGGCAGAAACGCCGTTTTTCACGTGTACATACGTGGAATCTATACGCTATTTTGGTTTCTTCTATCCTTGCGGTTCTTTATCTCTTTAAGACTGGTAGTTTGGGAGGTACGATTATTCGTCCAGATCTTCATGATGCCGCTGGAACGGCAGAAGCATCTGGTTTGATCGAGTTTATCGAATCAACGATACAAAGTTTTATTTGGGCATGGCCCTCTATGGAAGCCGCGCACTTTATTGGAATGGCATTAGTTTTTGGTGTTGTTACGGTGCTCGGTTTGCGAGTATTAGGGGTGGCTAAGGCCGTACCGTTTTCTGCTATGCACCGGTTGCTGCCCTTGGGTGCTCTGGGTTTGCTTGTTAATGTTATAACTGGGATGTTTTTCTTCATCGCAGATTCAGGCCGCTATGTTGCAATGGACGGATTCCCACCTAAAATTATATGGTTAGTTATAGGCGGTATCGCAATTCTTTATTTCACGGTTTTTGATGAAATATGGAAGGTTAAGTCAGGAGATGACGCGCCGATGACCGCTAAGGTAGTGGCTGCGGCAACAATTTTCTCATGGGGTTGTGTTTTGGTCTTTGGCCGATTGCTGCCTTACTACGGAGATGGGGGCTAGTCGATGGGTTTTATATATGCGCTTCTTGTCGTAATAGTTGTACTTGCCATAGTTGGGGCGGTGCTTTATTTGATCGATAAGAATGCTGATGTTCACGATAGCGCGTAAGAGGAAGAAACTATGGGTCTTCTAAGCTGGTTGGAATCAACTGCCTACTCTCAGTGGATTGTAGCGGGATTGGTGGGTTGGCCTCTTATGCTTTCCATGCATGCAGTAGGTCTTGCGATCATAGTGGGTATTATGTTCTCACTTAATTTTCGGATGCTTGGTTTTTTTAAGCCAATTCCGTTTACGGCTATAAATGATTTCATGGTATTTGGCTGGATTGGCATTGGAATAAATATTTTTTCTGGCTTTTCGTTATTTATGGCGCAAGCAACATTTTATATAACCAATATCCCATTCCTTTTAAAAATTACCTTGATTATTCTTGGAATAGTCAACTTGCATTACACTCAAAAAATCCTTAAACGTGATGCAGCAGGTTGGGATGCTAGTGGCGAAGTTCCACAGATAAGCATGATCCTTGCTGGTTCGTCTCTAGCGTTTTGGGTCTTGGCTGTTATTGGTGGACGGTTGATTGCTTATTTATAACTAGCGTTGCAGTCGTAGTAATAATTCGCAAGAAACTTCTCGAAGCTTTAGGTATGAAATGCCTAAGATAGCTGCTGTTTATTAGCAATCTACTTTTGTTTCTCCTTAAAAGTGCCATCAATTAGGACAAACATCATTTTGCATATAGCATTTGTTCTATTGCTCCATGCGTGATTTGTTCCCCTTTGAATAACCACATCGCCCTCTTTTATTAATACTTCAGATTCATCAAGAACCATGTGTATCTCACCCCCTAAGCATAGGGCGAAATCAACAGTCTCAGTACGATGCATCAGAGGATGAGCTGGTTTTCCGCTTGTGACTCCAACGTGTTCGGCTCCTATAGAGGCCCAAGCATTTTTTGCCGCTGATTCATCAATGTTATGTATCCAGGCTTTTTCAGGTGGAAATTCAATAATTCGAAATACGCTTCCATTATCAGGGGGCAGAAGTCCAATAGTTTCTTTTGTGGTGTCCTCAGGCCCAAATATTTTTGCAGGGGCAGAATCCACACACCAAAGATTATGAATAGCAACGCCTGGACGGTGTGCAGGTTGGACTATATTTGAGGCTTCCTCGTCAGAAATCACAACCGCTTTGCCGGTTTCATCATGTCCTGTGATTACTCTTCTTATGCCCATAAATAACTCCATGTGGGTGTAATGCTATTAAGCGCTAGATCAACGAAATAGGGAAGCCTACTTTATTTTTTTAATGTTAGCGTTTGTGATTATTAGATTGATAATGCTGAATCATATCTTTTAGTTCTTGGTATGATAGCTAAATAAATTTAGATTAAAAAACGCAAAACCGGGGGGAGCATCGAATGGCACTCCGAACACGAAGCGTGATAGACAGAGTATTCATAGTTTCTTGCTGGGTATGCTGTTTAGCGGCATGCGATCCTGGTGAACAGACTTTTATCCGAGTGGCTTCAGGCCCGGCCGGTGGCTACTGGTATCCTCTTGGTGCAAAGCAGGCTGAAATATTTCAACGAGAAATTCCTGGTGTGGCTGCATCCTCAGGTCCTGGTGGCGGTGTAGGTAATCTTAGAGATGTAGCAAATGGTGAGGCGGAAGTTGGTTATACCTACGCGTATAGCGCCCACAGCGCTTATATGGGAGAGGCACCCTTTACCGAAAATCACACTAATCTGAGACATTTCGCTAGTCTGTATCCAGCGGCATATCATGTGGCGGTACCGGAGTCATCAGCCATAGAAACTTACTATGATCTGGCGGGTCGCAACCTTAGTCCTGGAAAACTTACGGACTCAGGCTATACGGTGTTCCAGACGGTTATGAATAAGTATGACCTTCCATTGGAGAGTATCAGTGCGAATGGCGGAACAATCCATCATGTCTCATATACGGATTCGGTAGCCTTAATGAAGGATGGGCATATAGATGCGGCTTTCGCTATGTCAGGTCTTCCGCAGGCTTTTTTCTTGGAGCTAGAATTTCGTCCAGGTATTCGATTTTTACCTATTGAAGACAGCATTCTAGCTGAAATTATTACTGAGAATCCTGGGTATATCTCAATATCCATCTCTGATAATCATTATCAAAGCGTCGACTCACCGGTTACTACATTGGGTTCAATGACAACGCTAGTAGTGAATGCAAACATGCCAGAAAATTTGGTGTATTCAATGGCGAAGGCGTTGTGGGATTCACATGGAGAACTTGTAGCCGTTGCTGATGCATGGGAAGAAGCTCGCTTAGATCAGGCTTTACTCGGTGCTGCCATTCCCGTTCATCCTGGTGCTTTAAGGTACTACCAGGAGCACGGCGTAATGGTTCCATCTTACTAATCTAAACGCCGTGGAAGATAGAGTTGAAACCAGTGATGATGATTTGCTTATCCCTGAGATTCGGCAGGAATCCTATATTGAGAAACTTCGCTCTGTAAGACTCGCTAGCTTGTCTTGGTGGTTGATACTTTCGACGGCAACCATTGCGTTATCACTAGCATTTTTTCATCTTTTTGTGGCGGCCTTTGGGACTCCTGAAAGCCGAGCATTTCGGAGCACCCATTTAGCAGGAATGTTGGTTCTGGCTATATTGACGACGCCGTTATGGCGCAAGTCTTTAATGGATCCTATTCGGACTGAGGGCGGGCATACCGATATACGAAAATTAATAGGACTTGGGTTAGACCTTATTTTTATTTTTTTGGTTTTAGCGATTCAAACCTACACCCTTTATGACTTAGAGGCATTTCAGCAACGCGAGGGAAACTTAAGCACAACTGATGTGCTTGCAGGTTCTATTTTTCTGCTGCTGGTGTTAGAGGCAGCTCGTCGTGTGGTTGGATGGTCAATGGTTATTATTACCATATTTTTCGTGGCACATGCGTTAACCGCAAATTACTTCCCAGGATTATTTTTTGGACCACCAGTCTCTTATGTGCGACTCATAGATATTCTATTCGTGCGCGCAGATGGTATTTTTGGATTGCCGCTCATGGTAGCGGCAACTTATATAGTATTGTTCATCATTTTTGGGGCCATACTGGTCCGTTCAGGGGCTGGGAAGTTTTTTTTAGATCTGGCGATTTCTCTTACAGGGCACCTTCGAGGCGGTCCAGCTAAGGCATCGGTCGTAGCAAGTGCATTTCTTGGGACCATCTCTGGATCTGCAGTTGCAAATGTTGCGACTACAGGAGCTTTTACTATTCCTTTGATGAAAAGGATCGGGTATAGCCCTAGGTTTTCTGCAGCAGTAGAAGCTTGTTCTTCTTCTGGCGGGCAGATCACCCCACCAATAATGGGAGCAGCAGCTTTCATTATTGCAGAGCACTTGCGGGTAAGTTATATGGCCGTATTAGGTGCTGCCATTATTCCAACAATCCTTTATTTTTTTACCGTATATATCATGGTGGATCTAGAGGCAGATAAGAGCGGAGTAAAGCGTATTGAAAAAAATCTTTTACCAAATATAGGTGAGGTATTACGAACTGGTTGGCATCAACTCTTAACTTTAATTGTTTTGATTGCATTGCTAGCGATAGGTTATACGGCAATGCTTGCTGCATTCGGTGGTATCGTAGTTTTATTTATACTGAGCTTTCTTTTTCCTCATACTCGCCTTAGCACGGTCGATTTTTTAACAGCATTTGAGACGGGCATTCGAAATGCCGTGCCTGTCACAGTTGCTTGTGCCTGTGCAGGGCTCATTATTGGATCAATTTTTTCTTCTGGAATTGGTTTGAAATTTACCAATTCCGTGATCACTCTTTCTGGTGGCAGTCTCTTTTTGCTTCTAGTGCTAACAGCTGGCGCAGCTATTGTTTTAGGGATGGGTATGACGACAACAGCAGTTTATATTACTGTAGCAGCGCTTGTAGCCCCGGCTCTAATTGAGATGGGGGTGGAACCAATGGGGGCACATTTATTTGCTTTTTATTATGGTGTTGTATCAACCATTACCCCACCGGTTGCTTTAGCAGCGTTTGCTGCAGCTGGAATTGCGGGCTCTGGCCCAATGCGTACAGCTCTGACGTCAGCCCGAGTTGGAATTGCTAAATATATTGTTCCCTTCGCCTTCGTATATAACTCAAGTCTCTTGTTGAATGGGCCAATTTGGCTGAGTTTAGTGTCATTTGTTGCTGCCCTTGTAGGACTCTGGGCACTTTCAATTGCGTTAGAAGGTTGGTATCAGGGCCGCGAATATCCCCTACAGACCCGGGTTTTTCTAGGGGCTTTAGCTGTGGCATTATTTTTGCCGCCGCGTGAGCTAATACTAGGGTATTCAGGTTATCTCTACTGGGCAATAGCTTTTATATGTGTAGGATTATTCTACCGTTACGCTAATCGGTTCCAGAAAGAATGTGCGTTTTGAACGTAATTTTTAAGGGCCCTTGGATACATTGGATTGCCTTCATAGCTGGGTTGATAATTTTGAGTATTGTCGGAACTAAAGCATTACATGTGCGTGAATTTTCCTTGTTTATATTTCTTTTGCTTGGTCTTTCTTTAGCTTTGGTATTGCTTGTTGATCTTTCTGATCGCCGATAACAAGTTATGCATAAAAAATAAATTTTATAAATCTTTTATTAGCAGGAAACAGATAAATGTTTGTTTGTGGGACACGGATTTTTACCCCAGTTCTTTATATGATGAGAGTGTTTGTTGTATTGGTTCTGTCTATTGCGATTTTGGCCTGTTCTCCGGTTACCGATCGACAGGAAATAAGACTTGGAACAGCGGCG
>Ga0115002_10006816_pt1 | contig 13023 bp, 10 predicted proteins | sample ArcticOcean_MG_C_8_FD_89576 | JGI IMG/M metagenome (GOLD analysis project Ga0115002, IMG submission 89576) | Marine microbial communities from western Arctic Ocean - ArcticOcean_MG_CB11_86 | ecosystem: Environmental > Aquatic > Marine > Oceanic | place: Arctic Ocean: Canada Basin | collected...
GGGGATGAACACAGATGCATATGTTGTAAATAGTTTCGTCGTAAAAATAAACGATTTGAGCATCTGAATAAAGGTATTTGGATCGAATTTCGATATACCAGAAAATTCATGCGCGACTACTTAAAATCCTACGCTTCGGTCACCTTGCCGAAATAAAGTGTGTTCAAATGGATGCGTCTCAATATTACCAGCTTTGAGTAATTGTTGTATTTGATGAACCGACAGACTTTTCAGAAACGGAATTTTCTCGACAATCTTGAGGTGTCGCGTGACATCAATCTTGGCCATAGTTGGCGGTTTCTCAGGTTAATGATCAATCTGCTTAGATCACAAGAATTGTTTAGATCTTTACTTGACTATTTGTCAATTTCACGACAATAAACATAATGTCACCAAAATCCTAAAATAGCAAGACTGATTATATAGTTAGTTTGTGCGTATTTCCTGAAATTCATAGGTGATTGTACCTACAAAAACAGGTCCCTCTTGCTTAAGCATAAAAAACGCTGGGCAATTTTAGCCCAGCGTTTTTTTATTTTTCATCTAAAATCCATTGCGTAACCCAAAAAATTATGCGTTCATCCCCTCTTGAGCACATTTCATGATCAGATCCCCATTATGCTGAAACACTTCTGCCGTGAGCCCTTCAATCGCGATCCAACTCGGCTCAGTGGCCTCATCATCTTCAATGTTTTCTTCCGTTGCAAGTTCAAATGTCAACGGCTTACACCGATAAAAAAAACTCAACCCATGAAAAGCCAGATCTTCAGGATCATAATAAAAACACCGTTCCCTAAATTCGAGAAATTCTCCTACCTCAACCGCCAGACCGGTTTCTTCCCGCACCTCCCGCTTCAACGCATCTACCATACATTCACCAATCTCAATACCACCCCCCGGCAACGTATAGTTCCCATTGTTGCGGTTCTTAACCAATAACAATCGCCCCGCATCTTGGATCAATCCATAAACCGCTGGCCGAAAAGACAATCGCTCTTTCGGTAACAATTTTATCTCACCATAAAATGTCACACAATCTATCATCCTGAATATGCCTTCTAATTGAATTTTAAACCAAATTACCCCTTAAAACCAGCTTCCTTGTGGGCACCGTCACAAAAAGGTTTGTTTTTTGATGCCCCGCAGCGGCACAACGTATAGTGATCTGTCGACAGAGGTTTCCCTTCGTTTAAAGCAATCTTTCCGCGCACGTGAAGGGGGCCGTCTTTTGAAATAACAATCTCAGATTCGGAAAAATATTCGTCCTGCAACTCGCTGTTCAGCCGGTAGGCCAATGATCCGGAAGGACACTGGCGAATGATCTCAATAATCTTTTCCTTGTCTTCTGCGTCGGGTACTGACACCCGTTCTTCGCCTTCCCACTCAAAAAACACCGAAGGAATGCCATTCACACACGCACCAGCGTGGCAGCAGATGCCAATGTTGTCAACAATGGTGAGTTCCGCTCCTGCGTATTCCTTTGTCTCATAAGTTTCTTCGCGTTCCAACGCGCCAGTGAAACCGATGTCTTTATGGGTTCCGTCACAAAAAGGTTTGTTTTTTGATGCGCCGCAACGACACAGAGCGATCACATCTTTGGCCATCTCAATGGGCTGGTTTTGATCGTCGACCAAGCGTTTGAGATTTTTGACAATAAAAGGGCCTTTATCCGCGATATCTATAGTTGGTTTCTCATCTGACATTTTCGGCCTCCAAGGTGATATGTGTGATGGTTTAAACAACTTTTCTAACCCGCCAATTTAACACCGCAACAACACCCGCAGCAAACAACGCCAAACCCTGCAAAACAAAACGCGTGCTCCCAGAAGGCGTTAAAAAAAGAAACAGCGCAGCAACAAACAAAACCGCACGCTGCCACCCATTCAAAGACGCAAACCCAAACCCCGCAACCGACGCAGCCAACGGCACAATACCCAACAACGTTATCAATACATTACCAATCGTGGCCAACCAATCATCAGAAAGCAAAAGCAACTCGGGGTGCAACACAAACGCATAAGGCAGCGCAAATCCCACCAACGCAAATCGAAACGCCGCAACACCCGTTTGCATAATACCCGCATTTGCAATCGCCGCCGCTGTATATGCCGCCAACGCAACTGGCGGTGTCACCATTGACATCATGCCAAAATAAAAAATGAACAAATGCGCCGCCAACGGCACAATGCCCAAATCGTCCAGTACCGGCCCCACAAGCGTAGCCATCAACAAATAACACACCGCCGACGGCAAACCCATGCCCAAAATAATAGTCGAAACCATCAACAACAGCAATGCCAAAACCAAATTATCTTGCGCCAACGGCAACAACGTACTCGGCAACTTTGCCCCAATGCCCGTCAGGGTTACCACACCAATAACAATGCCCACACAAGACGCCGCCGCAATCAGCGACACACCCGAGTGCGCCGCACCTTCCAACGCCTTAACAACAGATCGCAAACCCACGCGCGTGTGCACACTAAATGCACTGCTAATCAACACCCCAACCAACGCCACACTCACCGCACGAAACGGCGTATACCCCAACAGGAGCAACACAATCAACACCACAAATGCAACCAAAAAAACAAAACCCTGAGCTCTTGGCGGTCGCTCAGTCTCTATTTCACTTTGTGCTGCCACGCCAATACGCTTGGCATAAAAATGAACACTCAACAAAATGGCCACATAATATAAAATAGCCGGAATCAACGCCGCCTTCACAATTTCCAAATACGTGACCGCGGGTTCAACTATCTCAAGCATCATATACGCACCCGCGCCCATAATCGGCGGCACCAATGCGCCCCCCGAACTGGCCGCCGCTTCAATCCCCCCAGCCACAGTGGCCTTAAAACCAGCCGAACGCATCATCGGAATCGTAAACGTACCCGTCGTTGCCGTATTGGCCACCGCACTGCCAGACAACGACCCCATCATCCCCGAAGCAACCACCGCCACTTTGGCCGACCCACCCGTGCTGTTGCGAAACAAACGCCGCGCCGTATTCAAAATATATCCCGTCGCACCCGTCTGCTCCAACACCGTGCCAAACAACACAAACAAAAACACGTACGTAAACATCACCTTCAAAGCAATACCAAACACACCCTGAGACTGCAAAAAAGTCTGTGAAACAACCCGATGCCAAGGGTAACCCCGATGTGGAAACAACCAATCGGGCATCGCATACCCATACGCTGCATAAAGTACAAAAGCCAGCGCAAGCAACGGCAACGTCAACCCAATCGCCCGACGCGTAGCCTCCAAAACCAAAACCAACCCCACCAACCCCACAAAATGATCCAGCCCATGTTCCATTCCCGCTCGGTTACCCAGTGACACACCGTCTAACCAATACGCCTGAAACAACGGTTCCGTCTGAATGAGCACATACCCAAAACAAAAAAAGACCGCCCCAGCAAAAATAAAATCCAATACCTGAAGCGGTCTGTTCTCTGCCACACGCGGGTGAATCGGAAACTTCAAAAACACAAGGCACAACCCCAACATAGCAAAAACAGCCAATTGCGATTGCGGCGTCAACTGCGCATAATTGACCTCGACCAAAATGAAAGCACTCAACAAAATGGCCAAGATGCGAAAGAACCCATTTTTAAATGTCATATTGATCACAACGATTCCCAAATCCCAATCTCTTTAAAATACTTAATCGCACCCGGGTGAAACGGGGTACCCGTATCGCGAATCACATTCTTTGGGTTAATCGCTTTGCCCGCCGGGTGTTTTTTGACCACTTCGGCACGGTGTTCATACAACGTCTTGGTAAACTGATACACCGTCTCTTCGTCCAAACTCGCACGCGTAATCAAATGCATCGACCCCACATTCATCCCAGCAAACGCCTCGGTTTGCCCCCGATATGTATTGGCCGGAATGGTTGCTGCAAAAAAGAACGGATACTTTTTAAACAGGCTCTCTTTGGCCGCCACATCAAACGGAATAAAATAAATATCTTGAGACGCACTGGCCTGCGTAATCGACGCCGTCGGTACAGCACCTCCCAAAAATGCAGCAGCAGCAGAACCATCGGCAAGCATATCCACCGCACCCGCTTGCGTATTATAAAGCGGCGTAAAGTCGTCATACGTCACGCCGTGAGCTTCCAAAATCGGCTTCAAAAAATATTCAAAACCCGCACCCGCAGGTCCCACAGCAGCGCGCTTCCCCTTCAAATCGGCAAGCGTTTTGACCCCAGAGTTTTGGTGCGTAATGAACAAAGCAATATTCGGTGCCAATGTCATCACCGCCTGAACACCCTGCTTTTCTCCCCAATCACCTTCACCACGAACCGCAAAATAAGAAATAGCCGCATTCGCCAACGCAAAGTCCAATTCCCCACTCGAAAGACGCCGAATATTCTCCTGCGTCCCCTTCGTCGCTTCCGCCGACACGTTCCAAGCCTCTAAGTGATCATCCACAACCTGAGAAATCGCCCCCCCCACCACAAAAAACGCACCCCCTGGCGGTGCCGTACCCACACTCAAAAACTGCCGTCCCGAAGCCGGTTTCCCAGCCTGATCCTGTGGTGCCCCACACCCCATCGCAACACATACCAGCAAGCTACCAAAAATCGAAAATCCATTCGGAAACATAAAAACTCCCTTTCAAAAACGTTCAAAATGTATCCAACACCTTCTACTCCGTCACCTCTTCTTCAATACAATACAAATGCGATTCACCCCTCAAATACAGCGCATCGCCTATAATCACAGGAGACGCCGCCATACCTTCGTCTAACGTATTGGATCCCAACACTTCAAACGCAGTGCCATTCTTAATCACCAATGTTGTGCCACCCAAGTCAGAAATATAAACCCGATCGTTAACCCCCACCAACGACGCATAAACCCGACGCATCCCCTCTAAACGTTCAGGCCCGAAATGTACCTGACCCGTTTTGGCATCGTAACAAGACAAAATACCGTTTCGATCTTTTAAGAAATACAACTTATCGCCATAAAGCAATGGAGACGACACATAAGGCGTATCACCAGCCAGCGACCATAAAATCGCATCAGAACCGGTAATATCACCTTTGGCCTTATCCAACACAATGGCCTGAAGAGCAGGTCTACGATGCCCACTCATAACATAAACAATCCCATCAGCGTATACAGGCATTGGAATCACATTTGAGCCCAAACCACTACACTCCCAGATCAATTTCCCTGTTTCAAAATCATAACTCCGCGTTTTGGAAGACGCGCCAATCACCACCTGATGTTTGCCTTTGTGTGCAATCACCAAAGGCGTAGACCACGATGTCTGCTCACTTCGTTCATTACGCCAAATTTCTTTGCCCGTTTTTTTGTTTAAAGCCACAATAAACGAATCGCCTTCGTGATCCCAATTGATAATCATGGTATTGCCATAAATAGTGGGTGACGTACCTTCGCCAAAACTGTTTTTGACAGTCATCTTTCCAAAATCTTTTTCCCACTTCAAATTGCCATCCATATCCAAACAATAAAGCCCTTGTGAGCCAAAAAAGGCATAGAGATATTCCCCATCTGTAATGCCTGATGTAGACGCAAACGAAGCCGTTTGATGCATGCCTTCATGTGGATTTATCTCCCGCACCACTTTTTCCCAAATGACGTTTCCTTTGATGCGATCTAATGCAATCACTTTATACTGATAAACATTGAGAGGCGCAGAACGGCCCTCCTCTGCGGAACCTTCCACTGTCTTTTCGGTCTGCACAGCCGTTTGCACATAAATACGATCTTCCCACACAATAGGTGTGGCATGTCCCAAACCCGGGATCTTCGTTTTCCACCGAATATTCTTGCTCTCGTTCCACTCGATAGGCGGATTACCCTGATCAACCAATCCATTTTCATTGGGCCCACGCCAATGTGGCCAATTGGCCTGTGCATCCCCCCAAACCAATGCCAAACAAACAACAGTCAAAACAAAACTCAATCGTCTCATATGTTACTCCTTATTTATGATATCTTGCAACCTAACAAGCAAAACATCTGTCCAATGAAGGGTTGTCAAATCACCTTCCCCTATATACACTTAAAGAGATTTGAATAAGAATTCATTTTGTAGTCTATCATTTCTAAGAGGTTTTCATGTCCAGTCCTACCAAACCCATTCGCTGGTGGCCGTTACTCCTTATTGGCGCACTCTTCGTTTTGGCCCTTTCCATCTTCTGGATACCCGACAACCCCAATCGTCAAATTCAAGTCATGAGCACTTTGGGTGTTTCTCTGCTCGGCTTTCTTTTGACCCTCATTTGGTTTTTTGGGTTGGCCCGTTTCAACAACACCATCCGTCTACGAGGTCTTGCAGCACTCGCCATACTCATTGGACTCACGGCCACTTTGTTTCGCATCAGTGGATTCACGGGTGACTTAGTACCAAATCTCGCATGGCGCTGGTCCTCTGACTCCTTTGTCTCTGGTGATACACCCTCTACACGCAATCTGCTCACAAACTACCCACAATTCTTAGGCCCTCACAGAAATGCCACACTAACCGACATTCATATCAATCCCGATTGGGATCAACACCCACCCAAATTACTTTGGCGAAAATCGGTTGGTGAAGCCTGGTCGGCTTTTGCTGTTTTTAAAGAATTTGCCATCACCCAAGAACAGCATGATGATGATGAAGCCGTCGTTTGTTACGATCTTCTAACAGGACAAGAAAAGTGGCGGCATGAGGACACCACACGCTTTCAAAACCCCCTCGCAGGAATTGGCCCCAGAGCCACACCCACAATAGTCGACAATCGGGTCTACACCCTTGGTGCAACAGGCATACTCAACTGCTTAGATCTATCTACTGGTCAAAAAGTATGGTCCCGTAATATCTTAAAAGATACCCAAGCCAATGTACCCGAATGGGGTCTCAGCGGTTCACCGCTCATTTTAAATGACAAAGTGATCGTCAGCCCTGGCGGCCCAAACAACCAGTCTCTCATGGCCTACCACAAAAACACGGGTGAAATCATTTGGGGAGGTGGCAACAAACAAGCCGGATACAGTTCGCCCAGTTTGGCCACAGTGGCACAAACCGATCAGATTCTCATTTTCAACAACCGCCAGGTTGCGGGTCACGATCCCGTTTCAGGCCAACTCCTTTGGCAGCATCCTTGGCCCAATTCGCAACACGTCGCACAGCCCGTTCCCATATCCGATGATCGTCTTTTTGTCTCATCGGGCTACGGCGTGGGCAGCCAGCTCATTCAAATCACACAAAATGACCCAGGACAATTTTCGGCAACCACCCTTTGGAAAAACAATCGCCTCAAAGCCAAATTCACCAACGTCGTTCACAAAGACGGTTACATCTACGGCCTTGACGATGGCATTCTCGTCTGCTTAGACATTGAAACAGGACAGCGCAAATGGAAACGTGGTCGCTACGGCCACGGACAACTCATCTTAGTCGAAGACCTCTTGCTCATTCAAACCGAACACGGTGATGTCGTACTCGTTGAGGCCACACCCGAAGACCACAAAGAACGTGCACGTTTTCCCGCTTTAGACAGCCGCACCTGGAACAACCCCACCTTTGCCGCACCCTATTTGCTCGTGCGCAACGACCGTGAAGCCGCCTGTTACGAACTCACACTCAAGCAGTAATTACTGTTCCAAATTCACACAAATCAACTCTTCATCATTCCGCACAAAAACGTGTTTATATGCATAAGCCGGATGTGTCCAACACACACCGCCTCGGCGGTTCAATTGCCCTTTTGTCGGCGCAATCAATTGCACGCGACTGATCACATCCAGCCCCTTGGGTGACAACTTTGTAACCAGCAACTCACCCCGCTCAGTAAACATCCACACCCGATCCTCATGCGGCGTAAAATGAATTGTCGCCCAACGCGCCTTTGGCACCGCCGTCAAATCTTCCCATACCCGATCGCCCGTCTTCAAATCTAAACACCGCAACTCGCCATAACTGTCCACACCATAAATGTAATCGTCTAAAATGACAGGCGTTGAAATAATCGAGTGAATCGCCTCTGTCTTTTGCTCACTCTCTCCGCGCCGAAACCACACCGGCTCAACAGCAAGTCGATCTTGATGCAGCTTCAGCAACAACGCCCCATCATAAAATGCAGTGAAGAACAGCATATCTTCATACAAAACGGGCATCGCAACACTCAAAACCATTCTTGTAGGTGCCCACGCATGTGTCCAATAAACCGCACCCGTATGAGGGTTTAACCCTGCCACACGCGCACCCGTCCAACACACCACGACCCGTTTCCCCGCCTGATCAATCATAATCGGTGCCGAATACGAAGCCGGATCATCCAACGCCCGCCACTTTTCTTCACCGGTCATCCGATCAAATGCCACCATACAAGCACCTACGCCTCCTACTTGTATAATCAACAAATCCCCTTCAATCAAAGGCGCTGACGCAATGCCCCAAATAGGCATCTGAATCTGATACGCCGCATTCAAATCTTTCTGCCACATAATCTCGCCACTTGCCGCATCAAAACAATGCAAATTCCCCATAGAACCCAATGCATAAGCCAAGCCATCTTGCACCGTCACCGAAGCCCGAGGCCCCACACCATATCCCACATCGCGATATTCACAATCATATTCATAAGACCAAATCGTTTTTCCCGTTTCCCAATCAAAACAGTGAACACGTTCTACCTGCGTCGGCTTTGTCACTCGGTCGGTCACATACACACGTCCATTGGCAACCGTAGGCCCGCAATAACCACCAGAAAGGGGCACACGCCACTTCACATTTGCATCCACCTGCGCCTGTGTCAACGTCTCAGCAATGCCCGTCTCACGCCAAACACCATCACGATGCGCACCACGCCACTGTGGCCATTCATCTGCAAACACAGACGTACAAACAATCACCCAAAACATCAAAATCTTAAAAGCCATTAAATACCTTCCCTTTTCAGTGCCACCAAAAGAGGCGCCCGAAGCGCAAACCACACCGCAACAGTACTCACAATCAATCCCCCTTCAAAAATCAACAACAAAGTCGCTCCCAACGATTGCCACGGCACAGCCTGTCCAATCAAATGCGGCGCAGCCGTCACCAATGCCGACACGGTGCCAAGCGTCAAGCCCATCAATATCAAAAAACCATTCTCCATCAGCAACATCCGCGACAGGGACTTGCGCTGAAATCCAAATGCGCGCAGTACCGCCAATTCCCCTTGACGCTCAATCACATTGCGCAACACCACAATACCCAACCCAAACGTACCCAACAACAACCCCAAACCACCCAAAGTTTGAAACGTAGACAAATAGGTATTCTCAACGGCCCGAAAATGTGCGAGCTTTTGTCCCGTCGACATCGCATCCAAACCTATATCCTTCAACTGCTTTTCCAACAATGCCGTTAACGGAACAGCCTGATTCGTTTCCGCCAAAAAATACCCATATCCACCCTGCCCAGGAAAATGCTTTAAAAAATGTGACTCCGAAATAAGCACTTCACTCTGAAAAATACTGGTCTTCAACAACCCCACCAACCGCAGCTTCACATCTTCACCCGCCTCATTTTTCAAAACAATATCATCACCCAAACTCTTATGCAAAATCCACATCACCGAATTGGCATCGCCAAATGCGGGAATCACGTCCGGCCCCAAATCTTGGGTCAACAAAGACCACGGATTTTCAGTTTCTTCAAGCGTCTGCTGAAACGAAAAACCACCCCGTTCAATCAACGCATCTGGCACACCCAACACCTTGGGCGTTTCCGGCTGATACAAATTCAAACAACTCACATCCTCACCGGGAAGGGCGCGTAAAGAAAAAATCTGAGCACCATCCAAAATACCCGCATCCGAAAACCCAAGCTCAAACCGACCGTCTTCCGAGTTCAAATTCTGATAAAGCGGCACATCCACCTCTGCGACCACCGAAAAACCACCCGTACCCGATGCCTTATCATAAACCACATCATCAGCCAAATCCACACGATGATTGGCACCCACCGCAACCACCACAAAACACGCACACCCAATCAACGACACACACAACAAACTCCGCCCAGGTTGACGCACACTGTTGCGCACGCCCATTCCCACAAGACCACTTAGCCTACGATGCACAGGCCTGCGAAACCACAACGCCAAAAAACTCAATCCAGAAACCAACAACAACGCACCACATCCAAAAAACAAACCCACTGCCACCGTTGCCTCTGCCGTCACCGCCCCCACCAAACTCCCAACAGCCAAAAACAAACTACCAAACGCATACCCTTTTGTGCGCCGCCCAGAATGAGACGTATTACTTTCAAATACGCCCGACAACAAAGATCGAACAGGCACCGTCCCCAACCGTCGAATCGTCCGCCAAATCGCAAACAACACCACAAGGAGAGAAATCACATACCCCAGCAATAAACTCACACCATCTACATGCAAAAACAATTCCGATGTACCCACTGCCGCAATCCACCACGTACGCAAACCCGCCATCATCAACCACGCGTATCCCACTGCACACCCAAGCCCCAACACCCCACCCACACCCGCCAACAAAAGCGCCTCACCCATAAACCGCTTGCGAATAGTTTTGCTCTCATAACCTGCCGCCATCAAAATGCCCACTTCATGGGCCCGCTGCTCCACACCCAGCCGAAACAACAACCCCACCAACAAAGCCGCCGACACAATCAAAAACTGACTGAACCCAATAAACAACCCACCAAAATCAGTCGCACCAGAAGCAGACATCTCAGCCTGTTGTTTCACTGGTTGAAACGCCAACCCCACCGACTGCAGTGAAACCTTCTCAAGCAAACCCACCTCAAATGCCGCCGCCATCGCTCCAACGTCTTTCACACCCACACGAACCGACGTCAACACCCCAAACCGGCTTTTCCACAACCGCTGCCCAGTCGCCGATGAGACAAACGCTTTGGGTGCCGCTCGATAATCATCCCAATACGATTCATCCTTTTCCCGAATGCGATTTAATGCCACCGGAAAAGGCGCGTCCCAAGCCGACATATCATCGGCATCTTGCAATCCAGGGTATTCGGGTGACAAAGTCGGGTCAGCGCCCAATCCCGTCATTGCCACAATCCCCTTCAATCGAAACAGACTGCTTCGCGTAATCAAGTCTTCTTTAGAACCGACCTCAAAATAATCCACCGCAACCCCATCACCCACCCGCACACCCAAATCCTCAGCCGTCCAAGCATTCAAAAATATCTCATCATCATCCAACACGGGGGCAATAGATCCATCCACCAATATCAGCCCACCAAAATCTTTCACATCCATCGCCACAATCGTCGAGTAAGGCACCTCTTTTTCACCCACCCGAATCGCATTGGCCAAATACGTCAAGATGGGCAATGACGGTGCATGCTTCTCATCAGCCAACGTTTGAATCGTTTGTGCCAAATGCGGCTGCAAAATAAACTGCGTGCTCTCAATCGAAACGTGACCTTCTGCTTGCCGTATCACAACACCCAAATCATCCAATATCACAGCCCGAGAAAAAGACCTTTCCACATCCCCCAGTCCCTTACCCGAAACCAAAAGCGTATTCACCCGATTGGGCTGACCCAATGCTTTTTGCAAAACAGACAGCGAAACAAAAGCATTCAAGGGCACACGTTGATGCGCACGCAAACCAAAACGCCCCATACCCTGATCGGGCAACACATCCACCAGCATCAACCGAAGCGTCTGTGTGGCATCAGCCAATTCATTGTGACCAAAAAGCGACTCACGATGAATATCACTCGGCTGCGCAAAAGAAAGCAAAACCGCATCGCCCACCTGTGCATTTAATTCTTTCTGAAGCGATTCATTGACAATGACAGAAGGAAACGTCCCCTGTTCGCCGAGCGTGGAAACATCAGCCCCAAACAGCCCCGCAAACGATCCATCAATCCCCTGAATTTGCACCCGAGACGCACGTGCACCTTTTTGTGCATGGACAGCGGTACCCCCAAGCGTCACCGCAGGAACCACAGCGCCAAAGCTGTCTTCAACTTCCAACGCACGCATAAAATCAACCGTCAAATCCGCTCGAAAAAAACGCTCTGAAACAAGAGCATAATCAATCTGCCCCAAACGATCCAACGACAAATCACGCAAACTGCCACGCACCGAATCACCCACCAGCAACGCACCCGTCAGCACGGCCGTTGCCACAGCCACACCCAAAATCACAGCGAGATTCATTCGCCAAAAATACACTAAACTTCGACGCACGTCCCCTCCTGCAATTCAAACCGACGTGCAAACCGAGCGGCCATTTCCAAACTGTGTGTCACCCCAATCAAAATATTGCCTTCTTGCACATGCAACTCAAACAACAAATCAGCCACCTCTCCCGCACGCGCCCCATCCAAGCTCCCTGTCGGTTCATCACACAGAAGCAAACTCGGCTTATTGATCAACGCACGTGCAACCGCCGTACGCTGCCGTTCACCACCCGACAACTCCGCAGGCCGATGATCCACACGATGCCCAAGCCCCACGCGATCTATCAACTCACGTGCTTCATCTTCCTGAGAGGCCCCACCAAATGCCAATGTTGGAACCAACACATTTTCCAACACCGAATACTGTGGCAACAAATGGTGCTCCTGAAACACAAATCCAATTTCCTGGTTGCGAAACTTTGCCAAATCAGGTTCAGAAAGCGCAAATGGATCTTTTCCATCCATATCCACACGCCCAGCCGACGGCACGTCCAGCGTCCCCAGAATATGCAACAACGTACTTTTGCCACACCCCGATGGCCCAGTGATCGCCAACGATTCTTGAGACAAAATCTCAAACGACACATCGCGGAGCACATCCACATCGCCAAAGCTTTTGCAAAGCCCATCAACTTTTAGCGCCATCGTCACCCTCCTCTTTTGGCGCTTCCTCAATCTGGCTGGCAATAAAATCGGGAATAGGAATCGACCGAATTTTTTCACCAGGATTACAAATACAACACACCGACCGCAACTGCCCCCGTGCAACAAGTGTCCCACTATTGCTAAATGTAAAATCATACGTCA
>Ga0115002_10006817_pt1 | contig 13021 bp, 11 predicted proteins | sample ArcticOcean_MG_C_8_FD_89576 | JGI IMG/M metagenome (GOLD analysis project Ga0115002, IMG submission 89576) | Marine microbial communities from western Arctic Ocean - ArcticOcean_MG_CB11_86 | ecosystem: Environmental > Aquatic > Marine > Oceanic | place: Arctic Ocean: Canada Basin | collected...
ATATCCTTAAGGTGCGTGGGCTGCTCCTGCACATCTGCCCTAATAGCGTTCCAAGTGAAGTTCCCATGACTGCACTCCTTCGACGAAATCTGGACTGGCTTCTCGCGATCGCCGTAGCGATCACGTGTGTCGCCCACGTTGCGTCGGCGGATACCTTTACCTACGTCGATCGTTCCGGCAAGCAGATTGAAATCGAAGCCAAGCTGGCCGGCTCGGGGCAGAAGTTTCACGCGATGGAACTATCCGACGGGCAATTGCTGCTCGTCCCCCAAGCGGCCGTGATGAAACGAGTTCCCGGAGACGATCCAACGCCGTTGGATGCCGCTGCTGTGGAGAAGAAGCTCTATGACATTTTTCGGAAAGAGCGATTACTTACGCTGGTTGAAAAATCGATGGTGGTCGCCTTCATCCATGCCCAGCCGGTTGAGGATCCGAAACAACTGCGAAAAAAGAAGCTGTTCCTGAAGAAAACGGCCAAGTTTCTGCGGAGCGTGCAGGGCAAGTTTCTGTCGTTCATTCGTCTGACGCGGGTCAAAGCCCAACCGCTGAAGTACCCGATCGTTGCTGTTATCTTCGAGTCGAACTCGGATTTCGAGCAGTATGCGAAAAGAGTGACCGGCAACCGGGGTCTTTCCGCCGGGGCAATCGCCGGGTTTTACGATTCGTTGTCAAATCAGCTCGTTTTACGGGTCAGAGAGTGCAAAACCTTTGAAGTGCCGTTGCATGAGGCGATTCACCAACAGGTTTACAATCGTCGAATTCTCCAACGGCTGGCACCGATTCCCGTCTGGTTTAACGAGGGGATCGCCACCGGCTTTGAAGGGAATGGCGAGCGAATCAGTAACAGCCCGACGAGCATCAGTTCGCGGTATTCCAAACTTTCCTTGCGTGCCCGCACGATCGGCTGGAACGAGATCGTGGAATCGGACAAGCCCTTCCAAGGCGACGTGCTGGCCGGGGAAGCTTACGGCCATGCTTGGGGATTGCATTGGCTGCTGCTCACCCGACACAAGGCGAAGTACGCAAAATATGTGCGACTACTCGCCTCGAAAAAAACGTTGGCCGTCGAAACTCCTGACGAACGGCGCAAGCAGTTTGAAGACATCTTCAAAACTAACGCCAACATGTTGCAGCGTCAGTTCGTCGGCGAAATGGCCCGCGTGTTACGACGCAAGGTTTCAAGCAGCGTTCCGCTCGACAGCACGTCTCCGCACAGCAGTCCCTCGCAAAATCCCCTCGCCGGTCCGGTCGTTCCGACCACTCTGGGCTCATTACGCAACGACCATTCGCGCGCGGACGGTCTCTTCCAGGCGGCCGGCAAATTGGATTGGAATGCCGATTTGTCGTTGCCTCTGGAATGGCGCAGCGGACGGTTCGAGAATCGCTGATCCGTAGGGTTTGTACCTAGAATCGTTACGACCGGTACAGCTTGACGAAACCGAGACTTGTAGGGAGTAATTCACCCTTAAAACTCGGATGATCGTTCGATCCGCCACACATATTGCGTTCGGATCACCGATACATCGAGTACAACCGAATTACCGTCAGACGCAGCCGGAGGCTCGCGTCGCCCCACGGTGCTCGCGAAATGCTGTTCAGCACGCAGCACCCCCAGGGGTGGGAGACCGTCATGAAACGACACCTGTTCTTTACTGGTTTGATCTGCCTCATTTCCTTCGGCGGATATTTCGCCGCGCGAGGACGCTCGGCCACGCCGACGAAAGTCACGTCGAGCCACATTCTCTGGGAAACCGACCTCGACAAGGCGCACCAATTGTCGATCAAGACGGGAAAGCCCATCCTGATCGTCTTTGGTGCCAGTTGGTGCGATCACTGCCGCAAGCTGACCGAAGGCACCCTCACCGAACCGGGGATCGTCGCCTATATCAACAAAACATTCATCCCCGTCGGCCTCGAGTTCGACAAGAACAAACGAACAGCCAGAGTACTCGAAGTCGAGTCGCTGCCGACCAGTCTCGTACTAACCCCCAAGGCCGATCTCGTCGGCCGAATTGTCGGACACGTGGACACTCGTCAGTACCACAATACGCTCGAACACGCAATCGAGCTGAAAACGCACATCGAACAAGTGCGTCTGTCCTCCGACCGTCTTGCAATCGGACCATCAAATCGCTAGTTTTTGGGGATGAATAGCGAAGCGTCACCCCCAGAAAAAACTAGTGAAAAAGATTCTTGGGCGAATCTCGCCGGAGATTTGTTCGGTATCGATTTTGGCAAACCGCCGGCCGCCGACGAAGAGCTGCCGACAGACGAACTGCCTATCGAAGAGCCTGCGCCAGAAGAACCTGCGGCATTTGAGGAGGTCGCGTCATCCGACGCCGACCCCGATGCGGCGGATTCGATCGATGTCGACGAGAGCGAGGTGGAAGAACCTGCCGTCGCCAAATCGTCCGACGAAGACGAAAAAGAAGCCGACACCTACTGGGATGTGCTCAAGGATTGGACGTGGGACGACAGCGCACCTCGCGAGTCGTCGAGTTCTACCAGTTCGCGAGGCGGCAGTCGCGGAAGAAGCGGTGGTGGTCGGGACAGTAGCGGTGGTCGGAGCGGAGGTGGCCGTGGTGGTCAACCTTCCCGACAGGCAACCGCTCCGAAACCAGCTGCCCCAAAACCGGCCGCTTCGGCATCCAAGCCGTCCCCGCCTTCAGCGCCGACGACGTCAACCCAGCCGGTTGATTCTGATGACTCCGGCTTCGGATTTGGCCTCGACGAAGAGACAACAACCGTCGACGAGCCACAGGCCGTCACCAGCGAAGGGCCAACGACAGACGCGCCAGCCGCCACCGGCGATGGAACCGAGAAACCCAAAAGACGGCGCCGTCGTCGACGTCGCAAGCCGTCCTCGACGGGCGAACAAGCTGGAGCGACCACAAAGGACGACCAGCCGACAGAATCGAGTTCTCCCGCAGCAGAGACGCAGCCGGTTGCCGTTGAGCAACAACCCGCCCCTGCCCCCGCTCCTGTGATCGAGGATCCGGACGGATTTGGCGCTGGGTTGGACGCGACGACCGAAGTTGCAACGCCCGCTTCGACAGGCGAAGAAGGATCGGGAACGAAGACCGACACAGAGGGAAAACCTCGGCGGCGGTCACGTCGGCGCGGTCGAGGACGGGGGCGAGGTCGACGTGCTGCGACCACAGAAGCAACCACTGAAGCCGCAGATTCGAGTGCGAGCGAATCATCAGAGACACCTACAGAATCGAACGACCAGCCGACCGATGACTTTGGTACCAGCTTTGACGAGCCGGATTCCGATTCCCAGGAAGAATCCTCTCACCCCAGCCAAACGGCTGCAAATCGAGACTTGCTAACCTGGGAGGATGCGATCTCTTACCTGCTCAAGCCCAACCGGACAGGTACGGCAACCAGTGGTGAGGAAGAGAAAACGTCAACCCGCCGTCGCGGACGTCGTCGCCGGTAACGCACCGGCGTGCTGTGGGGCCACTCCCTGAAAGGTAGGACAGACATTCTTGTCTGTCTGAGCTCAGGGTACTGCTCCTCCGCACAGACAGGAATGTCTGTGCTACCGTCTCTAAAAATCCCCTCAATAGCCTGCAGCGCGGCCGTGTTTACGAGGGTCGCTCATCGCGCGCAGTCCCTTGGCCGTTCGCGAGACAAGTTGCGAGACGGCCAGCCCGTTCCGCTTCGAGACGTCGTGCCCTCGTTCGACAAGCGCCCGTTGCACTTGCTGATACAAGGGTTCCTCAACGAAAACGCTGTTCGGCACCCACTGATGATGAATTCTCGGCTGACGAACAGCGAACGTCGGCGACATGTTGAAGCGCGAGACATTCAGCAGAACCTGCAATGTCGAACTAATAATTCGCGGCCCGCCAGAAGCTCCCAAGGCCAGCGACGCCTTGCCATCGCGAAGTACGATCGTGGGTGACATGCTCGAAAGCGGTTTGCAACCGGGTGCCACGGCGTTCGCTTCACTCTGCATCAAGCCAAAGACGTTCGGTTGTCCCGGCACGGCGGCCAAGTCGTCCATCTCGTTGTTCATCACAATCCCATAACGCGGCTCCACAACGAAGCTGCCGAACGTGGTGTTGATCGTTTCCGTACAGGCGACTGCGTTGCCCTCGGCATCGATAATCGAGTAGTGACTCGTCCCCGCATCGTTCACGCCGAGGTACCGTCCATACGCTTGCAATGGCTTCGTTTTTCGCATGTCGATTCGTGCGGCTAGTTTCGCAGCATAGCGAGGGTCGATCAGTCGCGCGACGGGGACCGTGGAAAAATCACCGTCACCCAGAAACTCCGCCCGGTCGGCGAACGCATGCTTCATCGCCTCGCTCAGCAGATGCAGGTAACGCGGCGAGTTGTGGCCCAGCTTGTCGAGTGTCTGATCCGGATTGGCTTTCTCCCAGGCAGACAGCAGATTAAGCGTTTCGATTAACGTCGTTCCACCGCTGGATGGAGGAGGCATGGCGATCACATCGAGATCACCAAACCGACCCTGCACCGGACGCCGCACCACCGGTTTGGTCTGTGCCAAATCCGCAGCGGTGATGAGGCCGCCACCGCGTTGCATCTCAGCCAGAATTGCCTCGGCCACCGGTCCACGGTAGAAGCCGTCTTTCCCCTTCTTCGCAATCTCTTCGAGCACGGCAAGCTGCGGTGAACGGAACCGGTCTCCTTCACGCCAGGGTTTCCCATCGTTGAGATAGGCGCGGCGTAACGTCTTATAACGTTTGGCGTACTCAGACTTTTCCGCGAACGACTTGAGCACGCCCTGTTGAACTTTTCGGGCATGGGCACCGAGGAGAACACCTTCGCGGGCCAGCCGAATTGCAGGTTGCATCACGGCCTGCAGTTCCATCGTGCCGTATTGCTTCTGGATGTAGCACAACCCCGCGACGGTGCCGGGAACGGCAACCGCCAAGTGTCCCTTGCGACTCAAATCGCCAGCCGGTTTTGTGGGGTCGTTGGGATCGGCGTACATGTTGCGACGAGATCGTTGCGGAGCACGCTCGCGATAATCGACTGCGACGGCGTGTTGTTCCTTGGCGTTCCAAATCACCATGAACCCGCCTCCACCCAAGCCGCAACTGGCCGGACGCAGAACAGACAGCGCAAACGACGTGGCCACCGCCGCATCGACCACGTTCCCACCCTGCTTAAGAATCTCCACGCCGACTTCGCTGGCCAAAGGATGATCGGCAGCGACCGCCGCATGCGCGTAGACCGGCTCCGCCCCATCCTTGTCAGTCCCGCCCTTGTCAACACCGCCAGAAGGCTCGGCTGCCGAGACGGGAAGCGACACGAGGGCAATCAACGCAGCCAGCAGAACGGGGAGCCACTTGGCCATGACATCTGTTTCTTCGTGAGGAAAGCGGACGGTTCGATGCAGATTACTTGCCATTTTCGGCTATACTATCGCCAACGTCGTGAACCGTCTGTCCCAATCGCAGTTTCCTGTCTGAGGCTTTGTCGGAGAACTCAAGTGAACCCGATGCGTAAGCGAGGGACAACGGTGATTGCAAAGCGAACCTGTCGGCTGGTCACGCTGGGTTGCAAGGTCAACCAGTACGAGACACAGCTTGTTAAAGAGGCGCTCCTGAAAAACGGATACCAGGAAGCGGCCGAGGGCGAATCGGCTGATTTGTGCGTGGTCAACACCTGCACGGTGACATCCACGGGTGACTCGAAATCCCGACAAACGATTCGTCAACTGGCGAAAAAGAATCCCGGCACGCGAACGGTCGTCATGGGCTGTTACGCCACGCGCGATTCCAGCGCGATTGCCGAGTTGCCTTCCGTGTTCGAGGTCGTGAAAGACAAACGCGAACTTCCCGATGTCTTCGATCGACTCGGCATCGTCGATATCCCCACCGGCATCAGCCGCTTCGATGGACGCCGCCGCGCCTACGTGAAAGTGCAAGACGGCTGCATCTTGAATTGCACCTACTGCATCATCCCGCAAGTGCGTCCCGGTTTGCAAAGCCGACCGCCGGAAGACATCGAAGCGGAAGTGCGACGCTTGGTCGACAACGGTTACAAAGAGATCGTTCTGTGCGGGATTCACGTCGGCCATTACGGCGTCGAAACCACGCGCGGCAAATCGGGGTTGCCTCCGTTTCGACTTTGGCATTTGTTCGAAAAACTCGATCGCATTCCCGGCGAATGGCGAATGCGGCTTTCGAGCGTCGAAGCGGCCGAAATCCACGACGACTTCATCTCGGCTGCTGCGAATTGCGAACATCTTTGCCCGCAATTTCACCCCGCATTGCAAAGCGGTTCCGATACCGTGTTGCGACGCATGCGACGCCGTTACTCGGCGCAGCGATTCCTCGAAAAGATTGACGCGATGCGCGAACGGCTCGACGACCCGGCTTTCACCACCGATGTCATCGTCGGCTTTCCCGGTGAAACCGACGAAGAATTCCAGCAAACGCTCGAAACCTGTCGGCAAGCGGGGTTCATGAAAATGCACATCTTCCCGTTCAGCCCCCGCAAAGGTACCCCAGCCGCCACATTCGACAACCAAATCTCCCCGCAGGTACGGAAAGAACGTTGCGGCCAACTGGCAGATCTGGAACGCGAGCTGGCAATGGCGTACTATCACGGTTCGGTGGGCAAACCGTTGGAGGTGCTCGTCGAACGTGTGTCGAGCGAGCGGCCCGGTTGGATTCGCGGCACCGATCGCCGTTACATTCCCGTCGAGCTGCCGGGGACGGAATTCGACATTGGAGAGTTCGTTCACGCTTGCGGGAAAGACGTGTTCCGCGATCGATTGCAGGCCGAGCGTTGAGGAGAACGGTTGTGGACTTCGACGACTTCCATCCCACTTACATCACGCTGGACGACAACGGCGATGTGACCGTTGCATCGTTCACGAAACCGAGTTTGTCGGATGAGGAGAATGTCGAGCAGTTGGCACATGAGCTGTTCTCACTCGTCGAACAATACAACTGCCGCAAAGTCGTGCTCGACATGCACTGTGTGGAGTATGTGACCAGTTCAATTCTCGGCAAGATGATCACATTGCATCGCAAATTACACCGAGCGAACGGCCGATTGGTTATCTGCGGGCTGACGGAGGGGGTCCAACGAATCCTCAGTTCGAGTCGGCTGATCGAATACTTTGAAACTTCAACCGATGTCGACAACGCCGTCGCCATGCTCAATTGACAGACCGCAGACGCGGTTTGATCCATCCCATACGGCCCGCTTGTGGCTGCAAATTCATTCTCGTCGAAAAGGTATTTTCGTTGTCATTTCTTGTTGCGATCGAAGGAATTGATGGTTCCGGAAAAGGCACGCAGGCCGCGCGATTGAACGAACAATTGCAGCAAGCCGGAACCGCAACCACCCTGCTGAGCTTTCCCCGCTACGAACACACCTTCTTTGGGAAAGCGATCGGCGAGTTCCTCAACGGTCGGTTCGGCACGCTCGATGAAGTGGACCCGTTTCTGGCGTCGTTACTTTACGCGGGTGATCGCTTCGAGTCTCGGAACGTTCTGGCCGAGGCACTCGACCAATCGGATGTTGTCGTGCTCGACCGTTATGTTCCCTCGAACATCGCCCACCAGGGTGCCAAGCTCGACGGCGAACGCCGAGACGAACTCATCGCGCGCATCCGACACATCGAATTTGAACTCTACGGTCTGCCCCACCCCGACTTGGTGCTGCTGCTCGATTTGCCCGCCGACGAGGCCGGGCGTTTAATCGCCAAGAAGCAGGCCCGCAGCTACACCGACAAGAAAGCCGACTTGCAAGAAGCCGATGGCGGTTACTTAGCGAGAGTACGCGACGTTTACCGGCAGTTGGCCGCAGAAGACTCCGGCTGGGTGACGATCGATTGTCTAAGCGACGGCCAATTGCGTTCGATCGAAGAGATCGGCGAAGACGTCACGCGGGCCGTGCAAGACCGACGGACGAAGTAAGTTTCGCTCACTGTAACGAAGTCAGGCAGCCTCCGCCTCGTCCAATTCTTCCTCGTCCAATTCTTCCTCGTCCAATTCTTCCTCGTCCAATTCTTCCTCGTCCAATTCTTCCTCGTCTAGCTCTTCGTCTTCATCCAGCTCGTCGTCTGAATTCTCGCTGACCGCGCAGGATGGGGGGCGACACTTCAGGTCGGAATTCGGCAGGTCGTCCAGGCTCTTCAGGCCGAACAGTTCGAGGAAGCGGGGCGTCGTGCCGTAAAGGTAGGGTCGCCCCAAAGAGTCGTCTTCCCCGGCGATGCGAACCAGGCCGCGTTCCATCAGTTGCTTGAGCATTTCTGTCGATTGCACACCGCGAATCGCTTCGATATCTGCACGGGTAATCGGCTGGCGGTAGGAGACAATCGCCAAAGATTCCATCGCCGGTGCGGAGAGTTTCAATTTCGTCTGCCGTTGATGCAGCTTATCCAACCAAGGGGCGAACTCGGGCAGCGTGAGCATCTGGTGACCCGTGCCGACGCGCTCAATATGAAACGCAGAGTTGGCCTCAGCCAGGCAGGCATTGAGTGATTCAACAAGCCGACGAACTTCCGCCGCATCGGCCAGCGTGGCCAGTTGCGCGAGGCGTCGCGTCGACAGTGCTCCTTCGGCAACGAACAGAGCCGCTTCCAGGCGTGCCATCTTTGTTGTCCGCTGCAAACCAAGCGGGCCTGCGTTTGTTGGCGAATCCGCGTCGGGGGCAGGTGACGCAATTCGCATCTGCCAGCGGAAGCCGGCGGCGGAATGATGGTCTTGTTGCCAAGGCCGACCGGGGGAGTCGCCGAGACGAGGCTCCGCGTTCGTTGTTGAGAACGAACTCATTGTCGACCAACCGTTGCCATTCACGGTTTGGTCACCTCTGTTCGAGCCAAGTGTCAACCTGAGCGAGAACTTTCGCCACGGCCTCAAGTTGCTCACTTGCTTCGGCCTCGAAGCGACGCGTGATCCGCGGATTGTCGGCTGGCGTCAACGAGCAACTGAAGTGGAAGCGATTCGGTTGCCGTCCCGGTTGCAGTCGGAAATCGCGAATCCCCAGTTGATTCAGATGGGCGACCGCGTCGCGCCATGTGAGGGCACGACGATCAGCCTTGGCCTTGGAAGACGATCGGCGAAACGGACGGGCGTCCGCAGCCGGCGGCGTGTCTCGTGCTGCGTCGACCTGCCAGTTACCTAATGGAGCGTCCTGCTCAGCCAAATTGGGTTGAGGAGTATGTTCGAGTTGTATCGGGGGGGCAGTGGTTTGTTGTTCTTGTTCGATCGCAGCGAACAAGTCGTCGGGAAAGTACCGGGACGATTCGCCGACCGCTGAGCGGCCATGCCGGGTGAAATCGCCCGGCGCGAAATTATTTGACCCCGCATCGGCCCGGCTCGGTGAGGAAGCCACCACCGGCACGAATTCCGGGATGCCGAACACCGCGATCAGCGGCACGAGCACCAAGGCTCCCAGCAGCAGAACAGTTGTGACGGATCGCATTCGTCAAACACCTCCCTGATTCGCCACGTTTGATACGCGTTGCGAATTCGTCCCCGGCAAACCTCACCGCAGGACGCGGCCCCCTTGTCTTCAAGCCCTTCCAACCCCTGAAACGGCGACGAATAGTAGGCCAATCCCGAATTGCCCGCAATCGCAGTTTCCGCCCTGATCACCGAATATCCAAAGTACCGATTTGCGACACGCGGCCGTTCTTGTTATCACCTTCAACCGGCGAGACAATTCGCCCGTTTCATGCACAGCCCTATTATTCAGTGTCCATACGGCAATCCATGCCCGAATTCCAGATCTCTCGACGTTCGCTGCCGTTTCTTTCCGAGGAATTGCCCGGAATCGGTGGTGTACTGAAAACGGAACTCGAAGATTTCCAGGTCGACGAAATCCCCGCCTACCCTCCCTGTGGTGAGGGCGAACACTTGTTCGTGCAGATCGAAAAGCGTGATGTCTCTTCCGAACTGCTGCAAACCCATTTGGCGAAGTCGCTGGGCATTCATCGTGGCGACATCGGCGTTGCGGGCATGAAAGATCGTCGCGCGGTGACGCGACAGTTCATTTCCGTTCCGGCCAACTGTACCGACCGATTGGCTGAAGTCGAAACCGATGCCATCCACGTGCTCGATTCATGTCGACATACCAACAAACTGAAGACGGGGCATTTGCGAGGCAACCGGTTTTCGATTCTCGTGCGCGATGTGCCAGATGACGCCCTCGACCGGGCCTTGGCCATTGCCAAGCCGATCGAACAACTGGGCTTCCCCAATTACTTCGGAGACCAGCGATTCGGCCATGAAGGCAAGACGCTCGAATTGGGTTTCGACCTGCTCACCGGCCGGAAGAAGCCCCGCGATCTATCGCCGTCCCGCAGGCGGTTTCTGTTGCGACTCTCGATTTCGGCGATGCAATCGGGCCTGTTCAACGACGTGCTGGCCGAGCGAATCGAAGACGAACTGCTGCAAAAGGTACTCCCCGGCGACGTAATGCAGGTGGTTCAATCGGGCGGTAAGTTCGTCGTGGAAGACCTCGAAAGCGAACAGACGCGGTTCGAGTCGGGCGAGATCGTGACCACCGGGCCGATGTTTGGCCCAAAAATGCACAGACCCGAGGGCGTTGCGGGAGAGCGAGAACAACGAGTGCTCGACCGTTGGAATGTTTCGATCGACCAGTTTGAACGCTATTCAAAAGTCGCCTCCGGTACGCGACGACCGTTGATCGTCGGCGTTGAGAATCTCTCGATCGAACAGGAACCCGACGGGCTACGTTTCCAATTCACGCTACCGAAAGGCACCTACGCCACAATGTTGCTGCGGGAATTCATGCGAAATGAAGACGAATAGCAGGGTGGCGGGGGCGCACCGCGCAGCGGAAGCCCCCGACTCGCTCCCGATCATCCCTTGTTGATCACCAACCCGCCCTCGGTAATCTCGAACGGGACAATCGAGTCGTCACACGCGCTGCCACGGTGTTTGGCAATATGGAGTGCGCGCCCCATGCGCGAGCCTTCGCGGACTTTGCCCATCAGAATAATCGTGTTGGCATTGGCCAGTGCGTCGCCACTTTCGATGGGTCGACTAAGCAGCGAATCGAGCATGACATCATGCGAGGTCGCCAGCAGCAGGCAACCGATGTCGTCGTGATTGTAGGCATGCTTCGCAACAGTCTCCGCCTGCTCGCGAAACTTCACGCGGAACAAGTCGCGGGCGACCCAGTCGGATTTCTTACGCAGAATCTGATGGTAGACGTAGTCGAACAGGTGCATCTGAAAGGAGTCGCTGGCCTTGTCAGTCGGCTCGATGCCATCCACCACACAACGCCTGACCCCATGCACGAAGTTGCCGTAGAACCAGGCTATCGCCACGTCGAGTTTGCGTGAGAGTTCGACTTTCCATTCCTTCCAGTCGTCGAATTCCATATCGCTGATCGTCACCCGCCGTCCGCTTTGACGGAAGATATGAATGTAATCGCTGCGTGCCTGTTCGCGATCCCAAACCTGCGTGGCATCGAAATTCTCATCCACTTCGGCTGGGGAGATTTCCCAATCGAACAGGCGGCGGGCGTAGTCCTCGTGGTTTTGCGCGTCGCCGCGAGTGGCCATGTCGAAGAGAATGCCCGTCTCGCCTTCCTGTGCAGCCCCTTGGTGCGCGAACTGCAATCCCAGTTGCGTCTTGCCGATGCCCGTCGCACCGAGGACAACCGTCAGCGTACCGGGCAGCAGTCCGCCACCCAGCATGTCGTCGAGGATGGGAAGGCCGGTGCTCAGGCGTGGGCTGTCAGGCATGGGTTCGTCTACGTGATTTCAAATTCAACCAGCCCGAAGCGCGAGCGAGGGACAGGAATTCAAGGACTGCGTCCCTTGCTTGCGCTGCGGGCTGGTATAAGTTAGATCGTGATCCAACGATCCCGTGAGGCGACGGTCCAGCGGTCGGATACTTTTCCGTCGGAGATGATCCAGGCTTGCCGGTGTAATGCCGAGGTGGGGCACACATGACGGGGGATGCCGAGGAGTTCGTCGCCCGGTTCGTAGTCGCCGGCGTGGGATGTTTTCACGACGAGGTGTTCTTCGTTCTGAAGAACCAGTTCAGCATCGGGCAGGTCGGGGAAGACAACGCGGTCGGACATGGGCGGATCGGACGCAACCGCCTTGTAGCCCAGGTCGACGGTGAGTGTGTCGGCGGTCGGCCGGCTGATCACGCGGGTGAGCAGGAGTTCGGCGGGCGTGAACACCATATCGGGAAAATGCTCGCCGTAACCGATGTCGTGCATGATACACGTGCCGGGGCTGCTTTCGAGGAGTGGATCATCGATTGTTGCATACACCGGGAATGTGGGCGTGCCACCGGCCACGATACGTGGAACGGCTAAACCCGCGGCAAGCAATTCGTCACGGAAGGGGGAAACTTTCTCCCACTCGGCCAGTACGGCGGTCTTGCGTTCCTCGAATAATTCCTGATGCTGTTGCCCGTCGTAAACATGCAAGCCGCCCGGTTCGACGCCGGGCGTGTTGTGAATCAATTGATACAAGTCTTTCGCGGCCGGGCCGACTTCCAGCCCTGTGCGATGCTGGCCCGTGTCGACATCGAGCAGCACTTGAATCGAGCAACCGGCGGCCGTCATCGCCTCGGCTAACGCGGTGAGTGGCTTGGGGTGATCGGCCGTGACAGAAAAGATGACAGTCGGATATTTCTCGACAAACTTCACCGAGCGGCCGATGTTCGCACCGACGATGTTGTAGGCCAGAAAAATATCTTTCACACCCGCTTCCGCCAGCATCTCGGCTTCGGCGAACGTCGCGCACTTATGTTTCGTGATACCCCGGTCGAGTTCCAATCGCACGACTTCGGCCATTTTGTGCGTCTTGCAATGCGGCCTGAGCCGGGAAACATCGCCGGCGATTTCGATGATCTTGTCGAGATTGTTTTCCAAGGCTTCACGAAACACGACGATCGCGGGCGTGATGATCTCGGAGGTATCGGCGATGGAGTAGCGATCGTGCATGGTGATTAGTGGGTAGTGATTAGTGGGTAGTGATTAGTGGGTAGTGATTAGTGGGTAGTGATTAGCAGAACGTGGCAAGCGGCGGGTGTAA
>Ga0115002_10006818_pt1 | contig 13020 bp, 10 predicted proteins | sample ArcticOcean_MG_C_8_FD_89576 | JGI IMG/M metagenome (GOLD analysis project Ga0115002, IMG submission 89576) | Marine microbial communities from western Arctic Ocean - ArcticOcean_MG_CB11_86 | ecosystem: Environmental > Aquatic > Marine > Oceanic | place: Arctic Ocean: Canada Basin | collected...
AATGCGAGTCATCGGCGGATTTCGATCGGACTTGGTGATCCAGTGCGCCTGTGTCCCGGAAGCCTTTTCCGCAAGCTGGGATAATGAAACAATGGCAGTTGCCGCGGAATACCCACTGCCGACGACCAAAGTTTTCTTTCCTGCAAAGCGAGAACGATGAATTCCGAGGATGTCTGGAATGGTGTAGTCGATTTGTTGTGCTGTAGAGGCTTCTCCGACTGCAGGGATCCCCCCTGCCCCAAGCCAATTGTGGTTGGGATAAGTTCCTGAACAGTCGAAAACGTAGTCAGCTTGAACCGTGCGTTGTCCTTGTTCGTCGGAAATGAGAAGTTGGAATGGATCAGTCTCACGGCTGCTTTTACCAATGGCATCGCCCTTCCAAAAGTTCTCGCGACTGATTGATTGGACGAGTGTGTTTTCGTGAATGCAAGAAATAAGTTCGGGAAGCTGGCTTAGTGGTTCGAGGTACTGTTCAGCCAACCGAATTCCGGTGAGTAAGGCGTCGGTGTTTGGAATCTGATAGTCGATTGGTGAAACTTCAAGAGCCTCTCTTCCCCAGTGAGATGAATTCATTGAGAACGGACTAAATAATTGAACGTGTCCCCATTCTCTTAAAGATTGCGCTACCTGACCTTTTTCGAAAACGGAGACCCGGAAACCAGCCTGAATGCCAAACAGGGCGGCTTCCAAGCCAATAGGCCCTGCCCCGACGATTGCTATTTTTTTTGTGGAAGAAATGTTAGGGGGCATATTCCTATCCGTATCACAAGGTCGGATTCCTAATTTTGATAAACCGATTCGCGAAATCGATTACAGGCGAACGGTTCGAGAGGAACTGTGAGAGACTGCTTGAGTAAAAGTTGTCTGATGAGGATAGCTGTGATCGGAGAGAGTTGTAAGCCGTCCCGGAAATGCCCCGCGGCGACCAGTAAATTGTCGAACTCTGTAACCGGTCCGATAAGTGGTAAATTGTCGGGAGTGCGTGGTCGTAAGCCGGCCCAACAGCGTTCGAAAGTTGCCTCTTCCAGTGCGGGAACGAGTTTAGAACCGAACGCAATAAGTTCGCTCACGGCACCGGCGGTATTGCTTTTGTTGAAGCCGACTTGCTCAACAGTTGACCCGATTAAGATTCGACCATCTGGTCGGGGAACTAAATAACGCGGGCCATACTCTATGACGTGACGAATTAATCCAGGTGTCGCGGAAAGCAACACAATTTGCCCGCGAACGGGTTCAATGGGAATTTTGTATCCGATGGAATGAAGCAGTTGACCGGTCCAAGCCCCACTGGTGATGATGAACTGGTCGGCTGTGTAAGCCCCGTTATTGGTTCGGACGGATGAAACCTTTCCGTTTTGAACTTCGAAGTGATACGCGGCCTCTCCGGCTAGTATGCGAACATTGCGTGCAGCGCAGCCGGCTAACAGGGCTTTGAGATGCCTGGGGTTTCGAACCTGGCAGAATTCTGGCAGAGACCATGCTTTTTTGATGTTTGAATTGAGGGTGGGCTCGTAAGATTTCAACTGAGTCGCCGAAAGCTCTTCCGTTGTGATGCCATTGTTGAGAAGCGTCTGCAGTTCATCTTGAACGTCGGCGTTATCTTCCTGCAGGCTAACCAGCAGGCTGCCGCAGTTTCGGTAGCCGTTATCAATTCCTGACTCTTCGTAAAGTTGTTGGGTTAAGTCGGTCCACAGTGCGTGGCTTTCGGCTCTAAGTAGGGCTTGGGGAGTTTGAGCGTATTGAACGTTTCCCGGAGGTAACATTCCGGCTCCGGCCCAGGAGGCTTCTTTGCCGGGGGTGGCTTGGTCGAGAACTGTCACTGCAGTCCCCTGCCCTGCCAATTCATAGGCAATGGTAAGGCCAATGACACCTCCACCCACAATTACAACGTCCGACATTTTTCTATGATCTTCAATGAGCAAAAGTTAATCGAATTTCAACAGCCTTCCGCGAACGACCACTCGTCCTGGTCTAGCAGAGAATTATAACGAGGTCCAAGATTTTTCCCCAGCCAGTCGAAGCATCTATGACTAAATTTGGTCCGTGTGAGATTGTAGAAGCCGGGGTGTGTAATTTCTGTGAGACATCGAACAAAAAAACGGGCCGTTGAGATAACGGCCCGTGGAATTCAATGAATTTAATTGAGCGAGGTCAAAGCTTAGCGTTTGCCTTTTCCCGCTGAAACGTTCTTTTTAAGGTATGCAAAATAGGTGTTCCCCAATGTTTTAAGGTCGGTTTGGTAGCAGGTTCGGACTGCGGACTGCACGTTGTTACCAGTTTGGACCAGCCTAAGAAATTGCCCGAATTTGTTGCCGCCTTGGGCATTGAGCATAAAGTTCACCAGCGTGTATCCGACAGCCGCGGTTCCGGATGGGGAAAATGTGCCGTTGGCGAAAATTGATTCCGGAGTATCTGCGGTTGGTAGTAATTCGAGAGCTGATTTGCTTAAGCTTTTTAAGTATTCATTACCGGGGACGGCTTTCGAAGCCAGTGCCAGCCCGGTCCCTTGGGTGAGCCAGTTGGGGAGCCGGTTGTCCGACCTTTTGAGCACGGCTCCTGATAATTGTGCGATTAAATTCACACGAAGCCCCGGTGAATCTGAAGAGCTTTCATCACCAATGTCTTGTAAGGCGACGTAGGCTTCTTCAAATGTGGCGGTCACTTCTGAATGGCCTGTGGTCTCTGCGGGAACACGGCGGTTGTGCAAGACTTGGTTCAATTCGGTGTAGCCGAACCGGTCTTTGATCAGGAAAATGGTGAGTTTGCCTTTCCAGACAGGAGAGCTGTTTGCTCGGAATAACTCTTTCAAAGATTTCAGGTCTTCTTCCGCCCAGAGCGAAATCTCTTGCATTCGTGTGCTGCTGACATTTCCGAAGAAAATAAACTCTTTCGTTTTGACGTGGCGAGACTGCTCATTGGGTAAAAAGCGTTTCCATTGGTCTTGAGTTCGTTTCAAACGGAACTCGGAAAACTGTTGCGGAGTCATGGCGGCCAGTTCGGCGGCTCGTATGGCTTCGTCGGTTGGCACGAGCTCTCGCAGCGATTGTTTCGCATCTTTTCCGTCAAATTTTGCCCCTTCAGCGATCCAGGTTTTTAATGAGTCTGCCTGTGCTCGTTTGATTAACCCTTGTCCGCGGGGCATTTTGAAGGGGTCTTGTAAGCCGACGAGGTGCCAGATACGGCTATCATCAGGGTTGCCGGGTAAAACAACGCGGCCACTGGAACCGCCTTGCATGAGAGTTTCAAATGTGGCGATCGAAAATTCGCTTTGCGGTTGATTGCCGCTGTGGCATCGAAAGCAAAACTGAACCATCCACGGGGCAACGTCCTTGCTGAATGAGACGGTTTCTTTTCCGGTTGCTTTAACAATTTTGACTGGCTCTTTCGGTTTGGGTTTGCCCTTGGTCGGTTTGGGTTCGTTTTCGATGCCGATCTTTGCCGTCTCGGATGTTCCATCGAATTTGGCTCCTTGGCTAATCCACTCGGCGATTGTTTTGATTTCTTCAGGTTCGAGTTTCTGGCTATCCTTCGGCATGCGGAGTTTTTCAGGGGCGAGCAGCCGTTTGATAATGAGGCTGGCACGCGGATTCCCTTGAACCAGCAGCGGTCCGTTTTCTCCACCTTGTTTCATCATCTCAAACGTATTAAGGCGCAAGCCACCTGCTGGTCGAGTCCCGTGGCAGTTGTTGCAGCGGTCGTTTAATATCGGTGCGACTTCTTCCTGAAAGCTAATGTCTGTCAGGCTGACTCGGCCCTTTTTACCGCTTCGTTTTAACTCAATGTTTTTTCGGTGGACCCGAATCATTTTGTAGACGATGGCAACCAGTTTGTTGCGCTTTTCGAGTTTCGCATCGGTGACGATTTTATCGAGTTGTTCTTGAAGCGTATCGAGTTGTTTCTCGGCTTCGTCGTATTTTTTTCGCCTGAGGTCGGAACTGACTTTACTCATGTCTCGGCGGATTGTTGAGAGCTCTTTGCTTTGCTCCCTTGTTAACCCGGCAGCGAAAATCGATTGAGAACTAAGCAGCAAGCCAAGAATGACTGCGCTCACAGAAAACCATTTCAATTGTGGTAGATTAATCATCCCGGGTCTCATGCCTCGCTGGTTGGTATTGGTCTTCTATGGACTCTCTCGAGAACTATCAATGAAAAGTATAGTTGTTGAAGGGGGTCCTTGGAAGTTTTTCTAGGCTTCAGGCGTTGTTTCATACTGTTTTCGAGCCCAATGAACCGAATTGTTCACTGGTTTTACCCACGAAGATCGAAAAACGTTCGTCAGGAAACGTTTTGGAATGAAATTTCTTTGTGGAAATTGAGAGTTTAGCCTCGCGTCAGTTCGTGGTGTTTGATACGGCATATTGAGATTGTCGGTTTAGTTTGTTACGCTTTTTTAATAGGGTTGTCGTCCAGCGACTTCGGCCTGTTTTGTGAATTGGTTATACTGAGATAGGAAATCTTTCGGCGTATGGCACTTCCTGAAGAACTCCTCGAAAAACGAGATCAATTGCTGAAAATTCTGGAGGGTTACGGTCGCGTGGCTGTGGCTTTTTCGGGTGGGGTCGATAGTGCCTTGTTGGCAAAGGCTGCAGCCCTGGCGTGTGGCGATTCAGCCATTGCAGTGACCGCCGTCAGCGCGAGCCTTTCGTCAAGTGAATTGGATGCTGCGAAACAGACTGCAGCTGAAATTGGGATTCAGCACCAGTTCATTCAAACGCACGAATTCGAAGATCCGAATTACGTTTCCAACCCCAACAATCGCTGTTACTTTTGTAAGTCAGAACTCTATTTGCGGTTGGAACTTCTTCTTCCCGAGTTGAACGTTGATGTAATGTTGAACGGTGCGAATTGGGATGACCGTGGAGATTATCGTCCCGGTATGACCGCCGCGGATGAGCACCGCGTGGCGAGTCCGTTACTTGATGTCGAGTTGACCAAAGCCGAAGTGCGGTTACTGGCGCAAGATTGGCAGCTTTCCGTTTGGGATAAACCGGCTAGCCCTTGCTTGGCGAGCCGAATTGCTTACGGGATTGAAGTCACTCCCGAGCGTGTGGCGCGAGTTGAACGGGCTGAGAAATTTCTGCGGGATGAATTTCAGCTGCAGGAACTGCGGGTTCGTTTGGAAGCAAATGAACTGGCCAGAATAGAAGTTCCGGAAGACGAAATTCCACGCCTCGTTTCACCTGTTGCCAAGTCCGAAATTGTGAAGCAGTTTCAAGAATTGGGGTTCAGATTTGTGACGATCGATTTGGAAGGGTTTCGTTCCGGGTCGATGAACACTTTTTTGCCCGTGGAAGTGTTGGAAATTAGTTGATTCAGCCGCTGACCTGTATTAAAAAAACGTGGGAGATTCTACTAATTTCATTCCGGGTCCGTAAATGAACTACTTGTGCGATTCATGTGAAAAGTGCGGAACTCGCTGAAGACGACTTCTTGAACGAGATCCTTTTTCAGCATTTTATTCAGCTCGATTTTTGCCTTGTTTCGAATTTGTCTGAGCGATGGTTCGCTGATTTCCTCGTCCGTGGCTTCACGGACAATTAATTGCATGATGCTACGTGAACGGTGCCTGTATTTTTTAAGAAAGTCTTCAGTTTTCAAAAGATTGAGTCCAGCTTTCTGGACAAGCACTGTGGTTTGAAATTCTACAATTCTGACTTTATTTGAACTGTCAGAGTGACTCGCGGAACCCCCGTTATGTCCGATCATGTAGGCGGTGTGGCCGAGCTGAATTTCGTTATGTTTGATGGGAGCTTGGATGTGTTGCCTTTTGCTGTCTTTCTCAGCAGTCTCATTGAGAAGAAAGTGTAGAGTTAAGGCAATTGTCCCGAACATGACTGCGATGGAAACGACAATTGCGGCCACTTCCAGTAGTTGTGCCCGGCGAGCCGAGTCAGTATTTTTTCCGAAGAGGAGCTTGCTGAATTTTAAAAAATTGAATCGAAAGGCATTGGGGGGTGGGGTTACGGCCTGAGGCTTCTTTGGTGGTATTGCTGGGGCTTGACCTGGTTGAGGTGCCCTCACTTTTTTCAGGATTTCTTCAGCGTCTAACGTGCTGTCCAAACTCATTCTCTCCAGAAAGCGAATAGGTACACTTTCAACAGATTGACGATCAGAATAAATTTAAGGAGCGGAGATATTAAAATATCTACGATTGCAGGGCTCAAAGAATTTTGAGACCAGAACTTGAGGGTAGTGAAAGTATGGCATACGGATTGGAGGTGTGACGGCAGTTTCCTCAAGAAAGATAGCCTTGATGATGGATGTAAGCCATTTGAGACCCCGCTATTGTGTCGTCTGCCGTTATTCAATTCCCGGGACGGAGAATTTGAGGGCAAATTCGCGGATCTCTTCTCGAATTTTCTCAACGGAGGCTGCATCATCGGCGGACTTGAGAACCCGAAGAATCCAGTCGCCGACTTGTGACATTTCGTCCTCTTTCATGCCGCGGGTGGTGAGGGCGGCGGTTCCAATGCGAATTCCACTGGGGTCGAGCGGTTTGCGTTTGTCGAATGGAATCATATTTTTGTTGACGGTGATTCCTGCTGTATCCAGGGTTTCCTCAGCAATTTTACCTGTCAGCCCGATGGCGGTGACGTCGGCCAACATCAGGTGGTTGTCGGTGCCGCCACTGGCCAATGCAAGTCCACCTGCGGTTAACGTTTCCGCCAGTTTTTTGGCATTTGAAATCACTTGTTGGGCGTATTGTTTGAATGACGGTTGAGAGGCTTCTTTGAAGCAGACGGCTTTTCCTGCGATGACATGCATCAAAGGGCCGCCTTGCATTCCGGGGAAGATGGTTCGGTCGAGGGCTTTCGCGTTTTCTTGTTTCGTCAAAACAAACCCGGACCTGGGGCCACGCAATGTTTTATGGGACGTTGAGGTCACATAATCGGCGACTTCAACAGGGTTATTGTGTAACCCGGCTGCGACTAAGCCCGCGTAATGGGCCATATCGACCATCAGTAAGGCACCGACTTCATTGGCGATTTCAGCAAATCTTGGATGGTCAATTTCTCGAGGATAGGCACTCGCACCGGCGATGATAAGTTTGGGTTTATGCTCTCGTGCCAATGAGGCCACATGATCGAAGTCGATGAGGTGGTCAGATTCTCGTACGCCGTAATGGACGGCATTGTACAGTTGCCCCGAGAAATTCAGGTGCATGCCGTGTGTGAGATGGCCGCCGTGGGCCAAATCCATCGCCAGAAATGTATCTCCAGGTTTCAAAACCGTTAAGTAGACGGACATATTGGCTTGCGAACCGGCATGAGGTTGTACATTAGCGTGTTCTGCCCCGAACAATTCGCAAACGCGTTGGCGTGCCAAATCTTCAATCACATCAACGTGTTCACATCCCCCGTAGTAACGTCGGCCTGGGTAACCTTCAGCGTATTTATTGGTCAACACTGTCCCGGCTGCTTCCATCACAGCGGCACTGGTATAATTTTCAGAAGCAATGAGTTCCAGGCCATCTTTCTGGCGTGTTTTTTCCTTCTCAATCGATTCCCAAATGGCTAAATCTGACTGTTGAAGCTCTGACATTGTATTTTGCTCCGTAGTGCTCATTGAAATTCTCTTTGCGAAGGGTCAGAATGGGTCAATCGACAAGGTTGTCGGGGCACCAGTCCCCGGGCCTCATTTTATAGTCAACTGTTCTGGGGAATGCCACCCTGTAGGCAGGCGAAGTATTGCGTTAAAGGCCAGGTTTTTTGCCTGTGACGGAGCACAAGAAATGAACGACGGTATTCAAGAAACTCCTGCAGAAAATCTCGTTCAGAGTTCCCCTTGCTTGCAGGGAGAACGCGTCGCCTTTACCGGTACGCTGGCTTCCATGACCCACCAACGAGCCTATCAAGTGGTGGAAGAACATGGAGGAACCGCCACGCAAAGTGCCAGCCGTCAAACGACCATGCTTGTTGTGGGAGAAGAAGGTTGGCCGCTCGACCCGGATGGACAACCCTCGCAAAAACTTCAACAGATGACCGCCTGGCAACAAGAAGGCTTGCCTGCCCGAATTGTGAAAGAGTCGGATTGGCTGCACCTGCTGGGGTTAAACCAACGCCGTGAGGAAATCAAGCGGTTGTATACCCCGGCAATGCTAAGCCAGCTACTTAAAATTCCTGTTAGCCTCATTCGAGCATGGCAGCGACAAGGTTTGGTAACCGCAGTGCGGCACGTTTTTCGACTGCCGTATTTCGATTTTCAGGAAGTGGCCCAAGTTCGGCGTCTGTCTGAATTGATGAGCGATGGAATTTCTCGTCGAGAATTAGAAAAAGGCCTCGGTAAGCTGTTAGAGATTTTTCCTGAAATGGAATGCTCTCTGACACAGCTCGATTTGTTGGAACGCGATGCCCATCTTGTGTATCGTGACCAAAACGGCTTGGTCGAAGCAACTCGGGGGCAGCGGCTGTTCGATTTTGAACCGGCTGCAGCAGAGCATGAAACTGACGAAGTAACTGTTTCAGTCCCCTACCCCGATGCCGAGCAAGACCGGCAACATTGGTCGGTCGATGACTGGTATATCGAAGGCTGTAGGCATTTGGAACGTGGAGATTCAGACGATGCAGCCGAAGCGTTTCGACTTTGTTTGATGGCACGCCCTGGTGATTCGGAAATTAACTTCCTGTTGGCGGAAGCGCTGTATCGTAGCGAAAATCCTTACGGGGCCTTGGAGCGTTACTACTCTGCCGTGGAATTGGACCACAATTACATTGAAGCCTGGACACAACTGGGCTGCCTGCATGCTGAGTTGGACCAGCCTGATGCGGCCTTGGAAGCGTTGAAAATTGCACTGTCATTGCATCCCGATTACCCGGATGCCCATTACCATAGTGCGGAAATTCTTTCGCAATTGGGGCGAAACGATGAGGCGGTCCCGCATTGGAAAGAGTATTTGGATCACGATAATCGAGGGCCCTGGGCCGAGACGGCACGACAGCGGCTGACGGAAGCAGGTTCGTATGAAGGCAGTTCGGAAACGGATAGTGATTCCGAATGATTATCCAAGCCTTCAATCCATGATTTTCCAGAATGTCACTGCACCGCAAATCGACATGGCGATCACCGTGTAGATGAACAGCATTGAAAGCATTTTACAGATCACCTGCCCCATTTCTGCATCATCGGCATCGAACTGAATGAGATCTTCTTCGGTAAAATGATTTTCAGGGGATTGTGCAACATGTGCTTCTTCAGACATTGCCGATCTTTCTTTTCGGTAATCTTCAGGAAAGTGGTTTTCTGGGAAAGACAAATCTCAGCTCCTAGCCCAGAGCAGGCCCATTGTGTCGAATCGCCCTTTTCTTGTCGAGTCAGTTCTAGGTGGTTCAACAGGTTCTGAACAAAATATCGGCTCAAAAAATCTGAAATCTCCACCTTATTTTTTCGTGCAACCGAACGATGTTTAGAATAGAGGCTTACGTTAATAAGTCGAGCAGTCGGTTTTCGTGAGGATAAGGGTGTCCTTTGTGTTGGCGGTAGCCTTCACCGTAGGAAACGCCAATCTTCTGGCCACGGGCGGCCGACCAGCGTTCACAATTGATTAAATACTCGTCGATGCCGTGCTGTTTTCGCAGCCAAGAACGTTGGCTGTCGTGGCAGGCCAGCATTTCCTGTTTCAGTTCGAACGTTTCTGAGACATCAATAATAAAATCGGGCTTGATCGGCTGTCCGTAGTAGTCGACTCCTTCAATGGGATCGACGTAGTACAAATAAGGGATTTTTTTTGTGGAAGCCGCTGGGTTTTGTTGCCGGGTGTCGTAATTTGGAATGGGGGCATTGAAGCAAGCATCGCGGACCAAACGACTTGTGGCTTCATGGTCGCTCATGTAATCGGCAGGCGGGGCTGTTAAAACGATTTCCGGGTTTGCTCGGCGTATGGCTTCGGTGACCCGTTGTCGGCTGGGGTTGTCGTGGCAGATACTTAGGTCGCGAAACTCTAAACAGGCGTAATCGGCTTCTAACAGGTCGGCTGCTGCTTTGGCTTCTGACCGGCGAACCTGAGAAATTTCAAGCGGACCCATTTCCGCACTACCGCAATCGCCCGGCGACATTGTTATAATTGTGATCGGGCACCCCAGTTGTTTCAATCTCGCCAGAGTTCCCGCACATTGGAATTCCACGTCGTCTGGATGAGCGTGAATGGCCAGAATACGCGGAAAATCGTTACAATCGGACATTGAATTCTGTAACTCCACTCGTTTTGATAGAGGTTGAATCGAGGTTTCAGCAGCACCTGATTACAATGGGCAGTGCTGGAGACAATAATCGAAAACGTATTATAAGGATTTGGTTCTACCAATGGCTACCGACACTACAAAACAGCAACAGGCATCTCACAGTCCTCAATATCTACGATGCACGAAAATTCCAACTTTGCTGTTTGAAACCGCGAAAGATTCAGACCGCCATGTGGCATTGGTCATCGAGGGTTTAATTCGTGAAAACAACACGGCAGGGCAACCCACAGTTTTGGGTTTAGCAACCGGCTCAACGCCCATCGGCGTGTACCGAGAATTAATCCGCTTGCATCAAGAAGAAGGCCTCGATTTCTCGAATGTAGTGACTTTCAACCTTGATGAATATTGGCCGATGGAGCCCGATTCAATTCATAGTTACCACCGGTTTATGAAGGAAAACTTCTTCGACCATGTGAATATCGCCGAAGAAAATATCCACATTCCACAAGGAACTTTGGCAATCGAAGATGTCGAAGCTTACTGTGATGAATACGAACGTGCCATTGAAAAATACAATGGAATTGACGTGCAACTGCTTGGCATCGGTCGGTCTGGCCACATCGGCTTCAATGAACCGGGCAGCCCGCGAAATAGTTTGACACGTATGGTGTCTCTCGACCCGACCACTCGGAAAGACGCAGCCGGTGATTTTTTTGGCGAAGAAAATGTTCCGCTGCAAGCAATGACCATGGGTGTCGGAACCATTCTAACCGCAAAAAAAATTATCATCATGGCCTTGGGTGAGCACAAAGCCAAAGTGGTTCGCGCTGCTGTTGAAGGCGAAGTAACCCATGAAATTACCGCCAGTTTTCTGCAAACGCATCCGAATGCCATTTTCACTATTGATCGGGCAGCCGCCAGCGAATTGACGGCAATTCGAACGCCTTGGATGGTCGGCCATGTGGAATGGACGTCCGAATTGGAAAAACGGGCAGTGATTCGGCTGTCACAGGAACTCAAAAAACCCCTTTTGAAGCTGGAACTGGATGACTTTTTCGAGGGCCATTTACACGAGCTGGTAACAGGTTACGGACCCGTTGAGTCGATCAAAAATCGTGTCTTTAACGACTTGATGGACGGCATCTGCACGCGACCGGGTGGCAAGAAAAAGCAAACAGTCATCCTCTTTAGCCCACACCCCGATGACGATGTCATTTCGATGGGAGGCACGCTGATCACACTGGCCGACCAAGGGCACGATGTGCAGATCGCCTACATGACCAGCGGAAACATTGCCGTCTTCGATCACGATGCCCTCAGACATATCGACTTCGTCGAACAATGCCAATCGATGTTGGGAGTGAAAGCTGACGGTTCGGACAAACTGTTTCAGAAGATGAGACAGTCTTTAACCGAGAAAGCCCCCGGGCAACCGGACATTCCGGAAGTTCTCGAAGTGAAAGGCTTAATCCGAAAAACAGAAGCGACCTGTGGAGCCGAAGTTGCCGGGGTTCCCGCAGATAAATTACACTTTTTAGATTTGCCATTTTATCGAACAGGGGAAGTTGCCAAGGCACCGGTTGGTCCGGAAGACGTCGAGATCATTGCAGAATTGCTTCGCAAAGAAAACCCAGGCCAAATTTATGTGGCCGGTGATCTCTCTGACCCGCATGGAACGCACCGCATGTGTGCCCAGGCAATTATTCGTGCGTTGGACGTGGTCAACGCTGAGGGCATCAAGCCGGAAGTGTGGCTGTACCGTGGGGCTTGGCAAGAATACGATCCGTACGAAATTGAACGAGCGGTTCCCATGAGCCCCGAATGTGCCCTCCGAAAACGAATGGCAATCTTCAAACATGAATCGCAAAAAGACCAAGCCTTGTATCCAGGCAGCGATGAACGAGAATTTTGGATGCGTGCCGATGCCAGAACCCGCAACACGGCCAAAGTCTACAACGATTTAGGCCTGCCGGAATACTTTGCCTTGGAAGCCTTCAAACGCTACAACGGCGAATTGTGATTTCGGTATACTGATTGCTTAAAAACATTGCCGCTAAATTTTCAAACACGGAAACATCATGACGAACGAAACTTCTGTCGCACAGTCGCTGGCCATTAATATAATCGAACGGCTGGAAGCCTTGCTGCTGGACGCCGAGCAGGAAACGAAGCCGCTAGAGATTGATCCTTGCCGATCTCAGCTGTTTGAATTGTTCGTCACTGCCGAAGGGGCAGGCTTGGTTTCTGATGAGTCCGAGCCCGACTTATCAGCCGATGGCATTTGCCGAGTTCTGTCTGATCGTTGGGGCTTGGCAGACGCCGCCCAAAACTCGCACGGCCAGCAAGAAAAAATGGCCCCGAAGCACGTCGGCAAAATGCGGCTGCTGTGGTCGCTGATGCGAATGTGGATGGAGTGGACCTATGCCTGGGAACGCTGGCCCGAGTTTCATCAAAACGGCGAGTGAATTCGTTTCCAGAATTTTTCCAATTTCGCTGCAGCGGTTTGAATTGGAAATGCCGCTGTAATTCTTTCGCGTGCATTCCGACGGAGTTCGGAGCGTAACGCTGCCGAGTGATAGAATTCGGTTATTGCGGTGGCCAATGACCCAACATCGCCGGGCGGAACAAGCTTGGCAGTCGTTTCGTCGGGGAAGATCTCGCGGGTGCCACCGACGTCGGTGGCGATTACCGGTAGTCCACACGCGGCGGCTTCTAATAAAACTCGGCCCAGCGGTTCTTGTTTCGCGGAGTGTACTAGCAAATCGACTTCATTGTACAGTTTGGGCATGTTGGTTTGAAATCCTAAGAAGTGGAATTGCTCTGCTAACCCGGCGGCCTCAAT
>Ga0115002_10006822_pt1 | contig 13017 bp, 11 predicted proteins | sample ArcticOcean_MG_C_8_FD_89576 | JGI IMG/M metagenome (GOLD analysis project Ga0115002, IMG submission 89576) | Marine microbial communities from western Arctic Ocean - ArcticOcean_MG_CB11_86 | ecosystem: Environmental > Aquatic > Marine > Oceanic | place: Arctic Ocean: Canada Basin | collected...
CGTGATCTGCGTGAAACGGCGGTGTTATCTTGCGGGGCATCGAAGGGTCCTTTGGCAGCGTAGGTGGGTCGGCGGAGCCCGCCTGATTCGAGCGATTAATGGCTGTTTTGGGGTGTTTTCGCAAGGGCGGAGGCTGGATTACCGGCCATAATTGTCGCCGCGAAGGACGCGAAAGCCGGGCCCTAAATCTCGCGAATTCTGAAGGCGTGATCTTCTGCCACCCGGGCGCGGGCGGCATCGAGACCGTCCTGTGTCCGGGCGTGGATGCGGTATAGCGGTGCACCGGCGTCGACGGTCTCGCCGGCGCGTGCGAACAGATCGATCCCGGCGCCTTTGTCGGTCGGCGCGCCGGCCGCCCGGGCGATGCCGGACAGGGCGAAACAATCGATGAATTCGACAATCCCGTCCTGATCGGCGGTGATGATCACTGTATTTCGGCCAATCTGGACCTGCTCCGGGGGCGGGCCCTGCGCCGCGATTATTCGTTCCAGCGTCTCGTACCCGGCGCCGCTGTCGAGCAGCTCGCGCACGATCACGGGCGCTTCGGCGACCGACATGGCGGGGTCGAAACAGAGGATTGCGGCGGCGAATTCGAGCGCCTTGTCGCGCAAATCCGTCGGCAAATCCGGCTCGTTTTTCAGGACGGAGACAACATCGCGGGCTTCGAGGGCCGGGCCGATGCCAAAGCCGATCGGTGCCCGGCCATCGGTGAGCCGGACATCCAGTGTCAGTCCCAGCGCCTCGCCGACATGCAGGAACAGCGCGCGCAGCTCCTTCGCGTGGCTTGCCGTCCGCACTTTCGCTGTCGGACCGAGCGGCACGTCGATAATGCAATGGGTGGCGCCGGCCGCGAGTTTCTTCGACAAGATCGACGACACCGACCATTTGAGCGAATCCAGGCGCAGCGGCCGGGTGATGGCATTCATCACCTCGTCGACCCGCGAATGATTGAGTCGGCCGTTCCACGCGATACAGCCACCGGTTTCCCGCACCACCCGGCGCACGTCGTCGGCGTCTAGATCGACGCGGGCAAGCACCTCCATGGCGTCCGCGGTGCCGGCGGGCGAGGTGATCGCCCGTGACGACGTCTTGGGGATGGTCAATCCGTAGGCCGCAACCAGCGGAATGACGATCATGGTGATGCGGCTGCCCGGAATGCCGCCCATCGAATGCTTGTCGACGACAAGTTCGGTGTCCCAGTTCATGGATGTCGAATACCCGGCGCGGGCGCGGGCGAGATCGATCGTCTCGTCGTCGGTCAGCGTTTCGGCGACGGCGACGAGAAAATCGGCGATATTTTGATCTTCATACCGGCCGGCGACAATATCGTCGATGACATCCCGGTATCCGGGATAATCCAGCGCATGACCGGCAAGCTTGCGGGCCAGCAGAAGCGCGCTGCGCGCTTCTGCGACCTGTAACGCCGCAATGAATTTGGCGATGCCGTCTTCGGGCGTGCCGTCATTGACGATGGTCGTCCGGTCGGCATTTTCAGGGATGGCCGCCGCCTCCCGCGCAAGCCGCGCGCGCACCTCGTCGGCCGTCTCCCGACCGCGATGGGCCAGGCGCTGCGCGAGTATCGCGGGCGATGCCGTCACTTCGAGCAGGACGGTCGGAGAATAACGCGCGATTGCCTCGCCGATCACCGACCGCGATACATTGGCGACCACGTGACGGCCGGCCGCGAGGTCGTCGGCGTAGGATGCCGGCACCCCGTATTTGAGATCGTGGGCTGTCCAGTCGAGCATGAAACCGCCGATTTTTTGGCGCGCGTCGAACGTGTCGTCGGTGATTGCGTCGTGGTCTTCGCCGCCGGAATTGGCGGGCCGCGTGATGGCGCGGCGCGCGAATACAATGCCCGCATCGCCGGCAAGCGCCGCCCGCGCCCCGTCGATCAGCGTATCCTTGCCGGCGCCGCTCGGGCCGACGACAAGAAAAAGCGTGCCGGTCATGCGTTGGTTATTTTGAGATCGTCACGTCGAGACCGATATCGACGGCGGGGGCGGACTGGGTCATGCGGCCGACCGAGATCACGTCGACGCCGGATTCGGCCTTTTCCCTGATGCTGTCTAGCCGGATCCCGCCCGACGCTTCGGTTTTCGCGCGCCCCGCGATGATGGCGATGCCCTTTTTCATCATCTCGGACGACATATTGTCGAACATGATGACGTCGGCGCCGGCTTTCGCCGCTTCCGCGACCTGCTTAAGGGTGTCGCATTCGACCTCGATCTTGGTCAGCGCCGGGGTCAGGGCGCGCGCCCGGGCAAGCGCTTTGGTGATCGAGCCATGCACCGCAATGTGGTTGTCCTTGATCATCACGCCGTCATGCAGCCCCAGCCGATGCGGCCGGCAGCCGCCGACGCAGGCCGCATATTTCGACAGCATGCGCAGCCCCGGCACTGTTTTGCGGGTGTCGATCAGCTGCGCGTTGGTATGGGTGATCTTCGACGCGTATTCGTTGACCAGCGTGGCGATGCCGCACATGAACTGGAGAATGTTGAGCGACGTGCGCTCGGCGGTCAGAAGGCCACGCCCCGGACCGGTGATCCGCATCAGTGACGTGCCTTTCTTCGCCAGCACGCCGTCTTTCACCAGAACCTTGACCTTGGCTTCCGGCACGATGTGACGGAAGACCTCGGCGGCGACCTCGATCCCGGCGATAATGATGTCCTGGCGGGTATTCATCACAAAATCGGCCCTGGCATCCGCCGGTATCATGATGTTGGTGGTTAAATCCTGGATACCGACATCCTCGGCCACCCAATCCTCGATCATCATCCGCATTTCGTCGAGCGGTGGCAGCAGAAATGTTGCGTCGATAGCCGTGGGTCGCGTCTTGACGGCGGGTTTGCGGGTGGTACCGGCAGATTTTCTGGTAGCCATTTTCGCCTCTCTCTAAAAGTAAAAGTCATTTGTACGCAAACAAAATTTTTCGGGCAAGGCAGTTAGATTTCTCTCCATTTTCCGTGACGATGCCGTGCCATGTCTGCTTTAATCGGCGCGAACACGGAGGAAGATATGGATACCGGCGTCGACACGACACGCGAGCTGCCCAAGGAAATCGACATACAGACCGACACGCGCGAAATTCTTGCCCGGGCCAGCCGCTATGCGGAGGAACGCAATTTCAAAGACTGGCTGATCGTCGACGTCGACGCGCATCATTCGGAGATGAGCTCGTGGAAGGAGGTCGTCAGCTATATCGAGGACCCGGTATTGCGCGAAACCGCCGTTCAGCTCCAGAAACGAACCGGATCGACCGCCGGGTTGTCGAACCATGTCGGCGGGCTGCGCTATCAGGATGTGGGCGGGCGCATTCCGCACCAGACCGCGCTGAACGAGGCGATCGACGATGACAGCGTCCACCGCGACGTGACCCTGATGCGCCGCGTGATGGACGCCCTGCATATCGACTGGCAGGTCCTGTTTCCCGGCAATCTACTGCAGCTCGGCCTGCATCCGCAGCCCCGCGTCGAGGTCCAGCTCGCCTTCGCCTATAACCGGTTCCTGATGGAGCGCATCATTCCGGCCGAGCCGCGGCTCAAGACCCTGCTGTATCTGCCGTTCTGCGAGCCCAAGGAATGCGAGCGCATGGTCGAGGAGTTCGGCGACCATCCCGATGTGATCGGTTTCATGGTGACCTCGGTGCGCTACAAATCGGTGCATCATGACAGCTACATGCGGCTATATGCCATGCTTGAGGAACGCGGCAAGCCGCTGTGCTTTCATGCCGGCAATAACTGGCAGGACGATTATCTCAAACAGCTCGACACGTTCATCTCGATGCATGCGATCTCGTTCGTGCTGTGCAGCATGGTGCACTTGACGAACTGGGTGATGCACGGCCTCAACGAGCGGTTTCCGAGGCTCGACGTGATCTGGACCGAAAGCGGCGTCGCCTGGATACCCTTCATGATGCAGCGGCTCGACAACGAATACCTGATGCGGTCGTCCGAAGCGCCGAGCCTCAAGAAGCTGCCCAGCGAGTACATCACCGATATGTATTTCACCACCCAGCCGATGGAGCGGACCAACATGGATCTCCTAGAGGCAAGCTTCAAGGCTATTAAGGCAGAAACGCAGCTTCTATACGCAAGTGATTGGCCGCATTGGGATTTTGACTCTCCCAGCAGCATCTACGATCTGCCGTTTCTCGATGAGAACGCGAAGCGCAACATCCTCGGCCGAAACGCCGCACGGCTGTTCGGCGCACCGGATCCGACCGCCTGAACACAGGAGAAAACGATGATAACCGTCCTCGTCACCTACAAGCTGCCGGCCTGTATGGACCGGGCGGCGGCAGTCAAATTGTCGGAAGACGCCGCACCCCGGTTTCAGGGGCTTGACGGGCTCAATACCAAGCATTTCCTGTATCAGGAAGCCAATGGTCTTGGCGGTGGGTTCTATGCGTGGGACAGCCGGGCGCAGGCCGAAGCGTTTCATTCGGATTTCTGGCTCGATTCCATGGAGGAACGCATGGGTTCGCGGCCGAAGCTGACGTTCTTCGAGACCGCCGTGGTGGTCGACAACACAATTGGCGAAATCCGGGTTCAGGCGGCTTAGGGCGCAAGACTGGATCCCGGCACAAGACCGGGATGACAATTTTGTTGGCGTGACGTTTTAAACAAACACGATGTCATCCCGGCCTTGTGCCGGGATCCAGCCTTTACAGACGACAAAACCCTACCGCTTCACCCGCACCTGGGCGAGCAGCTCGTTGAGCGTCTCGTCGTCCCTGCCCATCGGTTTCACGCGACTGAATCTGTCGCGTTCCTTGCCGCGCCAGGTGGCGGGCTTGGTGGCGTCGATGGCGAGTTTGCCGCCGATCCGCATCACGGTGTAATCGTCGCGCACCTGCGGGATCGAGATATCGAGCGGGTGCAGCCTCGTGTTCGGGATCATATGCGTCATGGTCTGCGGATCGCAGCGGCAGGCGATGGCCCACAACACTTCCTCGGCATTGTAGATATCGACATCCTCGTCGACGGCGATGACGATTTTTACGTGCAGGTTGGGCCCCGACAGCGCCGACATCAGCGTGTCGCGCACCTGGCCGTCCCATTTGGCCTCCATCTGGATGATCATCATGAACTGCGACGCCCAGGGCGGCACGAACACGTCGAGGATGTTGGTATTGCCGTGGGTTTCCTTCAGCCGGTTGTAGTAGGTCGCTTCCATCGGCAGGGTGATCAGTGGCTGGTGGTCGGTGAACCACGTCGCCTGCATGTGGCGGAAGATCGGGTCCTTGCGGTGGGTAATGCCGGTGATCTGGAACACCGGGGCAGGCCCCTCGGCACCGGCGCCGAAGGTGGTGAATTCGCCGAACGGGCCTTCAGGCGCGCGGTCGTGGGGATGGACGAGGCCTTCGATGATCACCTCGGCATGGGCCGGGACTTCGAGATCGATGGTGTCGCATTTGATCATCTCGATTTCTTCGCCGAGAATCCCGGCGCCGTATTCGAGCTCGTCGAAATCCTCGTGCTTGCCCGACCAGTTCGACATGATCTCGTAGACCGGGTGCAGGCCGATCGCGAAGGCCATCGGCATCGGCTGGTCCATCGCGACGTATTTCTGGTAATGCGCGTAATTGTGCCGCGCCGCCATCCAGAACGTGGCCTTCTGCGGATCGTCGGTCAGCATCATGCGGATGATCGCTTCGTTGCGGATGCCGGTTTCCGGATCGCGGGTGATGGTGATGCCGGAACCGAGATAGCGCCCGCCGTCGCCGTGGCTGTGCTGGGGAATCGGCAGGGCGTGCAGATTGACGTCTTTGCCCAGCATTTTGACCTCTTTGACGGGGCCGTCCTCGACCATCACCGATTTGCCGCGCTTGGTCGCCATTTGTTCGGCGAGGTACGGACACACTTCGTTCGGGTTATCGAGGCCGAAGGCGGCGGCCTGTCCTGCACGGTCCTTGATAAGGATGTCTGTCAGGCGCCAGTCCGGAAAACCTTCCATGTTGTGGAACATCAGCGGGCCCTGGCTTTCCGAGCATAGGTACCCGACCTGGGTCAGCGGATCGACCGGGTCGTGGATATGCAGCATCCGGTTGTCGATGGAATCGAGAAAGGTACGCAGTGAATGCGGCATGGTCGGTGGCTCCCCTTGGCGTTTTGTTAGGGGGAATATACCGCAAGAGGATGGTCGTGCACTTATTGATAATTGTTTGTGTACATACAAATAATCTGTATACTGCAATTAGGCGGTGTACTGACGAAATTGTAAATTATATTTTAAGCTTAAAATAATTCGTGACGGTTCGGCGGCTGCCTATTATGATCTTCCGATATCGCGCATAATTCTCCTCGAATTCACGCGGCCGGCGTTACGATCAAGCGAAAGGGTACTAAATGGCGACCAATGCATCTGAAGCGGGCGGCCACAAACCGCGCAAATGGGGCACCTTCAACTGGGAGGACCCGATGGCGCTCGACAGTCTGCTGACCGAAGAGGAACGCATGGTCCAGGAGACCGCGCGGGCTTACGCGCAGGACAAGCTGATGCCGCGCATCGTCGATGCCTATAACGAGGAACGCGAAGATCCCGATCTGATCCCCGAAATGGGCGCGCTCGGCCTGCTCGGCCCGACGCTCCACGGCTATGGCTGTGCCGGCGTCAGTTACGTGTCTTACGGATTGATCGCCCGCGAGATCGAAAAGGTGGATTCGTCCTACCGCTCGACCCTGTCGGTTCAGTCCAGCCTGGTGATGTGGCCGATTTATAATTACGGCACCGAAGCCCAGCGCGAAAAATACCTGCCCAAGCTCGCGACCGGCGAATGGGTCGGCGCGTTTGGTCTGACCGAGCCCGATCACGGCTCCGATCCGGGCGGCATGAAGAGCCGGGCGAAGAAGGTCGATGGCGGGTATCAGCTCAGCGGCGCCAAGATGTGGATTTCCAACGCGCCGCTCGCCGACGTGTTTGTGATCTGGGCTAAGGATGACGAGGGCGAAATCCGGGGCTATATCCTCGAGCGTGGCATGGAAGGCCTGTCGACGCCAATGCTCAAGAATAAACTCAGCCTCCGGGCGTCGGTCACCGGGGAAGTCGTGATGGATAACGTGTTCGTGCCCGATGAGAATTGGTTGCCCGAAGCGCGCGGCCTTGGTGGGCCATTCGGCTGCCTAAATAATGCGCGTTACGGCATTGCCTGGGGTGCGCTTGGCGCCGCCGAGTTCTGTTGGAAGGCGGCGCGGGAATACGCACTTGAACGCACCCAGTTTGGCAAGCCCATCGCCTCTTTCCAGCTGGTCCAGAAAAAGCTCGCCGATATGCAAACCGATATCTTTATCGGGCTGCAGTCATGCCTGCAGATGGGCCGGATGATGGATGACGGCACGTGCGCGCCCGAACTGATCTCGATGCTCAAGCGCAAGTCGACCGGCAAGGCCCGCGATATCTGCCGCGACGCCCGCGACATTCACGGCGGCAACGGCATCACCGACGAATATCATGTGATGCGCCACATGATGAATATGGAAACCATCTTCACCTATGAAGGCACGCATGACATTCATGCGCTGATCCTCGGTCGCGCGCAGACCGGCATCCAGGCGTTTTTTTAGGAGCTTGTTTGTCAGTGCAGACCCCCCCCCTTTTTTTTATTTTCCGGAGACAGAGGGTTTGGGAGGGGTAAAATTCTAAGCCTTCGTAGCTCTTTCCCAGGAATTTTATGACCCAGCCGCTAGATCATATCCGCGTCCTCGATATGAGCCGTATTCTGGCCGGTCCCTGGTGCGGCCAGACCTTTGCCGATCTCGGCGCCGAAGTGATCAAGATAGAGCGGCCCGGCGTTGGCGATGATACTCGGAGTTGGGGCCCGCCGTTCATGACTGATCGGGATGGGAATGACACCGACGAAGCCGCCTATTTCCTGTCGGCTAACCGGGGCAAGAAATCGGTAACTGTAGATATTACCAAGCCCGCTGGCCAGGATCTCATCCGGCTTCTGGTGGACGAGTGCGATGTGCTGCTGGAAAACTATAAGGTCGGCGGGCTGAAAAAATACGGCCTTGATTACGACAGCCTCATCAAGGTCAATCCCCGCCTGGTCTATTGCTCAATTACGGGCTTTGGCCAGACCGGCCCCTACAGCCCGCGCGCTGGTTACGATTTTCTGATCCAGGCGATGGGTGGGCTGATGAGCGTTACCGGCGAGGCCGAGGACAAACCCGGTGGGGGCCCGCAGAAAATCGGCGTTGCGCTATCGGATATCCTTACCGGGCTTTACACCACGATCGGCGCGCTGGCGGCGTTGGCGTATCGTGACAAGACGGGCAGGGGCCAGCATGTCGACATGGGGCTGCTCGATGTTACCATCGCGGCAATGGCTAACCAGGCGATGAACTATCTGGTGACCGGCAAGGCGCCGACTATGATGGGCAACGCACATCCCAATATCGTGCCCTATGAGGCCTACAAGGCGGCCGATCACTATATCATCCTCGCGACCGGCAATGACGGTCAGTATCAACGGTTCTGCGACGTCGCCGGGCGAGCTGATCTGGCGGAAGACGCGCGCTTCGCAACCAATCGCGACCGGGTCGAAAACCGTGGCGTGCTGGGCCCTATCCTACGAGATATCATCGCAGCTCAGTCGCGCTCCTTCTGGCTTGCCGAGCTTGAAAAGGTCGGCGTGCCGTGCGGGCCGATCAACAATCTGGAACAGGTGTTTGACGACCCGCATGTCCAGGCGCGCGGCGCGCGGCGGGAGGTGGAACATCCGGCCGGCGGCCTGATCCCGACAGTCGCCAACCCGATCCGTCTGTCCGAAAGTCCGATACAATACGAGCGCGCACCGCCGGCGCTCGGGCAGCATACCGATGACGTGCTCGCCGATATGCTGGGGATGGATGCCGCCGGGATCGCTAAACTGCGCGAAGACGACGTCATCTGACGGCTGCGCTTGACACGGGGTCACCCCTCGGCCATCGTTCGTGTACTAACAATTTTAGGATTTTCCGCCATGGCCTGTCGAGCGGCAGACCGCTCCGAACAGACAGCAACTGCTCAGGGTAGCAACTTCCCGGAATATCTTCTCGAGGACCAGGTCGGACATCTGTTGCGCCGGGCGCATCAGCGCCATACCGCGATCTTTCAGGCAACGATCGGCGATGACCAACTGACCCCCCTGCAGTTCGCGGCGCTGATGAAGCTGGCCGATGTAGACGAAACGTCCCAGAACCAGCTCGGGCGGCTGACGGCGATGGATGCAGCGACGATGCAGGGTGTCATCAAGAGGCTGATCGCCCGCGGGCTGATCCTGCGCCGTCCGGACCCGGACGACCGCCGGCGTCTGCTTCTCACCCTCACCGAAGATGGTGCCGACTTGGTACATGTGGCGACGGCGCGGGGCCACAGAATAACCGATCGGACGCTGGAGCCGTTGTCGCCCACCGAACGCCAGAATTTTCTCAGACTGCTGCGCCGGCTGACCGACTGAACGAAAAATGGCGGTCCGAAACTCTGCCGCTTGGTTCCTGATTTGATCAGTGACTAAGAGGAGGCTTTGTCCGAATCCAGGGCGGCGATCATATCTTCGGGTGTGATGAATTTGCGACGAGGCGCGCTGTCGGGGGCCGCATCTATTTCAAGCCGGTCGATCATCTGCCAGTCGGCGAAGCTCACAACACGAATGTGGCGTTCGGCGAGAAGTCTGTCGATTCCCGGGATACCCTCCCGGTTGCCGGCATCGCATTCCGCGGTGATTTTGTCGACGACTTCGTGGGAATCGTTCTTATTGGTGCCGATGGTTCCGGACGCGCCGCGTTTCAGCCAGCCGACGGCATAGAGCCTGTCCGACACCTTGCCGTCTTCGTTCTCGATGATGCCCCAGCGGTCGTTGAACGGCAGGCTGTCGATCGGAAATGCGCGTGAGCCGATGCAGGTGATCACGAGCTGGCACGGTATATCGTAGGTCTCGCCGGTGCCGTGCACCTTGCCGTTGGCGTCGACCGTGGTGCGCTCCACCCGCAATCCTTCGACCCGGTTCTGGCCAAGTATTTCGACCGGCGAGGTAAAGAAACCGAAATGGACCCGCTTGTTCTTGCCGTCGGGGCTGACGTCGAGGAACGAGCGCATGGTCTCGATGTTCTTTTCGCGCAGGCGCAAATCGCGGTCGGACATATAATCGGCGACGATTTTGCCAGGCAGGTGGTCAGGGGTCATCACCGGCGCGGCGTTCTCTAGCTCTCCCATTTCCCGTAATTCTACATTGGTGAACGCCGCTTCGACCGGGCCGCGGCGGCCAAGCATGTGAATATCCGTTACCGGCGATGAATGCGCGGCATCGGCGGCGTATCCGACGAGATCTGTGACCGACATCTCCGCCGAGGTTTTGGCGAGGACGCGGGCTACGTCGAGCGCGACGTTGCCGACGCCGATGATCACCGCGGCCTTGATATCCAGATTGGGGTTGAGGTTCTTGAAATCCGGGTGGCCGTTATACCAGCCGACGAAGGCGTTCGACCCGAACACGTTCGGCAAATCCTCTCCGTCTATGCCAAGTCGGTTGTCGTGCGGCGCGCCGTAGGCAAGCACGACGGCGTCGTATATGTCGAGGAGTTCGGAGATCGACACGTCGCGGCCGATTTCGACATTTCCGAGGTAGCGCACCCGCTCATGGGCCAACGTCCGTTCGTATGCCTTGGCGACTCGTTTGGTTTTCTGATGGTCCGGCGCTACCCCGCCGCGGATCAGCCCGAAGGGTGAGGCTAGCCGTTCGATCACATCGACCCGGCACTCCAGATCTTTGTCGATTAATCCCTGGGCAGCATACATGCCGCCGGGGCCGGACCCGACGACCGCAATGGTACGACTCATTTGGAAGCCTTTTTCCGAAGATTTTTGTGTCTTTGCGACATCTGACTATGGCCATCATAACGCCTGTGCGGTGGGAGAAAAGAGGGTGCCTTGATCTACGGAACAGATGAATATTCAGACAAACGATTGCAGTTTGTCGGAATCTGAATATAATTTCATTCAAGTAATAAAAATAAACAGAACAAACAGAACAAACAAACCTGATTGGAGGATCAAATGAATAGGTGTGGAATTGTTTTCGGAATGCTCACCGGCGTTGTGACTTTGTTCGCATACGGAACGGTCAGCGCCGCCGAGGCTAACCTTAAGGCTGGCTATTTCATCAGCAACAAAAAATCACTGACGCGTCAGGCTTTCGACCATTTTGTCGCCAAGGTCAATGCGGACGGAAAAGGCTTGGTTCAGATATCCTCGGTTGTCGGGCCTGAGGCAATTCCGTCTCGCCAGCAGGGCAATGCGGTCAAGAGCGGCCTGATCGACATCGTCGGTACGCCGCCGGCCTATATGGCCAATCTAGTCAAGCTGGCAACGGGCTTCACGCCGACGACTAAGTCTGCGCCGGTCATGCGCAAGAACGGCTCGTGGGATATATTCCAGGAATTGTTTGCCAAGAGCGCGAACACCCGCCTGTTGTCGATGTATGGCGGCTCTATCAAGTTTCATATTTACTTGAACAAGAAAATCACCAAGCTGTCTGATTTTAAGGGCCTGAAGTTGCGGACGTCCAACACCTATAAGGCGTTCTTCGATGCGCTGGGTGCCCGGACGCTGCAGATGCCGCGGCGCGAAATCTTCACCGCTATGGAACGTGGTACGGTGGACGGCTACGCCAATCTCGATTCCGAGGTGATGGCGCTCGGCTGGCACGAGGTCTCCAAGTACAAACTAGTGCCGGGATTTTACCATCCTATCATTATCGTCGGCATAAATCTTGACAGATGGAAGGGGTTAAGCTCGCAGCAGCAGGCTGTGCTTTCGAAGGCGGGCCTCTATTTAGAGAACGAACTGTCGGCCGATTTGGGTCGCAAGGACCGGGCCATCGGCAAGCAGCTCATCACCGAAAAGGGTATGAAGCTCCTCAAACTTTCGGATTCCGATGCCAAAAAATTCCTCGATCTCTCCTATAGCGCACAGTGGGATGTTGTTGAAAAGCGTGACCCCGTGGTGGGCAAAAAGCTTCGGAGCCTGATCGGGAAATAGCGCCAATCCGAAACGGAAGCCGACAGCGCTCCGGGGATTGATGTCCCCGGAGCGTGAAAACTCCCCGATCTGGACGAGGCGAGACCATGAAGAAGACAGGTGAAGCTTTTGATCGGCTGCTCTTACTGACCGGTGTCATACCCGGCGTGATCGTTGCTTTGCTCGCGATTGGTGTTGCCGCCGAGGTTTTCGCAAGGAACTTTGGGCTGACCGGATTTTACTGGATGCTCGAGGCGGTTGAATACGGGCTGCTGACGCTGACTATGGTAGGCTCGGCCTACATCCTCAGTATTGGCCGTCACGTCACGATCGATCTTATTCTTGGAATGCTTCCACCACAGGCGCACCGGATATTCCGGATTGGCATCGGCGTGGTGATCGTCGTTGTGGCCGCGACCATTGTTTATTACGGGGTCGTTGCCACCCATCTCGCCTACGCCGAAGATTCGACGCTCTACAAATCGTTTGAGATTAAGGAATGGATACCGATGGCGATTGTTCCGGCCAGCATGGCGCTGTTCCTGATCGAGGCGCTGCGCCAGCTTTACCGGGCGATTGTCGATCCGGATTCAGGTCGGAGTCCAGACGCAGAAGTCAACGAGGTATTCTGAGCCATGGAGTGGTATTGGGCGCTCCTGTTTCTACTCGGGATGGTGATGGTGCCGATGTTCCTTGGGGTGCCGGTGGCGATCGCTTTTTTCGGCGCCAACGTCATCGGGGCCCTCATTTTCCTTGGCGGCGAGGCCGGGTTGGTCCAGCTCGAACGGAATGTCGTTGACGGACTGGTGCGTTTCGCGCTGGCGCCGGTCGCGATGTTCATTCTCATGGGTGAGATCCTTTTTCATACCGGGGTCGCGTATCGGGCGATCGATGCAATCGACAAGCTGATCGCCAAGGTGCCAGGGCGGCTGTCGTTGGTCGCGGTTGTCGGCGGCACCGTGTTCTCAACCCTTTCCGGTTCCAGCATGGCCAATACGGCGTTGCTTGGGGCGACGC
>Ga0115002_10006825_pt1 | contig 13012 bp, 10 predicted proteins | sample ArcticOcean_MG_C_8_FD_89576 | JGI IMG/M metagenome (GOLD analysis project Ga0115002, IMG submission 89576) | Marine microbial communities from western Arctic Ocean - ArcticOcean_MG_CB11_86 | ecosystem: Environmental > Aquatic > Marine > Oceanic | place: Arctic Ocean: Canada Basin | collected...
CGAGTTAATTTCATATTTGATCGATAAAAGATCTAAGCCCGCCCTCACTTTCGCAAAAAAATCCGCGCTATTTGGGTTCAAAAAATCATTAAATTCTGGTGCATTGGCAACAATACGACGGTCTCCGCTGTCTTTCGAATCAAGAATACGCAACGGGTTTTGCTTCAGTCGCCGACAGCTGTCGTCTGAAAGATCGTTCACGTGGTCATTGAAATACGCGACTAACTCTTTGCGATAACGTGTCCTACTTTCTCCGTCACCCAATGTGTTGAGTTCCAAGGTGGTACGTTTTCGGATGCCAAGTACGTCGAGAATTTGATTACCGACTGCGATAACTTCGATATCAGCTTGAGGACCAGATACACCGATAGACTCAACCCCAAATTGATGAAATTGTCTCAACCTGCCTTTTTGCGGTCGTTCATGACGAAACATTGGACCGCTGTAAAAATACTTAAGCGGTGCGAGTTGTGCCAAACCATTGGAAATGAAGCAACGCGCGACACTTGCGGTATTCTCAGGCCGCAGCGTTAGTTTGTCGCCACCTTGGTCCACAAAACTGTACATTTGTTTTTCGACAATGTCAGTTGATTCGCCGAGGGTCCGGGCGAATACGCTAGAGAACTCGAAGATCGGCGTTGCCATTTCGTCGAATCCGTAGCATTCGGCAATACCCCGTGCTGTATCTGACACATGTCGATGCGCCCGCATTTCTTCAGGCAATACATCGTGAGTACCACGAACTGGCTTTAGCAACGCGGCCCCCTAGCGAAAATACCCGTAACTGAAATTATAAAATGTAGTTCCATCACGACCCTTTGCCAAAACTTGGCGCGAACTCCGAATATTTGCGCAGAAAACAATTAACAATGCACATGTTCGCGGCAGCCAAAGCATTTGTCGCCTACTTCAGAGAATTATCGATTGTTATAAACTGTTCGCGATATTTTTCTTAAGTATCTCCGGATCCAAATTAACATCTCGACGAACCGAACCTTGGGGCCCAATACTCTGAACCGGATCGCCATCCACAATGATACGGAGTGCTCCCGCGTTGCCAGTGATCATTGTCAAGCCTAACCGATTGGGTACAAGGTATGCGTCACCCGTTCGCAATACGCGCGTTAATAATAACTCGCCTTCTGCATCCTTAATTTCAACCCAGCTGTCGCTTAATGCCTCAATCGTAATACGTGAATCTGAATTCTCAGCGCCATAAAAAACCGCCTCTTGGGATTCACTAACTGTTTGATTATTCGTGACAAGTGTCGGTAACCCTGCAATCTCGGTGGACTGTTCAATTTTCGCACTAGTACTAGTAGTTGGAACAATCGACATGACTGTCGAGCCTGAGTATAGAGCCCTATCCTCTGCATCTAGTGACCCTTCCAGCTCCTCGTTAATTGATGTCACCAAAATATCTGATGCACTTTGTTCATCAGGCGCGACAGCGTTGGTCGTCACTGTTTGGATTGTCGAAACGGCAAATTCGTGAACTACCTGCAAACCATCATCCGCATTAGACTCCACAATTTTCTCCGATGTTTCAGGGACCGATAAAGTAGGCGTTATAGAAGCAGAACCATTATTTCCGTCACCGGTAATCGTTGCTATGCGACGCTGTGCATCAGTAATAATACCGCCAAATGTTTGCCCTTGCGAAGATAAATAGATCCAAGAGCTATAAATCAGAACAGCAATAAATACAGCAATGAGCAACACGGCCCCGCCAGGCACCTTAGCTTCAACGAATGGTTGTGGAAAAATAAGTTGTGGCTTGTAATTCGATACGTCCGTTTCACGTCTGAACCGAGCAACTACTTCAGCACCTTCAAGCCCAAGATATTCGGCATATGTACGCACGAAGCCAACTGCATATGTTGTTCCAGGCAAATCATCAAATTGATTACCCTCTATCGCCTCCAGATAGGGATATCGGATACGTAAGATTTCGGCAACATCGCGAAGATCAAAACCACAGGCCTCTCGTTTTGCCTGAAGCAGCTCTCCTATCGTTGCAGGCTCGCTCGCTTCTAGTACTGTTTGGACAGAATCGAGAGTAGCGCTATCCGCTGAGACAGCCTGCTTATTCTTCCATATTGTTTTCGCCATCGCGCGGATCCACCAATCACTCACTCACCCAGCAGGGTTACCCATCAGCCCAACGACGGACAAAGCGCACAATACTGCGTTCGCCTGCATATTTCTGAGAGCAAGCCTATAGAACGGTGTTACTAGAATGCCATAGCGTCGTTAAAGACTCAATAACAGGCGAATTTATAAATTTTCTTTGAAATTGTTCTCCCGATAACTCCAAGAACATTTCTACAAAGTAAATTCAATCATTAATTTGCGTTTAGTTAAAGTTTAAAATTAGGCATTGTCCAAACCATATGCAGAGTGTAGTGCGCGAACAGCGAGTTCCGTATATTTTTCCTCTATAAGGATACTAATTTTAATTTCCGATGTTGATATAAGCAGAATGTTTATTCCTTCATCTGCAAGCGTTTGAAACATTTCCTTCGCAATGCCCGCATTTGCTCGCATACCAACACCTATAACCGAAACCTTAACTACATTCGGATCCGGCATTATAGCTTCATAGGGCATTGCATCACGAATTTCGTCGAGCATTCTAAGTGTCCGCGCCATATCCGCGCGGCTGACTGTGAACGTGATATCCGTCTTCTGGTCATCAGCTGCTATATTTTGGACAATCATGTCCACGTTAATGCCCGCGTCGGCCAAGGGGCCAAATATGGCAGCGGCAACACCCGGCTGATCATCAACTCGAAGGAGAGTTATCTTTGCCTCATCGCGACTATAGGCAATTCCGCTGACAACGTTTTGTTCCACAATCTCGTCCTCTTCTACCACTAAAGTACCGGATGACTCGCTGAATGCCGATAAAACCCGAAGCCGCACACTACTACGCATCGCCATCACTACCGACTTTGCCTGTAGCACTTTGGCACCGAGAGACGCCATCTCCAGCATCTCTTCGTATGTTATTTTGTCGAGTTTTCGAGCACTCACAACGACGCGTGGATCAGTAGTGTATACACCATCAACGTCAGTAAATATGTCACACCTATCTGCGCCGAGCGCCGCAGCCAAGGACACCGCACTTGTATCCGACCCACCGCGGCAGAGCGTTGTAATTCGATTCTCCGGTGATAAGCCTTGAAATCCCGCCAGCACTGGTACTTGTCCATCCGCAAACCGACTGACAATTTCATTTGTCACTATATGGCTTATCGTTGCATTGCCATGTACGCTATCTGTCTGAACAGGAAGCTGCCAACCCAACCAAGATCTAGCCTGAATTCCCAACTCATTGAGGGCAAGCGCCATCAACGCACTTGTAATTTGTTCTCCGGCCGACAACACAACATCGTATTCACCTGTTACGTGCAATTGGCCCACCTGCGTTACATATTCAATCAATTGATTCGTGACGCCAGACATCGCCGAGACAACGACGGCAACGTCGTTACCGCGGTCCACTTCAGTTTTCACTCTAAGAGCAGCAATACCGATATGCTTGATGTCGGCGACGGAAGTGCCCCCAAATTTTTGCACGATACGCGCCATCGAACGAATTCCCGTTTTGTCCCGAACCCGATAGCAGGCCTACTGAGGAGGTTGCCCATCGGCAATGTCATATCCATACTCTCAAAGCCAATTATGCTGCAAGTGTGCGGATGCGCAACGATTCAAATGAGAACCAGATGAACAATCCTGTATCGCAGAAATATGCGGGTTTTAGAAAAGAAAATACTGTCGATAAGAGAGAAGTAGAGAAATTTTCTACACTCGCGGATGAGTGGTGGAATCCAAATGGGCAATTCAGAGCCTTGCACCGCCTAAACCCAGCACGGCTCACATTTATCCGCGACGAGGTTTGCGAGCACTATAACCGTTCATCAAATTCCAATCTTAGCTTAGCTGGACTCTCCGTTCTTGATGTAGGTTGTGGTGGTGGTTTGATCGCCGAGCCTCTTACGCGCCTCGGAGCAGAGGTTACCGCAATTGATGCCAGTGCCGAAGCCATTCAAATTGCCCATGAACACGCTACGCTTATGGATTTGGACATCACCTATCGCTGTGCGACTGTCGAAAGCATTGTCAAAGAAGGGAAAGTCTTTGACGTTGTCCTTAATCTTGAAGTAATCGAACATGTCGCGAACCCAAGCGAGTTCTTACAGTCGTCTACCAAGCTGGTTGGGCCACACGGCATGATGATTGCGTCAACGCTTAATCGAACACTAAAAGCATACGCATTGGCGATAATAGGTGCTGAATACATTTTGGGGTGGATTCCACGGGGTACCCACGATTGGAATAGATTTGTGCGTCCATCAGAACTTGCAGGCACACTTCGAGGTGCTGGTCTAACGCTTAAGAAATTTGCTGGCGTTACCTATAATCCGATCGCTGATAGATGGCGTATTTCACCTGACGACCTCGACGTTAATTATATGGTACTTGCCATACGAGACTAATGTGCAAATTTATTTGTTAAATTTTAATAGTAGATTGAAAGGCACGAAGCTCGTGCAAGAAGAACTTTAACTATCAGATCGCGGCAACCAGGGAATACGACCAAAAGTCACACCTTCCTCGTGCAATTCACGCTCTTCTGCAGTAGTGGCTTCGCCGTAAATATTTGCGCTTTTAGTTTCGCCGTAATGGATTTTACGCGCCTCTTCGGCAAATTTATCACCAACATAGCTACAATTTGCCTCGATCTCCTCACGCAGCTTTGCAAGAACTTTCCGTCCCTGTATTGCGTGTTCATTTTCAACGTCGATTTCACTCAATCCACGTGACCTGCCCGTAGCCACATTCGGTGCCATGGGTGCCTTGACTACATTCGCATCGCCACAGTGAGGGCATACCACACCGCCGGTCGACGCCTGAGTCTCATATGTTTTACTGCTATTGAACCACGCTTCGAATACATGATCTTTTGAGCAGCGCAGATTAAAGACAATCATGGAGACATAAATAGCGAAAAATTTACGACTTGCAAGAATTCACGTACATCAGGCATTAAGATAATTATATAACAATTGCGTCACTTCACACTGCTTACAGCCGAAAGCATGCCGTCCAGCTGTCCATTTTTATCAAGGGCAAAAAGATCATCGCAGCCACCAACATGTGACCCGTCGATAAATATTTGCGGAACACTTGTTCTACCACCAGCCCGGCTAATCATCTCTTTTCTTCGCGTCGGGTGCAATATAACGTCAATCTCGGTGAGTTCAGCTTGCTTTGACAGCAACAAACGTTTTGCACTGTTGCAGAAGCCGCAATGCTTGCTGGAATAAACTTCGACACTAGCCATAATTTTAATTTCCCGCCGGTCACGTGTTGTTGCCTTCAGTTCTCTCAATATAAAGTCAAAATCATTCTTGTTACATTTACTTTATGAAATGTTTTTCTCATCAATTTAAATATTTGCTTGTATTCCAAAAGATGTGCATCTGCGTCACAACTGCAACGGATACCACACCTTCAGTAATCATCTGTTTTTGAGAATTATGCAGGAGACACACTGGTTTGTTCACCATATCTGAATTAAAGAATCAGAGCGCATCATATATCTCCTTATAAAAACAGTGCTCACACTCGGGTAATTAAGGGTCTTCCACGTGCACAAAGTACGACGGTACTGTTTGAATCAATGGCACTAGCCATGCAGCAAAGTGTCAGAAAAGCGTCAAACGCATATCTGATCGGTGTTCGAAAACTCATGGGAAGAAAGTTCAAGAGGCAAAATATGGCAACTTCAATGTACCGTCGCGCGCGATTTGTTCGACAAGCGCAAGTTCCCAATCTAAGTATTGTTGCATTGCTTCTTCGACCCCTTTTTCACGGTCATAGGGGCGCTCATATACATCATCCATAGGCCCAATCGGAAATTCTGCGCCAGTGCTTTGCGGTAATCCGGCTTCAAGCCAAGCCGCATTTCCACCTTTTAGATAAGCAATAGGCGTACTGGTCATTTTAACCATCTCAGCAGCCGCAAGCCGCGCATGACCGTTAGTCGGTGCGGTAGCAACATAAACTTCCGCCGGAGGCAAGAATCCGATGAGTTGATGGATACGCGAGCGCGCGGTCCAGCGCGCTGTCGGAATATGACCCGCCCCGTACGTCCGGCTATCGGCAAAATCAACGACGATAGCTGTTCCATTATCGAGACGCTGCTTCATCTCACTTACTTCGATTTCAACCACTTTCGAGGCATCAAATTCGGGCAACGGTGGTTCGTAGGGGCCACACTGCAATTTTTCACCATCTAGGCCGCCTTTCAAAACTACCGCATTCTCCCATCCAAGCTGGATTAGCCAACTGGCCGTCATAGTTGCTCGGATACCATTGTCATCGATTAGAACAATACGCGCGTGACGTGTCGCTATATATCGATCTGTCGCTTGCACAAGTTGTCCACCAGGGGCAGAGCGTGATCCTAGAAAATGGCCCGCCTCATATTCGTGTGGCAGACGGACATCAAGAATGTAGAGGGTTTGATTACCTGCCTCGGCATCCCATTTCTCAAGCGTCTCATGGTCGATTGTGCGCACACCAAATCGTTTGGCCACACGCGCTGCTGCATTTTTTGCCCAATCCAAGGCCGGCGCTGAAACCTCTCCAGCAACACAATTAGCACCATGGTCGAGATCAAAACCAGCGAGATGCCACCCCATTGTGCCATTTTTAAGGGCAACCACAGGATTCTCTAGTCCGGCATTGACGAGAGATTGGCAGCCGATAATGGATCGTGTACGACCTGCACAATTTACGACGACCAAGGTTGTCGGATTGGGTACTTCCGAGCGCACCCGATGGACTAGTTCAGCGCCTTCTGTATCTATCCCGCCTGGGATGCTCATATTTTGATACTCAGCGAGTGGCCTGCTGTCCAGAATCACCAAATCTTCGCCAGCATCTAATTTCACCTTCAATTCCTCAGCAGAGATATTAGGTGTGCCAAAATGCTGCTCTACATATTCGCCAAATGCCTTGGAAGGCACATTGTCACCGCTGAATAATTCACACCCGGCACCCTGCCACGCAACAACCCCTCCCTTTAGGATAGAAATATCCTCGTAGCCTGTTTCCTCGAGAATACTTGCTGCCCGACAAGCAAGTCTTTCGTCTGTGTCGCACAGCACGAGACGCGTCGAGCGTCTTGGGACAAAATCGTGTATTACCAAATCAATGCGGCTTAGCGGGATATTGACTGCCAGCAATAAGTGATTGTGACCAAACTCACCCAATTCGCGTACATCGATCACCGCTATTTCATTACCGTCCAGCAATGACTCGCGTAGAGCAATAGCTTCAATAGATTTTATTGTCATTTTTTAAGTACTCGGTGTAGGTGGATAGACTTTGTATGTCCCTGCGTCCTTATCGTATTGGACACGGTTTGTCAGTTCTGTTAGCGCTCGACCATACATATGCAGGTGCAAATTGAGTGATGGCCCTGTTTGGTGAATGGAGTGGATGTCTGTGGGCATCATCGTTATGCCAGTTCCGGCGATTATGTTAAACGAATCAAACTGTTCAACTTCACCCTTACCCGCGACAGACCCGTCGTCGGTCCTACGATAAAAACGATTTAGCTCACCACCAGAAATTCCAACCACTACCGCCCATGTAGTGTGGTCATGTGGCGGTGTCTCAAGATTACAAGCTGAACTGTTGAGGTAGAGAGCAAACCGACAGTCTTCATCCTGCGACAGAGTATAAAGTTGACCATTTTCTGCATCACGGGGAGTAAAATCTTCGTTGGGAAAAAGTTCTCGTCGATCTCCAAGCGAGATCAACGCCGCCCGAATAGCATCAAGTGATGCAGTGGTGACACCTTGTTCTGACTCAATTCGACGAACGGCGGCAACAGTTTCCGTGACCGCCTGTTCTCGTTCCATTATCATGTTCATTACCGCCCTCCTTATATTCAGTAACCATACTATGTTGAGCCACAAGCGGCATCAAGCAGAGGATATCGTCCACTCCAAGGCTAGTGCAGTAATGAACTTCCAGACATATTGATCTTATATGAACGACGAAACCAACAACCTCAGAGTATTTGATCGACGGCAAGTTCGCCTACACCGTGATCGCGCCGCAGCTAACTTTGGCGAATACGACTTCCTTTTTCGCGAGGTTGGCGCACGGCTTGCAGATCGCCTACTTGACGTCGAACGCAGATTTCCGCTGACACTTGACCTTGGCTGCCATGTGGGCGGCATGGCTACACAGCTATCGGGCACCGGAGTTGAGACACTCGTGCAATGCGATTTATCGCCGGCAATGGTGCGACAAGCCTCTGCTAGCACGCTGGCAGCCGACGAGGAATTGTTGCCATTCGCTGACCAAATATTTGATCTGATTGTCAGTAACCTGAGCCTCCATTGGGTAAATGATCTTCCCGGTGCACTTGCACAGATACGCCACACTCTTAAGGGTGATGGCCTCTTCCTAGCCGCATTCTTAGGTGCCGGAACGTTGGTCGAATTGCGGGAGTGCTTAACGGCTGCTGAAATTGAAGTACACGGTGGTGCTGGACCTCGACTATCACCGTTGCCAACTCTTGGTGATAGTGCGGCACTACTTCAGCGCGCGAGGTTCGCATTACCCGTCGTGGACAGCGATACGCTGACAGTCACCTATACCGACGCATTTAAGTTGATGGCTGACTTGAGATGCATGGGAGAAGGAAACTCTGTCATCGCCAGACGTAAAACATTCACTGGTCGTGCGGTCCTCCAGCGTGCGGTTGAGCTCTATCACGAGCGATTTGAACGCCCAGATGGGTTGCTACCAGTAACGTTTCAGATCATTTATTTACATGGTTGGGCGCCACACGAATCGCAACCGAATGCTCTGGAACCCGGCAGTGCAACTATACGGTTTTCAGATTTTTTGGATACAAATGAACAATCTGCCGGCGATGTCGCTCGCCCAGTACGCAGAACAGACGGACCTCAAGGTTAAACTATAAATTAACTAGGGACGAACAATGTATTTTGCTCTAAAATTTGCTTATAGTAGATCTCGCAGCATCGCAACAAGTGGGCGATCTGCTGGTGGCATTGGATAGTCACGAAGTCGGAGCGGACACACCCATGCAAGTTCCTGCCTTTCTAAGGCTTTGGGTGTACCTTGCCAAACGCGGCAAACATAAAGCGGCATCAAAAGTTGGAATCCCTCATAGGCGTGGCTTGCAAATGTAAAGGGCGCGAGGCAACTTTTCTCCGTATCAATGCCCAGTTCTTCGTTGAGTTCCCTAATTAGCGCCACTTCAGGCGTCTCGCCATCTTCTACCTTTCCACCAGGAAATTCCCAAAAGCCTTCCATCGTCTTCCCAGCTGGTCGCCGCGCAATGAGGACGCGACCATCAACGTCGACGAGCGCCACCGCAACGACCAAAACAATCTGTCTGGGCGAAGTCACGAATACATCTCAGCTACGATAATCGGCATTGATCGATATGTAGCCGTGAGTCAGATCACAGGTCCATACTCTGGCTTTACCACGCCCTATACCGACATCGACGACTATTTGCACGTCTCGGCCCTTCAGATGTTCGGCCACCGGCACTTCGTCGTAACCATCAAGTACTTGGCCAAATTCGGTAATCGGTATACCTCCCACAGCGATGGAAAGCCTATCGCGGTCCGCCTTCTCACCGGCCTTGCCAACAGCCATGACAATACGACCCCAGTTGGCATCTTCTCCAGCAATTGCTGTCTTCACGAGCGGTGAATTTGCGATCGACAATCCAATACGTCTAGCGGCCCGCGCAGATGCGGCACCTAAAACGTCGATCGTGATAAACTTCTGTGCACCTTCACCGTCCTTCACAACTTGTGTTGCCAGATCTACGATTAGCTCGTCTAACGCGCGTCGAAAATCACGCAGATGCCGGTCGATCACGCTCCGCACTGCTTCATGCGGCTCGCCGGCACCTGTCGCACATAACAAAACAGTATCGCTTGTCGAGGTGTCACTATCGACAGTGATCGCGTTGTATGACCGGTCGGCAGCATTGATGAGCAACTTCTGCAATATTGGTGCCGGTATCTTTGCATCTGTAAACATGAAGCCAAGCACTGTCGCCATATCGGGGGCAATCATCCCCGAGCCCTTTGTAATCCCGGCAAGGGTCACCGTGACGTCACCGATACGCGCGGTCCGCACTGCCCCCTTAGGAAATGTGTCAGTCGTCGTAATCGCGTGTGCCGCATCTGCCCATGCATCAGAGCGCAGACTGGGATGGAGAAAAGGTAACTTGGACGAAATATGTTCGGCTGGAACAGGTTCACCGATGACACCCGTCGACGCCACGAATATCTCGTTCTCCGGGCAATCGAACATACGTGCGGCAGCACCAACTGTCTCACTGACCGTACGATCACCCGCTAAACCAGTGAATGCATTAGCGTTACCGGAATTAACAACGATAGCACGCACTTTTCCGCCCCTTAACGCCTCGCGGCACCAAGCAACAGGTGCAGAGAAGCAACGCGAGCGCGTAAATACACCCGCAATCGTACTCCCGGGCGATAACTCGGCCATAAACAGATCTCGCTTGCCGTTTTTCTTAAGTCCAGTTGCCTTACCGACAATGCGCAGGCCAGCGATTGATGGAATACGCGGGAAACCATCCGGTGCTAAAGGTGACCGTGCAATCATGACAATACATACCCATCCAATTTATCTGTATCTTCAGGTTAACGCTTAAGAAACCACCCAACTAGCGATTACGTGGCTTCACCAACAAAAAATCTCGGGTTGTTGTACGACGTTTAACTAAATTTGCCGCATATTGCACAACGCGGCAACGCATACAAGAATTGGCATTTATCCTGTATATCAGCGACGTGCAGTGGTTCAACTCAGAAGAAGCAATCACGGTGTTGCAAAAAACTGGACAACTGCCTGAGATTGACAGAGCGTGTACAGGCGCTTATGTGAGTTTGCACTGGAACACTGTCAGACATTGTGTCCCGTCAATTTAGGACCGTTGTGTATATTGGCATTCCAACATGGTTGTTCCAATGATCAATGGTTGTTTCAAATTGCCTGGTAATTTCAAAATCTGCGATGACTAAGATACACCCAAATACCACTCCCACAGAAATGCGGCGCCAGCCATTGCCTTGGGGGTTCGATGATTAGTAGCTTACTAAAACGGGTATTTGGCTCCGCAAATGCACGCATAATCAAGGGCTTTCAACAGCAAGTCGATCTCATCAATGGGGTCGAAGCTGAATATGAAGCATTGAGTGACGATGAACTCAAGGCTCAGACGGAAAAACTGCGCACGCGTCTAAGCAACGGAGAAAATCTCGACGATATTCGTACTGTGGCCTTTGCCGTTGTCCGTGAAGCTGCCAAACGGACGCTCGGACAGCGGCACTTCGATATGCAACTAATTGGTGGCATGGTGTTGCATTCTGGAATGATCGCCGAGATGAAGACTGGCGAAGGAAAAACACTAGTTTCTACGCTCCCTGTATATCTCAATGCCTTAAAGGGCGAGGGTGTGCATGTCATCACTGTTAATGATTATCTCGCGGAACGCGATGCCGCGTGGATGGGAGAAATTTATGAATTTTTGGGCCTCAGTGTTGGTTGCATTCTCCATGGCATTGAAGACGATGAGCGCCGAGCGCAATACGCGTGCGATGTAACCTACGGCACTAATAACGAGTTCGGTTTTGACTATCTGCGCGACAATATGAAATTCCGCCTCGAAGAAATGGTGCAACGTGAATTTAACTACGCAATTGTCGACGAAGTTGATTCTATCTTAATTGACGAGGCTCGAACGCCACTTATCATCTCTGGCCCAACGGAAGACTCGTCGGAAATGTATCTCGCTGTCGACGTGCTAATGCCAAAGTTGGACGATGACGACTATGAAAAAGACGAGAAGCAGCGAGCAGTCACCCTCACAGAAAACGGGGCGACGCGAATGGAGGAACTGTTAACCGATGCCGGGCTCCTCCACGACGGAAGTATGTATGAAATCCAAAATATTTCGCTCGTACACCACGTAAATCAGGCACTGCGGGCGCAAAAGCTTTTTACCCGAGATACGGATTACATCGTCACGGATAACAAAGTTGTCATCATTGACGAATTCACCGGTCGAATGATGGAAGGTAGGCGGTACTCGGAAGGTTTGCATCAAGCGCTGGAAGCCAAGGAAAAAGTGCATATACAGAACGAAAATCAAACCCTGGCGTCGATCACATTTCAGAACTACTTCCGGCTTTATCCAAGACTTGCCGGTATGACCGGTACAGCTATGACCGAGGCCGCTGAATTTGCTGACATATACAAACTAGAAGTCGTTGAGATACCTACCAATATGGACATGATTCGTATCGACAACGATGACGAGGTCTATCGTACTGAGCGCGAAAAACACGAAGCGATCCTCGATCAAATCAACGAGTGCCAAGAGCGGAAACAGCCAGTACTTGTTGGTACGATCACCATCGAGAAGTCGGAAGAGCTTGCGCGCTTACTAAAGGCACGGGGTATCAAGCACAACGTTCTCAACGCTCGTCAACACGAGCATGAAGCACATATTATTGCCGAGGCTGGAACGCCAGGTGCAGTAACCATAGCAACAAATATGGCTGGTAGAGGCACAGATATCCAACTCGGCGGAAACTTAGAGATGCGGCTGTCGCGCGAGTTGGTTGATGTTGATAACGAGTCAGATAAGGCAAGTCGTACCAACATAATCACAGCAGACATTGCAACTAAGAAAGCTATTGTACTTAATGCCGGTGGCCTATATGTCCTAGGGACGGAGCGCCATGAATCAAGACGAATCGACAACCAACTCCGTGGCCGTTCAGGCCGTCAAGGTGATCCCGGTGGTTCAAAATTCTTCGTGAGTCTAGAAGACGATCTAATGAGAATTTTTGGCTCAGAACGTATGGATTCTATGCTTCAGCGTTTGGGACTACAAGAC
>Ga0115002_10006828_pt1 | contig 13009 bp, 9 predicted proteins | sample ArcticOcean_MG_C_8_FD_89576 | JGI IMG/M metagenome (GOLD analysis project Ga0115002, IMG submission 89576) | Marine microbial communities from western Arctic Ocean - ArcticOcean_MG_CB11_86 | ecosystem: Environmental > Aquatic > Marine > Oceanic | place: Arctic Ocean: Canada Basin | collected...
ACGGCAACCTCGAAGGTGATTTGGGCATTATCGAAGACTACGAAGAATTTCTCGATTCGTTGATGCACGTGTTTTCCGACGTCTTCACCGTCCTCAAACCGGGTGCCTACTTCTGCGTGACGGTGATGGACCTGCGGAAAAAAAACAAGTTCTTCCCCTTGCATAGCGATATCAGCAGCCGCATGCCGAGCCTGGGTTACATCTTCGATGACCTAATTATTTGGAATCGTCAGGCCGAATACAATAACCTGCGACCGCTGGGTTACCCATCAGTCTTCCGCGTGAACAAGGTTCACGAATACATTCTGCTGTTCCAAAAACCGAAAGTCGCAAGCTGAACGGTTTGCCGTTTCGTTCGTTCGGAAGGCGTCGTGGCTTTAATTCTGTCATCAACTCGTGTTACAGTATGGCTCTATCTATTGAGAGACGGGCTGCATTGATCGAGTCACTTCGCATTTCTGATGACGGAAGCGCTTATGAGTTCAAACACCCCTGCTGAGCATACACCTAACGACGCCTCTGAACTTTCAGACTCTCAGAAACCAACCAACGTCCGCTGGTCAATCTTCGCCCTCAGTTGTGGCACGTCGTGGTTTTTGTATCTACACCGCTACACGTGGATGATCATCAGCCCTGAAATTCAGGTTGAGTATGGTCTCAACGATATTCAGATGGGATCACTCGTTACATGCTTTAGTGTCCCTTATGGCATCGGACAAATTCCCAGTGGAATCCTCAGTGACCTTGTCGGGCCACACATTTTTCTAGGTTCAATCATCATCTTGTGGTCGTTAGCTCTCTGTGGCCACGCAATTGCAAATGGTTTCTACTCATTCGCGGCAATGCGCGTCTTGTTCGGTGCAGCCCAATCGGGAGCCTATCCGAATTTAACCAATGTTACCGCCACATGGTTTCCTGTAAAAATCCGCACGTTCGTCCAAGGTGCGGTCGCCAGTTTTTTCGGTCGGGGAGGTGCATTTCTCTCACCTCTGATAATGGGTGTGGTCTTGATGAAGTGGATGGACTTTTCATGGCAAGATTCTGTTCTCACTTTGGGAGCGACCGGCGTCCTCTTCGGTGTTCTCTTTCTCTGGTTATTTCGGAATTCACCCAAGATTGATAAGAGAGTGAATGATGCAGAAGAGCAACTCATTCAAGAAGGGGAGCGAAAATCGAATTCCGATGCACCGAAAGTTTTGCCTTGGAAAAATGTCTTTCAGCAACGGTCAATGCGGTTCTTCATCGTTCAGCAAATCATGAGTGCTGGTGCCGATGGCTTTTATCTCGCATTCCTGGGGATTTATCTCAGAAACGTCATGGGCTTCGATTTGGCAAAAACAGGGATCCTGGCAAGCCTTCCGTTACTCGGTGGTGCATTAGGAGGGCTCTTCGGAGGCTATTTGAACGAACTTCTGATTCGAACTACAGGAGATCGTCGCAAAGCCCGGGTCATTGTCGGTTTCACGGGGAAAATCATTGCTGCAGTATTCATGCTCGGCATCACCAGCCTAGAGAAAGGCGAACACGTGGCCTATGCACTCGTGGTCGTCAAGTTCTTCACCGATTGGAGCCAACCCACCGTCTGGGGAACTTGCACCGATATGGGAGGCCGCTACTCGGCCACCGTGTTTAGCATCATCAACACGGCCGGATCGATTGGAGGAATTATTTGTCCGATGCTCTTCGGAGTGATTCTTCACTTGAATACAACTAACATGTTGATCGAAGGTGTAGAGACAAAAATCGTCGATTACAACCCGGTCTTTCTCACCGTGGTTGGCATGTACGTCATCTCGGCCTTCTGTTGGTTCGGCATCAACTGCAACGATTCTCTCGAAACTGAAATAGAACAGGCTTCCGAAAACTCATGAGCGCTCCATCACCGTTAGAAGCAAATCAACAACAACCCCCAACTCGCTTTCGCTGGGTCGTTTTCGGATTAGGTTGCGGCACATCGTGGGTTTTGTACTTACACCGTTACACGTTCGCCCTTGTAAAAAAAGAATTGAAGGACGAATGGGGGCTGACGAACCAAGACCTTGGCTTACTCGACTCGGCCTTTTCAATTGCCTACTCCGCCTTCCAAATTCCCGCCGGGCTGCTCGCAGATTTTTACGGGGCCCACCTATTTTTGGGAGCCATCATTCTCATCTGGTCGTTTGCCATTGCCATGCACGCCTGGGCTCCCGGTTTAACATCAATGGCCTATGCCCGAGGCATCTTCGGCGCGGGGCAAGCGGGTGCGTTCGCTGCGCTTAGCCGATTAACACGTACTTGGTTTCCCTTCTCATCGCGAACTTCCGCCCAAGGTTGGATCGGTGTTTCGTTCGGACGCATTGGCGGTCTTAGTTCCAACGTGCTGTTCGCAGCCGTCATGCTGGGTTTATTAGCGATGGACTGGCGGACCGCCCTTTACATTCTGGCCGCTGTGGGAGTCGTGCATGGCATCGTGTTTCTCATTTTCTTCCGCAACTCGCCGCGCGATTCCCCCTGGGTGAATTCAGCCGAGGCCGACTTAATCGAAGTCGTCCCGGAAGGTGAGGTCTCGGCGGCCTCGGCTCAAAAGATGACTATCCGCCAGATGTTCAGCCGAATGAAGCCCCGTGCGATTGTGAATTTGATTGTGCTGACGATCACATCAACGTTCAGCACGATTGCTGACAACATTTATTCCGCCTGGATTCCGCTATTCCTCGCCGAAGTTCACGGACTGAATTTCAAAGAGATGGGCATCTATTCCGCCCTACCATTATTGGGCGGGGCCTTAGGGGGCGGCTTCAGTGGAATGCTCAACGACCGCCTGATTCGGCTCACCGGCAACCGCCGTTGGACGCGCAGCCTTATAGGCTTTGGCGGGAAAGCAATCGCCGCCGTGATTCTCGTGTTTGCCTTGATGACATCTTACGACAACCCCTACCGTTTTTGCGGCTACCTGTTTTTCGTAAAACTATTCGCCGATGCTGGCCTGTCAACACGTTGGGGCACAATCACCGATATCTCAGGCAACGCCTCCGCCACGGTGTTCGCCTTCAACAATTCGTTAGCGGCCCTATTCGCAATGGGAGCCCCTATTCTTTATGGGGTCGTCTCGCATAAATTCGGCTGGCAGCCCGTGTTTATGATTGCCATTGGCGCGTATGTTCTGTGTGCTATTTCATGGCTGTTCGTCAATTGCACCCTAGAACTTTTCCCCGAAGAAGAATCAGCCTAAAAAGTGTGGCACTGCTGGCTCGCCCAGCAGTGCGAATCAGCCTGCACGTCCAATGGGATTTTCAGAGTGGTTTCATCTAAAAGTTAAATCCATCACTCAGGCAACACCGGTTCAAAATCCAGATTTTTCACCAAAAATGCCCAGACATCGGCAAGTTCTTCGATGATTTTCGACGTCGGCTTACCCGACCCGTGCCCTGCTTTGGTTTCAATTCGAATGAGCACCGGGTTGTCACCCACGTGGCATTTTTGCAACCGGGCGGCGAACTTGAAGCTGTGGCCGGGAACCACGCGGTCGTCGGTGTCGGCAGTCGTCACCATCGTCGCCGGGTAGGCGGTGCCCGGTTTCAAATTGTGGTAGGGCGAATACTTGTAAAGGGCGGCGAACTCGTCCGCGTTGTCGGCCGAGCCGTAATCATCGACCCAAAACCGGCCCGCGGTAAATTTGTGAAACCGCAGCATGTCCATCACACCGACGGCAGGCAAACAGGCGGCAAACAAATCGGGCCGTTGTGTCATGCAAGCCCCAACCAACAGGCCGCCGTTACTACCACCTTGAATGGCCAGTTTTTTGGACGATGTATATTTCTTCTCAATCAGCCATTCAGCAGCTGAGATAAAATCATCGAACACATTTTGCTTGTTGAGCTTGGTTCCCGCGCGGTGCCACTTCTCGCCGTATTCTCCGCCGCCCCGCAGGTTGGCTTGCACGTAGACGCCGCCCATTTCCATCCAGGCCAAGCGGCTGATCGAAAATGAAGGCGAGAGCGGAATATTAAACCCGCCGTAACCGTACAGCAGCGTGGGGTTGTTGCCGTTGAGTTCAATGCCCTTTTTATGAGCGATAAACATGGGCACTTTTGTGCCATCTTTGCTGGTGAAAAACACCTGCTGCACTTCGTAGTCCGCCGGATTAAATTGCACCTGCGACTGTTTATACAGCGTGCTTTTGCCCGTGGCGATGTCGTACCGGTAGATACTCGACGGCGTGGCAAAGCTAGAAAATGAATAAAACGTTTCTTGGTAGTCCCGCTTCCCACCGAAACCAAACGCCGATCCCAAGCCGGGGAAATTGATCTCGCGTTCCAATTTGCCTAGCATCGTAAACTGTTTGACCTGCGTCTTGGCGTCTTTCAAATACTTGCACAAAAACCGGTCACCCACAAACGAAACCCCGGTCAGCACGTTTTCGTCTTCGGGAACAATGGTTTTCCAATTGGCACGTTCGGGTTGGCTGAAATCGATGGCAATAACTTTCTTCATCGGTGCATTCAAATCGGTTTTGAAATAGAAGACTGATCCCTCATTGCCGATCAGCGAATACTCGTTGTCAAAGTTATTGATCAATTCAACGGGCGTTGAATTGCTGTTTTCCAGATCAACATACAAAACCCGGTACTTGTCGTCGGTGCCCTTCCAAACGGTAATTACCAAGTACCGCCCGTCTTCGGTCACGCGCGGGTCGAACCCCCATTCCGGCTGGTCGGGTCGCTCGTAAATCAATTCGTCCTCACTTTGTGGCGTGCCCAGCTTGTGGAAGTACAGTTTCTGGTTCAGGTTTAAACTTTGAAACTGCTGGTCGTCGGCAGGCTCATCGAAGGCGCCGTAATAAAAACCGCTGCCGTCTTTCTTCCAGGTGGGCGATGAAAACTTGACCCACTTCAATTCGTCATCCAGCTTTTTCCCTGATTCCACTTCCATTACCCGCCAAGTCCGCCTGTCGGAACCGGCGTCTTGGATGCCGTAGGCGACGTACTTGCCATCGTCACTAAACCTCGTCCCGGCCAGCGCCACCGTGCCGTCTTTCGACCAGGTATTTGGGTCGAACAAAATTTGCGGCGTCCCGTCCAACGATTTCAATGTGTACAACACCGATTGATTTTGCAGGCCCGAGTTGTGGTAGTAGAAAAACCGATCCCCCGCCCGAAACGGCGTGCCGAACTTTTCGTAGTCCCACAACTGATGAATCCGTTTTTCGATTCTTTCGCGTTCGGGGATCGATTCCAAATATCCAAACGCCACCTTGTTCTGTTGCTCAACCCAGTCGGCCACCTCTGCCGATTCGCGGACATCGTCTTCCAGCCAGCGGTAAGGGTCGGCCACTTTCGTACCATGATAAATATCAACATGCTCCACGCGACGGGTCTCCGGGTATTTGAGTTTGAAGGTTTGGTGTTGTGCTAAAGTAACCGCCAACGGAAGACAGACGGCAGCAAGCGTGAGTAAACGGCTGACTTTCATGGGGAGGGTTCTCTGTCAGGAATCGAATCGTTAGCGTTCTCGGCAAATGATAGAGGAATCATTTGGTAAATTATACGTTGAGGATCGAAAAAAGATCGCGCAAGGATCTCAGAGAGTTCTCTTTCGAGAATCGATTGCTCCTATCTAGAAGGAAGCCTTGAATCCCACATTTCTGAGGGCCCTCGAAATCGCTTTTCCAACTGTCACCCACCATGATTGTTTCTGCCGCAGTCGAATTGAGTTGTTCTAAGGCTGTTTTGTAAGTGTTTGGATTCGGTTTCTGGAATCCAATCTGACATGAGAAAACGATGCTTTGAAAAAAATGGTCGAGTTCAAGTTGATAGAGAGGAGCCATATAAGGGTTAGCTAAATTTGAAATCACCGCAAGTTTGATACCTTGACTATGAAGAGCCTGAAGAACTTCGACAGAGTCATTAAAGGCAACAGCGGAAGCAACGTCTTGAATCAAATCGTTTTGAATCGCTTCAATATCGTGTGGAATAGGGATGCCCACTTTGTTGCAAAAAATTTCTGGAGTCTCAGCATCGAAAACGAGTGAATCGTGAACTTGTTCTTTACTTGGCATAGAACCAAATAATCTGGGATATGGTTTGGAATCTCGTTGTAAATAAATGAGCGTGCCATACAGGTCAAAAATGACCGATTTGATTTTCATTTAGTTCCTGAGGTACGTAAGAGTCGCGTCCGGCAAAAGCCGGACTTACACAACTTCGGCTCGGTGAAGTTGAAGCCAGGGTTGGGATTTTCGACCGGTTCAGACATAATTCAACTGACTTTCATGGGGATGACTCTCGGTAGATTAAATAAATGTAGGGTGCGTCAAACGAAGTGCAGCCGCACTACGCTTGACGCACCCTACTAAGCTAAAAAAATTAATCCAACTCAATACCATACTCTTTGAGCCTAGCCTTCCGAAGTCCTGTCAAATATTTCTGGATTTCCTGATGGCCTTGGCGGGATTGGGTGATCGCTAATGACAGGCAGGAATCTTCTACCCAAATTTCTGCTTCAGAGTCTTTGAATTCCCACGAGAGCGGAAAAACGTTCTTCTTAATTTTGTCAATGAGCGTCTTGAAGTCAATCACTGCTTTCCCTAAGCCTTCTGGAGAGTCCACAGATGCGACCAAGTCGGGAACCGCATACAACTTGGTGATCGAATTCTTCATTCGTTTGCGGCTGGTAATTTTCAGCACTTCGTCTTCAACCAGAAAATCGAGATTCATCGGTTCCAGAATTTGAGACAAAGCCGTTCCGAGCTTGATCTGACTTGCACCGGTCGTGATTGGGGAATCGCGATTGATGCCGACATCCTTTAGACCATCAGAATCAAGAAGGATATTTATATTATTCGATATCGCGAATTGTTTTATGATGTCCTGGAATGGTGCGTCACTGAAATCGAAAGAAACTGGCTTCCACAGGGCTTTGTGAATTTCAAGCTCGGCTTCATTCAACCCATTGACTCGTGGTTTAGCTAAGTGGTAGTTGATTACTTCTGTTAGGTCAAACGAGCCGGTATAGATCTCGTCATTATAAAATGCATGTAGTGGCGGAGTTGAGGATGGGTTTTTCCGTTCAAATTCTGCCATGTCAATAGTAAAAATTGCACCGTAAATCGGATAGACACGTTTTGGGTCTGACGACACAAGCAAAGTGTTTGTAACCGAATCGGAAATGACACGAGTCGGAATCAAGTTTTCGTCTTTTGCTGAGCCTTCTTTCTTTTTATTCTTCTTATTCAGATATTTTAACAGCCGAATTTCTGCTTCCGCTGCGCGAATATGTTTGAGCTGATAAACTCTGACCGCACGCCCCATTTTCGGGGGGACGGGGTCATCGCCTGTGGCTGTTGAATGAAATGGGACAACGAATAGGAGTGAAACGGCAATTAATTTCCACATCGTATTACCTCCCTGTCAGTGAATTTCTTGAGTTCGCCTCAACTCTCAATCGCGTCCGGCGAGAGCCGGACCTACGGGGTTAATCAGAGATCGAAAGTATAGATCGAATCCGGAAATGTGTCACGAGGGTTTTGCACTCATCGTCCGGCGAGAGCCGGGCCTACACCAATTCGCTTAGCGGTTGGCCGGCGTCCAGAATGTATTGGGGGCGGCCGGTGGGGTCGATCATTGTGATTTTGGTGGCGTCGAGGCCCATGTTGCGGTACAGGGTGGCGAAGATGTCTTGGTAGCGGACAGCTCGCGAGATTGCCGTGCTGGCGGTGCGGTCGGTTGAACCGATGACTTGGCCGAGACGCATGCCGCCGCCAGCGAGCATTGCCATACCGACTTGCGGCCAGTGATGACGGCCCGCGGTTTTGGCGTCGATGCGTGGCGTTCTGCCGAATTCGCCCCACAGGACAATCGAAACATCGTCCAACATGCCCCGTTCTTCCAAGTCGGCCACTAACGTGGAGAGGCCGTGATCGAGAATGGGGAGGATCAGTTTCAGGCGGTTGAAGTTATCGCGGTGCAAGTCGAAATCGGAAATCGTCATACTGACGCAGCGGACGCCCACTTCAATGAGCCGACGGGCTAACAGGAATTTTAAGGTTGCTTTCGGCGTATCGCTGGTTGAGTGCTGTTCGACATCGGGCGTGGTGGAGAGCGTGTAGCGGGCCAACGTTTTGGCATCGACTTTTTCTAAATCAATGGCATCGGCAAACTTGCCGGACGTTAAGATGCCGACGGCCTGTTGGGTGAACTGGTCCATCGCCGACATCATGCCTGAAGAATCGACGTCGCGGCGAATGCTATCTAACTGCGATAACAACGACGTTCTGGTCATGAGCCGGTCGAGACCTAAGTCTTCGTTCAATTTCAAACTGGTCCGATGGTCTTGGCCTTGTCTGGCCAGTTCATTCTTCATGCCCGCTTCGAGTTCGCGTTGGAATAAATGCGAAAGGTCGGGACGAAATGGTTGGAACGCGGGGCCCAAGAAACCGGGGCGGGCCGAGTTGCGGACTAACGGACGGCCTTGCATCATATCGACAAACGAGGGTGCGACGTCAGCAGCCGAGCCACGAAGTTTGGCGACCACCGAGCCCATTGCGGGACGGCCACCCATTGATTGCAGTTCTTCAGCTTTGAAGCCGGACTGGCATTGGAACGCATCGTGTCTGCCTGCCGATCCGACCAACGACCGGATGAAGGCAAACTTGTCGGCCATGCTGCCGACCTTGGGTAGCAGTTCGCCAATTTGAAATCCGGGCAGGCTGGTATTGATCGGCGAGAACTCGCCGCGAATTTCGGACGGGGCGTTTGGTTTGAGGTCGATCATATCCATGTGTGGCGGACCGCCGTCGAGATGGATGTTGATGACGGCCTTCTGTGAAGAACCTGTGCCCGCGGCTGATTCAAGCCGTAATAATTCGGCCAACGTCAGTCCGCCGAAACCGGCGGTGCCGATTTTCAAGAACTCTCGGCGCGAAACGTTGTCTTGCGAATGACGTTTTGGTTCCCAGAGTGTGAGCATTGAAATGATCCCTTTGTAGGGCGGTGCTTTGGCAGGAATTCGATAATCTCGTCCGGCACAGCCGGACCTACGGTGTATGGTGGCCTTGTATTGTACAGTATCGGCAGGGGTTTGGTGAAGAGATTATGGCTTTCTCCAGCCGGTGGCCTCAATTCTTTTGAATTCGCTGAAGATGTCTTTTCCTTGAAAGAACGATAACCAGCCGATTAGGTGCTTTGTTTCGCCGGGGTCGCAGTCGGGGAATTTGGGGTCGGAATGCAAGCAGGGGCATTTGGCGTTGGCCCAGGGGCGATGACAGGGGTTCCAGGCGGTGATGATCCACTTCGTGCCGTCTTCAGACCGGCAGGCGACGTAGGGCGTTTTCATCACTTTGTTTTCGATGCTGAGAGCATTGAAGCCGGTTGCCGATTTCAGCATCACACAGTTTTGCACGCGCATGTCGGTGAGCTTTTGGTTCGTGCCGTTGGTCAGCCACATTTCCATGTGGACCGAATCTTTGCGGGGGACAACTTTCGTGCCGAAGGAAATTCCGTTGGGCAATTCTCGTTTGAATTCCAGCGTGCCATCGTCGCCTCGTTTCCATTCCAGTTTTTTGAGATCGATATTTTGTTTTGTCCAAATGGTATCGACGTGTGTGTGGGCTAAGTAAGTGAGGCCCAGGTTCGACCAGATGGCTTCAGGCACATCGACGACGACGTAATCTTTTTCGTTCCAAGGAGTGAATACGCTAATTTTAGTTTCGCGTTGCGGACGGATGGCCCCTTCGAGAAAACCGATGCGTGGATGCCTGCCGCCGGGGAAAGGCAACACGCGTACTGGAGCACCCGCTTTACGTTTTGGTTTGTTCTGGGCGGTGATGTCGAATTTTTTGAGTGCGGCGTCAATCTCCAACGGTTTTAAACCGGTGGCAACGGTAATTTCATCGGTATTAAAACCGTGATGCCAAACCATGTTTTGTAGCCAGTATTCCAATTCTTCATCGCCGACTGGCTTACGGTAATTGGTTGGTTCGTCTGCAGCCATTGTTGGTTGAATTCCAAAAGATGAAATCAGCAGACCTGCCAAGAATAGAAACGACATTTTGAGTTTTTTTACTATCATTGCGGCGTTCTCTTTAGAATGGATGCGCGGGCGAAAATAATGACCTATTGAGGCGGTGAAGTTTTCTTCTTCACTTGACCTGTTACGATAGTAGAACCAACAGAGGTATTCAAACCGAAATGCATTTTTCACGACCGTATTCCGAGGAACCCGTGATGAGCCGCCGATTGATTTCCAGTATTGTCTTCGGACTGTTTGCCAGCTTAATTGTTACGAATACCGGTTTAGCCGACGAATTTCAGAAGTATTACCACCAAACGGGTCCGCTTGCCGGTTCGTTGAAATCGGCCGAGCCGCTGCCCGTCTATGATGCCAACCCAGGCCACTTGTGGAACCGGCTGTTCGCTGCCCTTTATACGCGTCCGCGATTTCTTCCTGAAAAAGACGGGCAGCCTGCTATCACTCGGCTTGAAGGGGGTGACGTGATTGAGTTTTTGGCTTGGGGAAAAACGAAATACTGGTCAGAGAAATCGGCTTTTAAAAAGTTGATCCCGCTGCTTGATGAATTTCTGGCAAAGGATGGTTCGAAGCTAACTTCAGACAACGTGAAACGAGCCATTTTTCAGCACGATTTGTGGGCCACTTATGACCACTTAGTTCATCAAAACATTCTACGAACCGGCACTTTAGAAACTCGCAAACGGCGAGAGGTACTTTGCAAAAAACTGGCAAACTGTTTGCAACAACTGGCCCTCTCGAGTGCTGAGATTCAAAAACTTCCTGATACGTTTGCATTAGCGGTGAAGTCTGGTGCGTTTGTTCCCGAACACAATTTGGATGCGGAAAGAAATTATCTGCCTTATGGATTACTAACGAAACCCGATGAATGGGTAGAGACCGATTTTTATCAGCCAAACCTGCACGAAGATTTGTCCGACCGGTTTGTGACATTGCACACGCGGTCATTTTTGGGACGGTCCTATTTCCGAATTTTTTATCGCTTTCCCGAAGGTCGGCAGCAGCTCGAATCGTATTTGAAAGACCTTGATGCTAGCGGAGTGAATTGGAAACAGTCGGCACAGAATGGTTTTATCTCATTAAATAAAGATGCCCCCGCCTTACCGGTTGGTACGGAAGTTGTGCTGCTGCATTTAATGATGACGCTTGACGACCAGTTACGCCCGGTACCTACAACCATTGTCGAAGCGATGCAGTTTCGCGTGTTTCTAAACATTGATGGTTCAGACAAACCAGATACGAATACAGGCGTAGGTATTAATGTGCTCGACTACCGCATGAAACGGCACTTGATGTTCGACAACTTTAAAGCAGGCGGGTTAGAGCGCGAGCCTGAAGAACTGCCACAGTACCGTGTGGCGATTTCCGGCCCGAACTCTCCCGATTGGGGCTTTGATGGTCGGAAGGTGCTGTTCCAACAATGTGTCGATTGCCACATGTCGCGCAAGCTCGACCGGTTAGGTGTTCGTAGCGTTGTTTCGATTGTGCACATGGGTGGTTTTAATGCTGGGGCACAACTGGGAATTGCCCACACCTTAAAGCCAAGCGAAAAAGAACTTCGCGGCAAGCGGGTCGCCAAGTGGAAATCAAGGCACGAAAGTTACCGCCGTCTGCTAGAACACCTGGGTCGATAGGCTTTACCAAGAATCAAAATCCCGCCCGTCAGCATCAGCCAAAATGTTGCCGGTTCTGGGACGATGGATTCAATGCTATTCCCATCAACGGCGGTTCCCGGAGAGAACGCCGACCCACCTGAGCCGTTTACTAGACCATGTTTGATGAAACCGCCTAATAGTTCTGGAGAACGATTTAAGGATTGGTCGTTATTGGCGGAGCTGCCATAGGGAATGCTGAAGATAATCTGGTTGCCAGCGTCTTTCACTGTGATTGTGTCCCCGATGTTGTTCAATGAAAGGCTACCCGTTGATGCGGTTTGTACCATCGAAGTGCCAAACAATCTGGTTGGAGTTCCACCGCCGAAAATCACCACTGCCGAAAGTGAAGGAACCACAGAACTCACCGGAAAAACGTGGCGAACCGAAAGACCATCGGAGATCGACCAGCCAGTAAGGTCGAAAGGTACAGAGGAAAAGTTTACGAATTCGACGAATTCATCGTCCGAGGAATCGCGAACTCCATCACCATTGGCATCGCCTGCCAATCCAGAGGCAGGGTCTGCAAGGAATTCATTCAGAATTAACCCAGCCTGTGCACTGGAATTGTTTGCTAACAAACAGGCCACGGATAGAAAGCCGAACACCAACCAACAAATCATTCGAGACATATTAAAACTCGCGCGCTGTAGTTTTAGTTACAAATTTATATAAACAATTGTGACTATAACTCCGGGCGTGTGCAAGCAACAAATCTCAGAATTCTACATCGGGGCAATCCGTCGGGTACCGACATCGACGCCTGTCAGCATTGATGCGTCGAAGTTTGCCAGTAGCATTTCGCACTTCAAGGACTGAGAGTCAGGGTCGTCCCATAGGTTGTTGAACTCCCACGGGTCGGCTTCTAAATCGTAAAGCTCACCCAAGTTGTGCCCGTGATAGACGGAAATTTTATACCGCCGATTGCGGTACATGGTACCGAAGGTGTGGTCTTCTTCGTTGATACAAAAATGAGGGTCGAGCGCGTCGTAGTATTCGCAACGCACGTAATCGCGGTGATGTTCCGGGTCGGCTTCTCCTTTTAAAATTGGCATCAGGCTGCGGCCTTGGAAATAATCGGGTACTTCAACGCCGGCGAGTTCCAACAGCGTGGCTGACTTGTCGAGAAGTTCAACGAGTGCATCGCTTTTGAGACCGGCCTGAACGTGGCCGGGCCAGGAAATGATGAGCGGCACGCGGACCAATCCCTCGTAAAACCGACACCCCTTAAACAGCAAGCCGTGGTCGCCCAGCGTTTCGCCGTGGTCGCTGGTGAAGACTATTGCCGTGTTCTCGCGCTGTCCGGTTTCATCAAGATAATTCAAGATGCGGGCAAACTGATCGTCGATTTG
>Ga0115002_10006831_pt1 | contig 13007 bp, 11 predicted proteins | sample ArcticOcean_MG_C_8_FD_89576 | JGI IMG/M metagenome (GOLD analysis project Ga0115002, IMG submission 89576) | Marine microbial communities from western Arctic Ocean - ArcticOcean_MG_CB11_86 | ecosystem: Environmental > Aquatic > Marine > Oceanic | place: Arctic Ocean: Canada Basin | collected...
CCGGGCGCGCGCCGCATGGCCAATTCGCGCTGCTTGCCACCGTCATCGATCACTATGCGATAGGTTTCTTGGCTGGCGCCACCGGACAACCGCTCGGACATCTGTAGGCGTTGAAATCCGGGGATCGCCCGGGCAAGCACGGCCGATAACTTTCTATCAAAATCGCTCAAGGTTGGCTCAGACATGACTATTTCCGCGCAATCGTCGAACGCTACGCCTCTTTAGCTCCAATCATTCATGAACGCCTTTCGGTGCCCGCTGCTTCATGAAGCCAAACATATAGCCTGCGACGCGCCGTTTTTGGATTTCTTCTGCGCCCTCGGTAATTCGATATCGACGGTGATGACGATAGATGTGCTCGAACGGTTTGTGGCGTGAATATCCGAGCCCGCCGTGCACTTGCATTGATTGGTCTGCCGATTCACAGCACAAACGGTTCGACCAAAAGTTACACATGGACACCTTGTCTGAGACGGAGAAAGCGCCATACGTGTCCATTTGCCACGCCGTTTTGTGGACCAAGGCACGCAGCATCTCGCATTGGGTCTGCAACTCCACCAGCGGGAATTGAATTCCCTGATTGGTTGCGAGCGGCTTGCCAAATGGCGCACGCTTCTGCGCATAGTCGACGGCTTCATTTATACAAAACTGTGCTGCACCCAAGCTGGATGCGGCCTGGCGAATTCGATTTTCATTGAAAAAGTGCTGTACGACCCCTAGACCCCGCCCCTCCCCGCCGAAAATGGCGTCGTTTGGCACGCGCACGTCCGTCAAAGAAACGCGGCCATGATCGGTAGGCATATTGAATGTCCACAACATCTCTTCGAGTTTGAAGCCTTCTGCATCGGTTGGCGTCAGAAAAGCGGTGATACCATCCCCGTCACCGGCTTCGCCACTCGTGCGAGCGAATATCAAGTCGTATTTGGCCTTGTGAATGCCTGTATTCCAGGTTTTGTCGCCGTTGATCACCCATTCATCGCCATCTCGTTCAGCATGGGTTTCTAAGTGCGTTGCGTCCGAGCCATGCTCAGGCTCAGTAATGCCGAAAGCAAACCCACGGCGGCCCTCTGCCAAATCATCAATCCACTCGGCTTTTTGCGATTCCGTTCCGTAGTTGATCATGAGCAACAGCCCGACGTTGTTGCCTACGATCGAGTGCTCATTTTGTAAATCGTTGTGCAGGCCCAATCCTTTGACAGCAAGATGTTCGCGAATGATCGCCATGCCAAGATTGGTGCCTTCCTGGCCGCCATACTCCTTCGGCATCGGGTAGCGATAGTGTCCAGCCGCATCTGCGCGACGTTTAGCTTCATGCAATAAGGCTTCCCACTCTTCGTTAGGCAAGCCACCGCGTTCCCAATCAGTGCGTGCATCCTCTCGCCGATGATCGAAGAACCTCTCATTGTCATTTTCGGCTTGCAGCGGCTTGATTTCTTTTTCGATGAAGTCATCGAGTTCTGCCAAATAGGCTTGCAGTTCTTCAGGAATGTCGAAGTTCATTGGGCTCCCCTGTTATTCCGGTTACGTCCGGAAGCGATTAGTCTTGACTCAGTTGATGTTGGATTTCCATGCTCAATGGTACGTCGATTGAGTGATCGAGGTTACCTTTACCTGGTACATAATTGGCTTCCAAACGGGTGCCACACGGGTCTTCGAAAAGCACCGAATAGTAGCCGGGCGCCCATTAGTCTTCTTGCTCGCCGTGCACTAGCGTTCCGCCCATCGGCTCGACCAATGCCGCCAACATCTCTATTGAGTCGCGATTGCGGGCACGGAAACAAACATGATGTAAGCCGGCACGATACTGATCGAACTCAGTGGCTTTTTGCCCCTGACGCAGCCCGACCCCAGTGCGCGCCCCCACGCAGTAGTAGAACGCATCTGTGTCTACCAAGACTTCCATGCCCATAGCGCCCAACAATTTTTCGTAAAATGGTTTTGCCTTAGCCAGATCCTGAACGGTGATCACAATGTGGGCGATGCCGTTGATGTCGATACTCATGATACATGATTCACGCAGTCGCCACTTGCCGGCGGCGGTCGAATATCCAAATGCCCGCGAAAACTGGCACCAGAAGTAGCGGTACGATCGCGACGAATTGGAACGACTCGATCGATGCGACACGGATCACATGGGCTAGCTCATCGCCGCTCAACCGCTGCAACGCCTCCAAGCCACCTGCATTAGCGACTTTCGCTGCGTCGAAGATTGCGCCCATCTGCGGTAGAACGTACTGGACTGCAAGCCCGCCCCCAAAACCCATGATGCCCAAGAACCAAGCCCCACCTTGGGGGTAACGCTCTGATACGCTGCCAAGCATTGTCGGATACAGGAAACAGACGCCGACCGCCCATACTGTCGCTGCAGCGAACCCCAATGGCGGAGAATCAGCAACGGTCAAAAAGTACAATCCAAGGGCCGCAAACACACAACTAAACGTAAGCAAACCGGCGCTGGATATCCGCTTCACAATCGGGCCTGCAAAGTGGCGCATGACAAACATCAACGAACTGACATAAATCAACACCCAGATACCATCCATGCCGACGACGTTACTCAGCGCCAAGTCAACCCATTGGCCCGGGGCCAGTTCCGCTGTCACAGTTCCCATCATGCACACGAACCAAATAAAGAAACCTGGCGAGCGAACCAGTTGCATCAACATATCTTGATAAGAGATTCCAAGCGTTACCCGTTCAGTTTGCGGAAACTCCGCCCTGACAACCAACCAAGCCAACACACACGCCGGCACAATCAAGACGAACAAGTTGAATTGCCAGGCCAAGTGCATCGCGCTTAGCGCAACTCCCAACAAGCCACCCACAACAATTCCCGCGGGCCACCAGGCATGCAGCACATTGAGCCGGTGAGTTTTTTCATCGGGAAACACGGTTGCAATGAGCGGATTCGTCGCCGCTTCTACGGCGCCCCAACCGAAACCAGTCAGCAAAAGCCCCATATACACCAGCCAATAGGAGAGCGTTGAAACCTCAACCATGGACGCGCCGACGATGCAGATGCTACCGACAATAAAGCCAAACGCGGCGAACAGGAGCATGCGTTTCATACCGATGAAATCAACTAATGCTCCGCCAAAAAGCAGCGTCAACGCAAAGCCAATGAACGTCGCTCCGATGACTTCGCCAGCCATGGTGGCGGATCTTGCAAGATCGAGCACATCGAACATTTCGACCTTCAAATCCGTGACAATACCTGCACGTACTGCAAATCCGAGCCCAATCATAAAGATCGCTAAGTTCGACAGAACGAACAGCAAGCGTCTGTTATCTGACAATGTAGTCTCCCCACACAGAAAATGAGCCCAGCCACCATTGGCTCATGTACGCATTAGCTCTTATCATTGTGGTCTTACGAACGAAAATATCAATGAGCTTTGAAGTATCTTTGGCTGAGCCTTGGCTGGGTTAGTATCGCGTTGGGTGTGGTGGGCGTTTTCCTACCCCTCCTACCCACGACGCCGTTTCTGTTGCTCGCGGCGTATGCGTTCAGCAAAGGCTCGGATCGGCTGCACCGGTGGCTGCTCGAGCATCCTAAATTAGGTCCCCCAATTCGTCGCTGGCGCGACGATCGCGTCCTCACCCGCGCAACGAAAGTGTACGCCACGGCCAGTATGATTTTCGTGCTTGCCCTGTCCTTGGCCGTCGGGGTCCCGTGGTGGGCGTTCCTAGCCCAATGCGTGGTGCTGACTTGTGTTGCCACATTTCTATGGCGACAAAAGGAATGTCCCGCTGCTTAGTTAGTTCTTGTCCCGAAATTGCCGTCTCGCCGATCTGCGATTGGCGCAGGCAACCTCTGTTCCGACGGTTGCTCCTTACGGTCGGAAAATCTCCCCCCTCTTCTTATGACAAGAGGCCTACGGATTTTGACTCGGGGCGCGACTCCCGTCGCGATCATGCCCTCGAAGAGCGCTTCTCCAAATGCTGGTGTTTTGGGACGCGCACTAGCCAGATTTGGGATCAACGAGATTCCCGTATTCTTTCTCGTAGATTTAGCACAAGCAGCAGAAACAAGAGCCAGACACTCACTAGGTGCCCGGTAAAATTGTCGTAATCGCCTACGGCAAAGAGAAACGGATTCTCGATGTCGCGGTCGGTGATGGCACTTTGGATACGAATCGCGAACACCCACAACCCGATGCACCACCAGAGACTAGACCTGTTGCGCACGTAACACAGGAACACGCCGAGTAAAAACAGCGACACGAACGAATCCCAATACGATGATGGTTCAGCCAATCCATTCAGGCTCGCAAACAAGTACACGAATCCGGCGTGCCAGGACACGGTGACCGATGCAGGATCGACTTCGATGAAATGTACGATGGCGTAGGCAAAACTGGAAACGAGCACGGCTCCCACATTACCCCAGCGCCTATCCAACGCTGTGTATAGCACCCCTCGAAATAGCGTTTCCTCGAACAGGGCGACGAGAATGGACGAGACCACCCCAACTGCCATGACCGCAAAAAGATTGGTCCGCGCAAACTGTGCATCGGGGATCAGCACCCGGTACTCGACCACCCAAAAAAACAACACCACTGGACCAATGAGAAGTAATCCTAGCCCAAAAGCACCCAACCACTCACGAGAGGAAAACCCATCCAGACCGATGCCGGCCGGGGTTAGACCCAACAACCTCCACAGTGGAACTAGACCCAGCGCTGCAAAAATCAAAATGCTGCGCGACAACACTTTTTCGTATTCGAAAGGTAACCAGCCATGTGTCGCCCAGGCAAACAAGGATCCGAGCATCACTGCACTGATGAGATAAAGGCCTGTGAGGAAACTGCCGCGCACGCTCTAACCGCGCACACCACCAGAACAGATCAATAGCTGACCTGTGACATAATCGGATTCGGGGATACAGAAAAGGTAGATCGCACCGGCACCATCGCGCGGCTGGCCTTCGCGGCGCAGCGGTATCGTTGGCCGCATCGCTTCTACTTGGCTTTCCTTCAAGCCTACTTTGAAATCACGGTCGCCAACTCGAATAGTCGGCGGTTCGTCATCATATGTCTGAGTCAAGCGGGTTGCGATGTGGCCAAACGCCACACAGTTGACCGTAGTATTGAATCGACCCCACTCTTTTGCCAGCGTTTTGGTCACGCCGATAATCGCAGCCTTGCCCGCGGAATATGCAATCTGAGTGGGAGCTCCTTCCGTGCCCGACACTGAAGAGATATTCACAATCTTGCGACAAGGCACCACACCCGCAGCCACTTCCTCAGCCACCTTTGCTTTCAACCAAGGATAGTACGCTCGCAATAATCGAAAGGGTGCCGTCGCATGCATGTCGAGCATCGCTTGCCACTGTTCGTCGGAGTGATTGTGCATGGCCGAGTTCCACACATAGCCGGCGTTATTAACGATAATATCGAGACTGCCGTAGGCATCCAAAACACCTTGGATGACCTTATCACCCGCGCTCGACTCCGTAATATCCTGTGCCAATGCACTCGCTTCACCGCCATCGTCTCGAATCCTACTTGCCGCCTCTTCGCACACATCTGCATCGCGATCATTCACTACCACGCGCGCGCCATCAGCTGCCAACATCTTCGCAGTCTCGGCTCCAATTCCGCGACCACCCCCTGTCACCAGCGCAACTTTACCTGCTAATTTCACGCCCATTTGTGGTGCGTTGCCGACAACGTTCCACCTCGGACAAAATCAAACAAACACATCAGTTGGCCCCCACTATTTGACAGGTAGAATAGCGCATGTTCACCAAGGTGTGACATCCGTCATACCGTTGGCGCAAATAGACCAGGGCAATGGTGAAACCTGCGTCCCGATTGGATGTCCTAATATGCGGGTGTTGAAGAAGTAGTTATGATGTCGCGACGCCGCACACTGGCATTTGCACGTTGGTTGGCTATTTGCATAATTGTTTCATTAGCTGGTGCTTGCGGTGGCGGCGGCGGCAGTGGTCGGGCCGCAGCGGCACCGATCACAACAAACGACCCGACGACGTCAGCTGAGCCTCAGGTAGTCAACACGTTTGCTTATCAAGCTAGTAGCCCTTACGCGGACGTGTTGCGCAGTTGCGCCTACGCAGGCGACGCAACCCAAGCCTGCCGCCTCAGCACGCTGCCTTTCCTCGGCCAAGACACAGCCACGCCCACGATTGATGATGTGCTGCAACGGGTGTTGGTCTCGCACAGCTGGATGGGCGACAACCTGCGCACGCTCTTAGAGCAGCTGCCATCGGATATGTTGTTGATGCTGCGCTCGATTACCTCTGTGGTCATCGCAAGTGACATTCGACCGGCGTTCTACGACCCCGCTACTGGCGCCATCTATCTCGACTCAGACTTTGTCTGGCTAACTGAAAGTCAACAATCGGTCGTCACGCAAGAAGAAGATTTTCGCACAAATTTCGGCGACCCCCTGCAATTCTCAATGCCCTGGCGCTACGTGCGCGACAATGAGCGATTAACCGTTTCAGTCAACCCCGATGGAAGCCGCGATCCCAGCTCACTATTACCAATTCTTGGCTTTCTTTTGTACCACGAGCTTGCCCACGCCGTGGATTTCATGCCGCAAGCAAAGATGGTCGACCTAGCTACAACGCTTAGCGCAGAAGAAGCCATCGTCTCTGGTGTATTTCTGTCATCGTCATGGCGCGCCCAGAATGACCTTGAATCGCAGGAACTAGTGAACCTTGCACTTGTGAGCTTCCGCGGCGAAACCCCGACACAGGACCAGCAGGAGCTCCTCCCCGATGATCTTGTATCCGAGTTTGCCAACGAAGGTGCGATTCAGTACTACTCTTATAGCAACCAATTTGAAGATCTTGCGACCATGTTTGAAACCGTGATGATGATGTTCCATTTCGACTTCGAAAAGGACACCGGTATCACCGACAACACGGAATTCAGCAACGATGGAATCGTGGCTTGGGGCCAGCGTGGACGCTTGTCGGACCAATTTGCGTATGGCCGCGCCGTGGCTGCGGTGCAAACCCTTTATCCAGGCGATCCAACCGCTGTTGAATCATTCCTAGCCGCCCTTCCAGCGCCTATCGAGATGGCGCCATCGACGACATGGGGCGACAATTTGCAGATCGGCAGCCAAACAAACGCCGACACCGAGCAACTCGACAAGCGAACCCAGGATGACATCTTAGAGCGACGCAGGATTCGCTAATTCGCGGGTAAGTCATCTGCTGGGCGGAAACGCTCTTTTGCCCGCCACAACGCAACCATCGGGATAGCGAAGATCACCCCGGCGACCGCCCCCGACCACACGCTGCCTACATTGTTTACCAGACCAAAAACGGCCATAGCGATCACCACTTGAGCTGCATAAACAGCAGCCCATGGCCACATCCAGGATTTCATTTTCCAAAAGCCATAGGCGCCAAGGCCATAAATCAGCCAGTGGAGCGGTTCGGTCGCTTTAGCCCACCATCCGACGAGGGTAAATCCAAACCAGATCTCGTGGTCTTCGGCCACCGGCTTCCAGAATAGGTCAAAGGGCATGTACACAACGGTCATATAGACGCAAAAATAGAAGATCAAATTCATCCACCAAGGACGCTTTTGCCAGTCGGCCTTTATGTTCTCAAGCATAGTATGTTCAACCTTCGACCTAGTTTTTCTTTAGACCCGTCTTTTCTTTGGGCCTGCTTTTCTTTAGACCCGGCTTCTTTCGATCTAACTTTTCTTGGGAGACATTCTAATCGTTCGAACAGAAGAATAGACTCCTTGCTACTTCGAAAAGTGTGCACGCCATGTCTAAGCAATACCAACATTTCATTAACGGTGAGTCCGTGCCAAGCATTGGGTCACGCTCGCTCGACATCTACAACCCATCGCTGGGCGAGGTGAGTGGCAGCGTTGCGCTCGCAAGCTCTGCGGATGTCGACGCCGCCGTCGCGGCCGCCGCGGAGGCATTCGCCGGGTGGGCCGCGACCAACCCACAACGTCGCGCACGCGTGATGTTCCGATTCAAAGAGTTAATCGAGGCAAACGCTGACGACCTTGCACAGCTCATCTCTGAAGAACACGGCAAAGTGATCGCAGACTCGCATGGTGACATTCAACGCGGTATTGAGGTGATCGAATTTGCCTGCGGGATACCGCATCTTCTCAAAGGCGAGTATTCCGAAGGAGTGGGGCCTGGGATCGATGTGTATTCGATGCGTCAACCTCTGGGCGTTGTGGCCGGAATCACGCCCTTTAATTTCCCTGCAATGATTCCCATGTGGATGTTCGGCATTGCCATTGCCACCGGTTGTCCATTCATCCTCAAACCATCAGAGAAGGATCCTGGCGTTCCAATACGCCTCGCGGAACTGTTCATCGATGCAGGTGGCCCGCCGGGGATTCTCAACGTGGTGAACGGTGACAAAGAAGCCGTCGATGCGATCCTCGACCACCCGGGTATCAGCGCCGTAAGCTTCGTCGGATCATCTGATATTGCGCAATACGTTTATTCACGAGGCACCGCGCAAGGCAAGCGTGTCCAAGCCATGGGCGGCGCCAAGAACCATGGCGTCATCTTGCCAGACGCGGACCTCGACCAAGCGGTAAACGACATCATCGGCGCGGCATACGGATCGGCAGGCGAGCGCTGTATGGCATTATCAACCGCGGTCGCAGTTGGTGACAAGACTGCAGATGCATTCGTCGAACGCATGGTGAATGAAATCGGATCTCTAAAGGTCGGTATCTCGACTGATCCCGAGGCAGACTACGGTCCCGTCGTTACCGCAGCCCACAAACAACGCATCGAGGACTACATCCAGATGGGGGTCGATGAGGGGGCGGAACTGGTCGTAGACGGACGCGGATTTTCTTTGCAAGGTTATGAGGATGGTTTTTACGTTGGCCCATCTCTATTTGACCGCGTCAAACCGGACATGCGCTCATATCAAGATGAGATTTTCGGACCGGTATTACAGGTACTGCGCACCGACTCACTGGAACAAGCGATCGAACTACCTTCAAAGCACCAATACGGCAACGGTGTCGCCATCTTTACTCGTAATGGCAATGCGGCGAGGGAATTCGCGCAAAAGGTCAATGTCGGCATGGTCGGCATTAATGTCCCAATCCCAGTACCGGTCGCGTATCACAGCTTCGGCGGATGGAAGCGTTCAGCATTCGGTGACGTAAACCAGCACGGTACCGAGGGCGTACGCTTCTATACACGAACCAAAACGGTCACCCAGCGATGGCCACAGGGCACGCCGGACGAGCAGAGTTTCGTCATTCCGACCATGCGCTAGGCTTGCAGCTCTACGGGTCGGTCTCCTTGTTAACCGAAGGCGTCGGCTCCTCGATTCTCGCCGGTCTTACAAAGCCTTGAAAACGGTCCGGCGCAGTTGCGGCTTTCAGCCACTGGGGTGGAAACGGCGCCCCAGATGATCCGGTGGCTTTGCGAAACCCAATTCCGGTTGACCGCTTCTCACTAAACGGCACCACGGCTTCACCTTGTGAATTGGCCAGATGCTGATAAAGGAGTTCGCGACGATCGATGAGCGCATTGCGATATTCGATGTCATCGATCAAATTGACATGTTCGTGTGGATCGCGGCGCAGATCATATAATTCTTCAAGATCCCACAGTCCGTGATACTGAATGTATTTGATCTCGTCCTTGGTTATCGCAAACGTCGTCGGAGTTTGTGGAAAGGTCCACTCCCAGTAGTACTCATAGACAAAAACTTCGCTCGCCCAAGCTTCTTGAGATACCTGCCCTGTGATTAGCGGTGCAATTGATCGGCCTTCAAACTGCTCGGGCGATGTACCGCCAGCCAAATCAATGAACGTGGGAGCCAGATCAAGATTACGAACGCGGCCGGCGACGGTCGTGCCCGCCGGGACGCGCCCGGGACCGTAGACCACCATAGGAACACGAACCGATGGCTCATAAGCATTGCGTTTATCAATCAGTCCGTGTTCGCCAAACAAGAAGCCATTATCGCTATAGAACACTAGGATCGTGTTCTCATCCTCATCGTTCTCCCGCAGCCAAGCAACAAGCCGGCCAACTGAATCGTCCACCGAACTCAAGGTCGCAAAGTAGCGACGCATGTAATCCGTCATCGGAGAGTCGCTGTGATAGGCAAACTCGATGCCGTGCCAGCTATTGCGCTGATTGTGCACCCACATCGGTTTACCTGCGCCCGGAGCACCTTGGTCACCATCCGGACGCACTAAGCTGAAATCTACATCTGCATATTGGGCTTGGTGGCGAGGTGCTGGCGTGACGTTGGAGTGCACCGCCTTGTGCGACAAATAGAGAAAGAACGGCTGCTCGCCATCGCGCGCGGACAACCAATCTACGGCGTAGTCGGTTAGCTCATCGGTGATGTATCCGGTTTGATCGACTGGCGTGCCGTTGACGTTGAGCTGGTGACGCCGTCCGGCAGCAATCTCGGCGGGAGGAATGCTATCGGTAGGGTTGTAGAACCCTTGGCCAATGAAGCTGACCCAATGATCAAACCCCGAACGCGGATTGTCATTGGACCTGCCCATATGCCACTTACCGACAAACGCAGTCTCGTAGCCCGCATCCTGCAAATAGCGCGGAAAGAACAACAGATGGTCTTCGGACGTGTCGTTGTTATCGACAATCCGATGGTTCCGTGTCGATTGGCCGGTAAGAATCGTTGCACGGCTGGGTGAGCAGAGCGAGGTCGTAACGACCGCATTGGAGAGGTACATCCCCTGTGCGGCCAACTGATCTATATGGGGGGTGCGGATGCCGTCGATATCACCTTGGACGAAGCCCATGCCGTCATAGCGCAAATCATCCACCAAGATAAAAATTAGATTCGGCTGCTCTGCGGCAAACGCTTGACCTACAACCCCGAACAAAAGTGCGATTAACCACCTCACATCAAACGAGCCCATTGACAGGAAGCAGCGCGCCGTGAATCGCGCGCGCATCATCCGAGCCGAGGAAACACACCACGTTGGCGAGATCGATCGGGCTTACCCAGGCTGCGAAGTCCGCGTTCGGAATGTCGGTGCGGTTGCGCGGAGTATCGATAAGACTTGGTAAAACAGCGTTGACGTTAACGCCCTGCGCTTTGACTTCATCGCTCAACGCTTCGGTCAAACGCATGACAGTTGATTTGGCAGCTCCGTACGCGCCCATGTTGCCCGTACCGCGCAACGCGCCCAAGGCGCCAACATTCACAATACTGCCTCGTCCCTTTGCAACGAGCACCGGTACAGCAACCGCCAACACCGTGCGCAACGTCGTTACGTTGATCTTGAACATAGCGTCCCACATCGAATCTTCGGTTTCGTAGACCGAAGGGCCCATGTCAAAACCGCCCGCAATATTTGCCAGCACATCGAAATCGCCGATTTCGGCGAAACAACTGGTGACTTGCTCACGATCGGTCAAGTCCACGGTGTGCGTGCTCCCGAGCGCCGATGTAAAATCGGGCACTACATCGAGCAAGGCGACATCTGCTCCTTGCGACTGCGCGACTTGCCCTACCGCATCGCCCAACACACCCGCTCCGCCCGTCACGACAACCTTTTTGCCCTTTAATGTCATCTATCTCCCCTTATTAGTTTCTGTCCAGAAATTGCCTTCTCGCCAATCGTCGATTGGCGAGAAGGCAATCTTCCTCCCAACGGCTTGCTCCGCAAGCCTTCCATTTTCCTGTACTTTGCTCGCGCGGAGGGAAAATGGCTCGCACACGCGACGCTTGTCGCGACTATGGAGCTCGAAGTCTCAGTCCAGAAACTTCGTTTTCTGGACTGAGACTAATTAACCGATCTCGCTGTGATTCACTTGAACCAGTCACTTTACTGCTCCATACCCGGTTCTGAGAAGCGCTTCATGGCCTGGTTCCCCGGCGCGCAGGATTGAAGGATCGCCTCAACATTCGCAACGCTCTCTGAACCCAACACTAGCTCACTCTCGCAAGCCTAGTCGTACTGGACGTAGGATTGGCTCTGACGTCAAGTTGCACATGCGATCGCATAACCTGCTATAACGTGCGAACCACTACACTGGGGGGCAACGATGACTGCACGAATATTGGCTGGGCTTGTTGGCTTGTTAATGGCGTTTTCAGCATTTGGCTGGCTCACTGACCCGACGTCCGCCGCCGCAAACCTAGGCATGCCGTTGCTAGACGGAATCGGCCGCAGTACACAGGTCGGCGACATCACGGCGTTTTTCGTAGTTGTAGCGGGACTATGTATCTACGGTGCTTGGCGACAACAGACTCCCTGGCTAATTGCGTCGGCTCTACTATTGGGTAGCGCGGCGGTGTTTCGCACCGTTGCGTGGCTAGCGCATGGTGCGGACCTTGCGACCAGTGCCATCGTCGCGGAGCTTGTCATGACGGCTTTGTTGGTAGTGAGCTCGATCTTGATGAGCAGAGCAAGCGCGACCGACAATGCAGCCCAACCCTAATCGTCGCTGGAGATATTTTTGCTATGTGACGCTGACTAGGCCTGCTCCTCAGGCAACCTGATCGCGATGCCAGACAGCTCGGGGGTGAGCTCCACTTGACACGCGAGCCGACTTCGCGAGTCGCGCCCCCAGGCATATTCCAGCATATCCAATTCATCCTGATGGGGCTCGGCTAATCTGCCCCGCCACGGCGACAACACCCAGCAGTGACACGTGCAACAAGTACAGCCACCACCACACTGCGCAAGGATACCGTCAACACCGTTGTCCAGCGCGACATCCATAACGGTATCACCACTCTTGGCGGGATGAGTCTCGCGACTACCATCAGGATGAATAAAGGTGACTTCGATCATGCCCCATAGTACCCACCGTGCGTCATGTCGCACAATTTCAGCAGCCCCGCTACAATGCACAGCTGCATTCACCAAACTCATCGGGAAAACGCACTTGGCGCTTGACGAGAACATTTTGACGAGAATATTTTGATCATCGGTCTGACCGGCGGTATCGCCTCGGGCAAATCCACGGCTGCGCAGCTGCTCGGCGCTTGGGGCGCTTATGTCATCGATGCCGACAAGCTCGGGCACTCC
>Ga0115002_10006834_pt1 | contig 13003 bp, 4 predicted proteins | sample ArcticOcean_MG_C_8_FD_89576 | JGI IMG/M metagenome (GOLD analysis project Ga0115002, IMG submission 89576) | Marine microbial communities from western Arctic Ocean - ArcticOcean_MG_CB11_86 | ecosystem: Environmental > Aquatic > Marine > Oceanic | place: Arctic Ocean: Canada Basin | collected...
CCAACTTTTCCCCATTTTTTCAAGTTTTTAACCTTTATTTTATTTTTTTTTTTTCATTCCCAAAAAAAAAAAAAATCCAAATCCTAATCCTAATAGAAATTGAATCATAAAAGAAAATTCTGTCAACAATTTCAAAAACTAAAACTTTCTGTGGTTTTAATTGACTGCGTCTTGTAGCACAGATGAAAATTTTGTCAAACTTCAAACACCAGATAAAAACAACATTTATTGAAAAAAAAGTATTAACTTTCATATTCACAAAGAAAAAGGATTCAGACAAATAAAAATTTCACTTATGATACCAGAACGCAATCAATAATTTAAATATTTTTTTGGCATTATTTTAGAAGCCAGAAATTTCTAGCGGTTTGAATGTCTAGCTACTAATTCAAATTTTTCCATTATTTTAAAAGCTAGAAATTTCTGTAGTTTTAATTGACTGCATCTTGTTGCACTGATGAAACTTTTTCAAGCTTCAAACACCAGATAAAAGCAACATTTGTTGAAAAAAAACATTAATTCTGGTATCCACAAAAAATATTCAGTCAAAAAAATATTCCACTTGTGTTACAAGACGCAGTCAATAATTCAAATATTTTTTTTTGACATTATTTTAGAAGTCAGAAATTTCTACAGATTTGAATGCTTAATTAATAATTCAAATTTTTTCATTATTTTAAACGCTAGAAATTTCTGTGGTTTTAATTGACTGCGAGATGAACTTTTTTTCAAGCTTCAAACACCAGATAAAAGCAACATTTGTTGGAAAAAAAATTAAGTCTGGTTTCCACAAAAAGTATTCAGTCAAAAAAGAATTTCATCTGTGCCACAAGACGCAGAAAGTTTTTACAAAAAAAATTTTTTTCACAATTTTTTTTAACAAAAGCTTTTTTAGTTTGGTGTTTGCAGCTTCAAAAGAAAGTAATTTTAAAAATATTTTTCTTTAAAAAAAATCAAAATCAAAAGAAAAAATAATTTTACTTCTCTTTCTCCAATTTTAATATAGCCTTTTTCAAAACTTGAATTTTTTGGTCGACTGTTAATTTTCTTCTTTTCGTTTCTATTATGGGCATTAATCTCAAAATAAAAATATTTCTATCAATTAAGAAAAATTGTTTCTCACAGTTGAGCAACTCAGCTGCTGCTTAGAAATTTCTGTGCTCAAAAAGTGCTGTAAAACCAAAACCAAATTTTTTTCTGATCAAAAGTAAAACAGAAACAAAATTTCTGTTCTGGAATGAAAAAAATTTGGCTTTGGTTTTACAGTACTTTTTGAGCACAGAAATTTCTGAGCAGCAGCTGAGTTGCTCAGCTGTGAGAAACATTTTCTCTTAATGACCAAAATCTGCTAAATTAACAAAAAGATGTATTTTTTCATTGATTTTTTTTCAAAAACTTTCAATTAGAAAAATTTTTTGAAAAAAATTGCCAAAAAAGATCAAGAGAAATGAAGAATAAATTTTTGCATTTTTATTATATTTTTAGATGAGCTCTAGAAAATCCTAGTTCTTGAAACTAATAAATAAAAAAATCTGAATTAAGATAAATTTTAACTCTCCAGTGAGTAACTCACGAGAAAAAAAATCAGAGAAATTTCTGAACCGAAAAAAAAAGTACTGTAAAACCAAGGCCAAATTTTTCTGGTCAAAAGTCAAGCAATACCGAAATTTCTGTGCTGAGAAGGGGGAAAATTTTTCCTTAGTTTTACAGTACTTTTTTTTCGGTTCAGAAATTTCTCTGATTTTTTTTTTAGTGAGTTGCTCACTGGAGAGTTAAAATTTATCTTAATTTTAAAAAAGTTTGTTAAATTAAAATTACTCAGTTAACAATCTTCGCTTACGTGCCTCTAAATTTGTTTTCTTCTTTTCAGTCATTTGGGTTTCCATATACTATGGAAACAGGTGTTGAAATACTTTTTTTTAGCGCGGAGTTGCTAAATATGTGTTCACTGAACAAGTTTACATATATTCATTCTTTTTTTCAGCTGAAATTTGTATTTCCATAATTCCGATAAAGAAGTTGTACCCCTAAATTTAAAGAAGATCTATGTCAAAAAACATTATAAAATTATGTCAAATACTCTTTCTCATTTTGCCTGAATTTTTTTTTTGACATTTTTTTTCCCGATTTTTTTGAAAATATTTTTCGATATATTTTTTTGAAATATTTTTTTGAATTAAAATTTTTGAAAATTATTTGAAAAAAAAATCGGAGAAAAAAATTTGAAAAACAAAATGTCAAAAAGAACTCAGACAGAATGAAAAAGAAACTTTAGCTAAGTTTTATTTTATTTTTTGACATGAGCCCACAGGGGAAGATACTACTACAGCTTCCTCCTCAAGAGTACGGGAAAATAAAATCACAGAAATAAATATGAGATGTTCTAATTAGTTTGTTTTTTTTCTCAAAGAATAATCAGTCCATAGATTAGCCAATTTCATTTTAAATGCTCCCCTCCTTCAGCCAAATCCAGGAAAACTAAAAGAGACAGCAATTTATTGTCAAAAAGGAGTTTTCAAAAAACCCTAAAACAAGGTGGAGGGCATTTATAAAGGGGAACTTTAAAAAAATTGGCTGATATAAATTCTCTTGAGACTATGAAAATTAATGAGACAATAGATTGAAGGATAAACATTCAAATCAAAAAAATTACACATTTTGTGAACATTATTATCCTATAGTTTTTTGCAGAAGAAACTTTTGAGATTTAAAGCTGTTAAGATAGATGATTAAACGAGAAAGAATTCTTTTTGATTGATTTCTTTTCTTTTAAACCTTTATAATTGATCATGTGAAATTATAAAATTAACGCTGTTTTCTTTATGATTCCTGGAATTCATGTGAGCCTGGATATTGTACGTATAATTTTACATAAAGAGTATAATTTTCCAGCTTTTTTCATGAAAAATTTTTCAGCATTTAATTAAAAATAGCTTATCTATTGTCAATAGATATGCCAATTTATAAAGAATTGCTCTAGTTCAAAGAAAAACCAAATACAAGCCAGATAATTAATGTCGCATGAATTTCTTTGTGAATGAATTTAATGTAGCAAAAATGAATTTTATAGCTTCGTTACTATCGATCACCAATGCAAAAAACATTGCTCAAACAGATGGTGGTATTACGTTAAAGTAAAAAATAGGATAAAACAATTCAATTGCAGCTATTTCATCATTGATTTATATTATAAAATGAAACAATAATTGTAGAAATTATTAAGAATTTAAAAAAAAAATGCATAAAACTGAAACTGTTTATCACCCTTCTCCCCTAAAATAAGAGAGAGGGATTACTTACCGTCAACTATGGTAACTCTCTTTTAAAAAAAATAATTTCTTCCAAAAAAAACAAACCAATAAAAGAAAAAAATAAACACCAGATGACAGAAACAACGAGCCATAATCGCTCAGAAATTTCTGCAAGAGAAGTTTTTGACACACATTTTTTTCATCTTTTCTGTTTTGATAAGGCTCAAAATGACTTTTTTTAAATATATTAACATAAATATGCTACAAAGAATCACTTTGAAGCTAATTAAAACAGAAAAAATGAAAAAAAATGTGTTTCAAAAACTTCTCTCGCAGAAATTTCTGAGCAATTCTAGCCTGTTGTTTCTGTCATCTGGTGTTCCCTTTTTTCTCTTGAAAAATATCTTGTTTAAAATAAATTTTTCCTTTTTTTATATTAAGAAGATATGAGAATGACAGAGTTAAGAAGTAGAAAAGTCAGATAATCGACATCCTCGCCCACACAAATGACCAAGGCAAAAATGTTTTTCTTCAATACTATTATCCGTCAGTAAAAAACTAAATAGAAATGCCGTATTATTAGAGTTATATTTTGATCCATGGTCGCCGTATTCACCCTCAAAAACGCTATCAACTCGGTAACAAAAAATAGCTTTTAAACATACAATATTATCATTACAAACATAATCTCTAAAATCAGCGCTAAATAAACCATAAAATTGCTCCGTCGCAATTTTTTGCTCATAATCTCTCAAAAATAAAAAATAAATTCTACCTCAAATCGGTTGTCAATTGTCCCCCTCCCCTTCATTTTCTTTCATTTTTTTTTGTCCATCTAAAAAAATAAAACCGTAAGTCCAAAAAGTTCCTCTATATGGGATTTATGGATACATTCAACATTTAAAATTGATTTGCATCCAGCAGGCACACTAAAACCCTTCAAAAACGCATTTTTTACTTCAACAAGATTTTTTTGGAGGGTTTTGGTGTGCTTGGTGGGTGCAAATCAATTTTAAATGTTAAATGTCTCCATAAATCGCATATAACGGAACTTTTTGGCCATGGACTGAATATTTTGTTTTAGAGGGGTCAAAAAAAAAAGTTTCCCCGCTCCATGTGCCCCAAATCGGTGGTCAATTGTCCCCCCCCTTCATTTTCTTTCTTTTTTTTGGAAAGGGGGAGGACAATTGACCACCGATTTGAAGTATCAAATATTTTTTAAAAGTTACATCCGTCCACATCTTTATTTTTTTTTCATGATCAAGAAAGAATGGATTCTTATTTAAATATCTGCACATTCTTTAGCTTCAACAGAATTAACTCATTTTTTTGCAAAAATTGGTAGCTTTTGTTTTCATTTGGAAAGAGAGAATGAGATGAAAAACAGCTTTGAATACAGAAAAAAAAAGTACAAATAATAATTTTGATGTTCAGAACGAACATCTCGTAAAGCAGAGCTTAATTGCGTATGAGTACCACTCCCTAACCCGAAAATATGAAAAATAGTTCCTCGCTGCAATTTAATATTTTGATCCTCCTCAGGATTATCAAGCTCTGAATCATTTTCGGGAGTATTATCAATCTCTAGATCATCTTCGGGAATCATTTCCCGAGATTCAGAGCTACTACCAATGGACATTTCTTCCCATTCTGATCCCTGATGATTTTCTTCATTATCATTAAGGTGCTCTTCAAGAAAAGCATGTTCATTAAACCTCAGAGGAAAAAAAAATGTCGGTTTGACTTTAACCCCCTTATTTAGCTCTGACAAGAAGGTTGATAAAAAAAAAAGCTCATAACAAAACAAATTCATTATAAAAAATTTTGTTTTGTAAGGTACGTATCTAAATTTTCATGGTTTTCTATCTTTACAGCAACATTTTCTACTTTTGTGGAGCGCCCGTCGTTAATATTTGAAGTACAGAAACCGTTAAACGTACCCACAAAATCACAGTGTGTAATAATCCTCTCGTTCTTGAATTCAATCAGAATAAAAATAAAAACCTAAAAAATAAATATTTTAAAAATATGTTTAAGGTCGGCACAAAAATCGCCAAAAAGAAGCGATAAAACTTTTTTTTGACGCACCGAAAAACAAAAAACAATCAGTCCAGAAAGTTTTGCCATATAAAATTTATGCAGAACTTTTACATTTAAAATTGATTTGCACCCACCAGGCACATCAAAAACCTCAAAAAACCCATTTTTACTTCAACAAGACTGGTTTTTGGAGGGTTTTGGTGTGCCTGGTGGGTGCAATTCAATTTTAAATGTAAAAGTTCTCCATAAATCTTATATGGCAAAACTTTCTGGACCGAGGGTTTTTTGTTTTTCGGTGGGTCAAAAAAAAAGTTTTGTCGGTTCTTTTTGGCGATTTTTGTGCCGACCTTAAACATATTTTTAATTTATAAAAAGAGGATCATACCATAATTCAACAAATTAAATGCTTTCCTGTGTTTTTTTTTCCAACAAAAATTACAGGGAGAGGGGAAAGGGATTGTTTTTTTTTCTACACGTGCGAGTAAAAACATCTCTTTTTTGTTTTTTGCATAAAAAATCACGGCGGCTGGATGAATTTTTTTAAAAAAATAAAAACCAAACGTATGAAAACTTTTAACTTTTTAGTCAACCTAGAAGAAGATTATGTTTCAATTTAGTACCTTGAGTGACCTTCCATATTTTTTCCCCCAGAAAAAATCACAAAGGTAGAGAGGGGTCTAAAAAAGTAAAAACTGAGCGTATGAAAGTTCTTTACATTTTAGTCAATTTAAAAGAAGACAGTGTTTCAATTTAGTAGTTTGAGTGCTTTTCCGTATTGCTGTTTTTTTATAAAAAATCAAAAGCACAAGGAGAGAGCTCTAAAAGAGTAAAAATTGAAAGTATTTACACTTCAGCCAAGTTAAAAGAAGACCATACCTTTATTTACTAGCTTAAGCACTTTTCTGTTTTGTTTTTTCCATAGAAAATCACAAGAGCAAGGTTGCTTCTGAAAGAGTAAAAACTTACTGTACCTCAATTAATAGGTCAATTAACCCCCCCTTCCCCTTTTTTTTGCTCATCTAAAAAAATAAAACCCTCAGTCGCAAAAGCTCCATTATATGAGATTTATGGAGAAATTTAAAATTAATTTGCACTCATGTACAAAAACGAATTTTTTACTTCAACAAGATTGGTTTTTTGGATGGTTTTGGTGTGCATGGTGGGTGCAAATAAATTTTAAATGTTAAATGTTTCCATAAATCCCATATAGCGGAATTTTTTGGACTGATGGGTTTATTTTTTTAGGGAGGTCAAAAAAATTTCCCCGCTCCATGTGCCCCAAATAATAGGTCAATTGACCTCCCCCCTCTAATTTCTTTCATTTTCTTTTGCAGAAAGAGGGGTCAATTGACCTACTAATTGAGGTATCAGTGGCATTCACTAACGTTATCCCCCCCCCCTTGTGGCAATTTTTTCAAAACCGAAGGGGGGATAGCACTATTCCCCGTGTAGGGGATTTTTTTTCGAAATTTAAAAAAAGGAGGGGGGATAGCGTTAAGGGGGGGATAACGTTAGTAAATGCCACTGATGAGAGGTTTTTACACTTTAGTCAACCTAAAAGAAGACCATACCTCAATTGACTAGCTTAAGCACTCTTCTGTATTGTTTTTTTTTTCATAGAAAAAGACTGAAGTGTGTGTAAAACGTACATTTTTTTTTATTTTTAATTTAATTTTGTTTTTGTCAAAATTAAGGTTTTAGCCAGTAAATTGAAATAAAAAACTGAATGAAAAATTTTAAGAATTTTAGTTTCTGTTTCCGCAAAAATTAAGCCTGCCCTTTTTTTTGAATGAGGTCAACTTTCAGAAGTACTGTAAAACTCGAATCAAATTTAACTCCATTCACAGTAATCTTGAAAATAATTTTTACCGTTAAAAAAAAATTGCACGCTGGGAATAAAGACGGTTAAAGGTATTTGGAAAATTATTGTTTTTGGTGGGGTTAACTTTGTAAAAGCTTTTTTTCACCAATTTTTATCGTCTGAGAGCGTAATAGGGCTCATTCGATAGATAAAAGTCCACAGTTTTCGTTTTTGAAGCTTTTAATTACAATACTCAACTTGTGAAAACAGTTAAGCGATTTGCTTAACACACACGAACACTAAGTTGGAATTTGTAGCAAATTTTTGCTTTTTTGGATGTGTTATGCGAGTTAAGCAAATCACTTAACTATTTCAACGAGTAGGGTGGTCTTCTTTTAAGCTTTACAAATAAAAAACATGGACTTTTTCCTATCGAATGAGCTATACAGCACTTTTATAAGACAAAAATTAATGAAAATATGTTTTTACAAAGTTAACCCAAGGGAAAACAATGATTTTACAGCAAAATTTTGAGGGGTATATGGAATTTTAGCTAAATTTGGCAATCAACATTTTTTAAATGCACCTATATTTGCAAGATATAGTTCTGGGGGTCTAATAATTTTTTTTTACAGGTAGAATATACTTTTAAACTACCAAAAAAAATATTAGAACATTTAAACAAAAATTTTGGATTTTACTTATGAATAAAGAAGGGGGTTCAGATCTGACCCCCCTCCTAAAAGTTAACCGCCTTTATTCCCAGTGTGATGCGAGAAGTGAACCTTTATCTTTGTGAGTATGGTAAAACAAAAACAAATTACATCAAGGATGAAATCAGAAGACTTTAATCGTGACGCCATTCTGAGCTCACTTTTCGAAAATAATTCTTGATCTGAAGTGACTTTTTTTAAGAAAGGCATAAAAAACTTGGGGTATGGTAGTTGAGGGAATAATAAACGAAACGAATAAGTACACTCGACATCGTGGGGATTCTTTTTTCCTGTAATAAAAATATTGTAGAAACGAAGAAAACTGGTAAACAAAAAAATAATATAAAAGAATAAGAGGTCCTTTTTTTTTTCTCGAACGGAAAAAAATTGTTCGTTAAAAAATAATGGTTCTGCACTAAGCAATGGTTCTAAGTGCGCGACAAGGCTAAACTCATCAATGAGTAAGTCATTTAATCTAAAAAAAAAAAGAAGAATGAATAAACAGAGTCAATAAACTTTTTTATGAAAGAAACAAGATCGTTCTTTTTAAAGATTGGTTGCAGCTCACACAGATAAAATAAATTCTGAAGTCCAAATTTTTTTTGGAGATTAGAAATTCTAGAAATAGCATCATGTTTCGATTTTAAAAGAATTAACATTTAGTGACATAGAACCTAAAAAAATTACATGGACGATTTAATATTATGTAAATCAATTTCTTCCATGATCTTTAGCTAAAAGAAGTAGAATACAATGTTTTAGCTGTTAGTTTATTGAAAAAGAAGCAAAATAGCAATTATGCTGCCGAGCCGTTTCGGCCATATTCAATTATTTTTCAATGTTTTTTTTTGGCTATTAACAGCTCAATTGCAGCTACTTACCCCCCCTCCCCTCCCTCTCTCTAAAATGATCGATTTTGGTAACATTTCTTCAGGGTCCATGGATGAGTAAATAGCTGCAATTGAACTGTAACGATTTTGTTCTAACAATTTTTACAGCAAAATAATGCATTTCATTATTCTAATAAATTTTGAATTTTGATTAATGTTTGCAGTTTGTAAAAACAGCATTTCATTTTTTTTCTGCAAAAATGTTTTTGCAGCGTATGAGTTTGTTCATTTTTTTTCTTTCAAAATGCTATGCTAATTATTAGCTTCAGCTAAAAAAATATATTAGTTTAATAAGCTGGTTTGTTTAAATGAAATCTTTTTAGAGGAAGAATTCAGAAATTTCGATAAAAAAAAGTTGTATGAAACCAAAACTAATTTTCTTCTTCTCAGCAGAAAAATTTCATTTCTGTTTCACGTTTGAGCGGTACAAAATTAGTTTTGATTTCACAGTACTTTTTTTCTCCGCAATTTATTAAATTGCTCTTCGAGGAACAGGTTTTTTGCTTATTTTATCAGTTTTGACTTTAAAAAAAAACGAATTTATCTTATTTTTGAGCTTGAAATGTCAGAAATTTCTTTTCTGATTCAATTTTGAGCAAAAAGTATTTGACTTTGGTATCGGTTCTCAGTATTTTTTTCTCTTAGAAATTTCTTTCAGATGAGTGATTCAAGAAAATTAATAATAAACAGGGGAAAAAAATTGATTTTTTTCTTTCATTTTCTCAACAGTATATTACAAATAAATTATCATAATGTTCTAAAATATTATATGAGGATTTTCTCCGAGACGCTCACATAAATTCCAGGAATCATAATATTGTTTTTTTTGAAAATTATGATAATTTTTTTTGCTAAATGTTCTTGATAAAAAAATATGCTTTTAGTTTTAAATTTTTTCTTATTTTTATTTTGAGTAAAAAAATGATAGCACCAAGACTGAATAATAAAGTTGAAAACCAATAAAATAATTTTAAATAATTTTTTTTTTATTAACAGCAAAGTAAAAAAATAATATTTGCCAGCGAGTGAATGATTATCTTACAAAATAAATAAATCAAAATGGAATAATTTGAATTTTTTAAATATGATGTGAAGGACTCTTTTTTTTTCGTCTAATAAGCACAGGAAAGGCTTTACCACGCTTATCAATATTAAGACATTTTAACCATTGACATTTTAAACATGATGCGCAACTAAAACAAAAGAATTTTTTAAAAAATATTTTATTTTCACTATACTCAATAATAAAAGAAAAATAATTAGTAAGCCCATTTGCCAATCCTAATGAAATATTTCTTGATCCTTCCATTTCTCAATACAATATAGCAGATTTTATTTTTCATCTTTTTTCAATCAATAAGACAAATATTCACTCCCATAAAGTGACTCACGAGAAAAATAATTGAAAAATTCCTAAACAAAAAAAAGTACGTTAGAATCAAAGAAAATTGGCTTCCCTTCTCAGCACAGAAATTTCGGTATTGTTTGACTTTTAAGCAGAAAAATTTGGCCTTGGTTTTACAATAATTTTTTTTGGATTCAGAAATTTCTCTGATTTTTTTTCTCGTGAGTTACTTACTCACTTGAGAATAAATATTTATCTTAAAAACTTAATTTCTCAATTTTATTTATTTTAGCTGCTGTCAAAAATAGAAATTTAAAAATATCAAAATTAGTTTATTTCTTCATCTTTTTGATAAAAAAATTGATAATATTTAATAATAATATTACTGTATTTAATGGCTCACAATTAAAAAAGAAAAAAGATTATCAAAAAAATTTTCTTCAGTTTATAAGAATAGATATCAATATAATAAATTTTAGATGGTACACCTGCCAAATTTTGGAAAACTAAGAGGACATTCGTTCGCTTGCCTGAGGTAATAAAGCTCGAAAACCCAAAACTATTGGATGCATTCAAAATTAATTATACATGTGGTACTGATATTGGCAACTATATAAGTTTGAAAACTTTTCCCAAAAGCGGGTAGACCATCATAAAAAATTAAAAATTTCAAAAAAAAAAAACGTAGATCATCATGAAAAAATTTGTAGACCTTCAGTTAACTGCTTCCCCCCCTCCCACACACACAAATACTGGTAGCTTTAATCGTCTGAAGAAAATGACGAGAACTAGTGTCATTAGGGGGGGGAACTCAAAAATCGTTTTTTTCGATTTTAGCAAAAAATATGCAGAATCGCAAAAAGTTTTCAAAACAAAGCATTTATTTTTTATGGAAAATACGATGGAATATTACTTAAGTGAATAACTTAAGTATTAAGTAATATACTTAATCAAAAAGCTTTGGAAAGTTTTTAATGAAAAAAATTACAGTCTTTCAATTACTTATTTAAGTAGAGCGCTTAATAATTAAGTAAATTACTTAAGTGATATTCCATCGTATTTTTCAGAAAAAAATAAATGCTTTTTTATATGGTTAACGTTTTTTTGGGACAAAAATTGACTGACCTATAAACACAAGCCTAGAAACACAAGTTTCCAACATTTTCTTGAAACGTTAATGCATTTTGAAAAAAAAAATTTGAAAAAAATGATTACTTTGATAAGGGGATTCATAATGATCTGCGATTGGATCGACAATCATGGTGAATCTTTTCTCCAATCTACTTGCTGGATCTCGTTTTTCAGCGTAATTTTTATTCATCCAGTTTTTGATATTTTCTAAATTTGCTAAAATACTATCATTTAATTTCAAAGAATAAACACATTCTGTCATATAAATTTGCACCCACAAATAACCCGCTAAATCATACAAAAATTTACCGTGTTTGGGAACAAAAGTAATAAACAAAAAATTTATTTTTATTTCTTTTCCTTTAATAAGTAAACGATATAAATTAGTGACTGATTTGAATTCTCCTGCGCAAGTATCAGAGCCGATGATAATATTTTTTATTTGCTCGGAAGGAATAAAAAATAAATCTGATGGATCGAATAATTTTTCTAAAGCCAATTTTAAAGATTTTTGAAAAAGAAGATTATCCTTTGATAAATCTGACGACATGAAATGCATATCAAATCTAACTTTTTTAAACTGATCATTTTTTTTGTAACAATAAAAAAAAACAAGATTTAATAAAGAAAAATTGAGTCGAGATCTCCATTGATTTTGGACTCCATCAGTGGTTGCTGATTTTTGCGCTACATTTTCAGTATAATCCGCAAATATAACTAAAGTATCGGAGGGAACAAAAATATCTGGATCAATTAATTTTGTTACTTCTTCATTTTGATATTTTAATCTAAGATGATGTGTTTTATATTTAGCCATAAATTTTTGTAATTTCGGAAAAAAAGAGCCTAATGTTAATTTTTGTTTGATGAGCTCACTATGTGAGCGATGAGATGATTGACTATTTTTTTTCATTTGAAAATCATAAATAAAAATATCATCATTTGGATCCAAATCAATTTTTTTTGAAAGGTAATGTTCTAAAGTAAAGAAATTTTCAATTCTACAAGTTTTGCATTTATTTTCTATGCACATAATAAAATTTTCTGAATCTTTACAAATAGAATCAGCAACAAATAAAGATGCCCTCTCTGGGATTTTATCTTTACAAAGACAATCATTATTAATTAAATCTGCAAAAATAAAATAATTTTTTAACGCAAGTAGACAAAAATCGCATGCGCCGTACTGAGAGCACTTAAAATAAAAATAGTTAAAAGGTTTAAACGATTCCAAAAATTTTGCGCATGGTACTTTGCTGACATGCTCCAAAATTTTACCGCCAGAAGATTCTACGAATAATTTATGATTTTCTTTTCTGTTGCAAGGAATCATCCACTTTCTAAAATAAGGTATCAATTCACCATTATCTCCCTTTCGTCTTATTTTTCTACCCGTTATGTCGACGTATGCAACTTGGTCCGATTCGTAATGATTTCTGATGATTTTGTATACTGCAGGTGTATAGTATGCATTTTGTGCGTATACATTGAGAGATGTTAGTTGTTTTTTTTCATGCTCTTCATCAAGATACTCAGATCGATTGACTTTATGTTTTGAAATTTGAGAGCCGTTACTGACACCTAGATATAAGAATAGTTCATCTGAACTATTGTTATTTGTGCATCCTGATATAATAGCGTTACGCTCAATGAGCTCGTCAGCATTTCTTTTCTTTCTATTTTTGTCTAAAATTTCAACAACATTATCCAGAACTTGATTCGCTATTTGCGTTTTTTTCTCAGTACCGTCCAACTTCTTGCGCAATTTTTCAGTTTTGGTACCTTCGATGATTATTTCGTTATCATTTCTCAAAAAAAAAAAAAAAAATTTC
>Ga0115002_10006835_pt1 | contig 13003 bp, 11 predicted proteins | sample ArcticOcean_MG_C_8_FD_89576 | JGI IMG/M metagenome (GOLD analysis project Ga0115002, IMG submission 89576) | Marine microbial communities from western Arctic Ocean - ArcticOcean_MG_CB11_86 | ecosystem: Environmental > Aquatic > Marine > Oceanic | place: Arctic Ocean: Canada Basin | collected...
GAGACTGCTTTGACGATCGCGAGCATGTCGTTCATTGACGCATAGCGCCAGACGCCGCGGTAAAGACGGCATCGACGGAACACAACTACTGCAACAATTACGAAAGCAATGGTGCCCGGCATCAAGTAGTCGGCTGCTAGTAAAAATGCCCCGTCTCCCACGCGAAGGTAGAGCGAAAGTGGAAACGACACCGTAGCCATTATCACGTCGTGGAAGGACGCGATGCGGGCGCGGTTGAAAAAAGGCATCTTAACCATCGGCATTGTTCCAAATTGCCCTGTGTGTCGTACATCTGAGAGTTGCGCGTGCCGACATCAATTTACATCTCTGGTAGTCTTGTTTTTCCGAGATTCATGGAACCAATTCGCCGTTGCCTGTAATGCGTCCCGATTACTCTCTGCTGGTTGCCAACCAGGTGGTTGTCCATCCAACTGCAGCGAACCAATCAATTTTTGGTAGTCTGTGTGTCGCCTCGCAAGCTGTGCGCAGAATTTCAACAAAGTAGGTGAAACCGCAAGAAGTCTGGCGGGGCGGTTCATCGATTTGGCGAGGCGGAGAATCAATTCAGGGGTTGATAGGTCTTCGCCATCAGTTGGCAGATATACACCGGCTTGTGTTGTCAGCGTATGTTTAATTACATTAGATAAGTTGCCAACTGAGATAAAACTTCTAAGATTAGAGATTGCCCCGAGCGGAAGTGGCACGCCGCGTTCAATCACTTGCATCATACGAAGAAAGTTGCCCTTGACGTTTGGTCCATAGACAAGTGGTGGCCTCAGAATTACGAGTTCCATCGTTTTGGCAACGGTTGAGATAGCCTGCTCGGCATCCCATTTTGAATGTGCGTACATGTCTTGTGGGTTTACCGGGTCTGCGGCTGTTAACGGGACGGTAGATGCTTCGCCCATAACTTTTGCTGTGCTGAGGAAGATAAAACGACGTATGCCCGCTCGTTCCGCTGCGCATGCCAATCTGACGCTGGCAAACGTGTTAGTTTTTCGATGATGATTGTCTTCGTCATCATTTGATCTGGCGTCCTTTGATTGTATTACGTGAACGCGAGCTGCTAAGTGAATTACAGCCGAAGCGCCCTCAATAATTGGCCCCCAATCTGTATGTTCGTTTATATCACCCGTGACCTCGCGTGGCGCGCGCCGCACTGTAATTCCGGCTGCTTCCAGAGTTGGGCATAATGACCGACCAATAAAGCCAGAAGAACCAGTGACTATGACTTCCACGACAGTCAGGCGACCGACTGTGGAGCCATGGCGTGTTTTCCACGCAGCATCCAGGTGAGGAGAATAGCGACCACGAAGACCGCTCCAATGATGGCCGGCAGCGGCCGTGTGAGTGAAGCCATGGCAAGAGCAATGAGCGTAATATTTGTAAATGCGATCGCTAGACTAACGGCAGCATGGCTGCGACCACGCTGTATGGCTAGTTGATAGAAGTGTTCGCGGTGAGCTTCCCATATCCTTTCACATCTCAAAAGCCGCCGCCCCAGTGTGATTGTTGCATCTGTGAGGTAGTAGAGCGGCAGAATAACAGCTGGTGCCCAAAGTCCAGCGGCTGCGGTTTCGAGGAGGAGCCAACCAAGTAAAAACCCCAACGGTACGCTACCAACGTCACCAAGAAATATCTTAGCTGGGTGCCAATTCCACCAAAGAAATCCTATTGATACTGCCGCTATTGCCGCGCCTGGCCACGGGCTCAAACCAGCGGTCGGGCTGAAATATGCGACAATTGCAATACCGCTGCTCACGCTTGTTGCTTCTACCCCTGAAATACCATCGATACCATCCATGAAATTGAATAAATTGACAAACCAAAGCCAAAGGAGGGCTGCTAATGCAACATCGTACCAGAATGGGAGAAGGTTTTGAAAAGTCATTCCATGGGAGCTAACCCATACCATTGCTACAATAACGGCTGCTGAGTGCGCAGCCAGCCGCGTAGCAGGAGAAAGAGTACGTAGATCATCGATCCAGGAAGTAATGGCGAGAACGATGGTTGCAAGCAACACGATACTAGTTCCATTTAATACGGGCCCTGGAAAATACGGTTTGCCACTCCAACGACTCCAAATATACAAAACGGTGAGCAGCAGCACGACGACCGCGATGCCGCCACCACGTGGGGTTGGTCTACTATGGCTGGATCGATCGACCGGGTGATCAAGTATATGGTGTTTTTGTAGTATCCGCAGGACGAGACCGGTTCCCACGAGGGATGCGATGCTCAATACGAACAAGGAAGCTGCAAAAAATACGAGTGCGGTCGCCATCATGCGGTTATAGCCTGCGGTTCTTTTAGGAGCCATAGGCAGATCTACATTGAGTGACTTCCTCAAACGTAGGCTCGGAGCACCTCCGAACTTACGCATACTGGAACTTCTCGGCCTAGTAGGTTCAACAGCACTACATTGCGTTGGTCGTCATCCGTACACTCGAACATACCAACTTGGTCCGCCAGTGGTCCGCCAGTAATTTGCACGACCTCGCCCTTATTAAATCGTTCCCGGTAGGTCAAAGAAACATGCCCATCGTTGGCTTCACGCTGCTTAATTTCAGGAATGACATGGTTGGGCAATGCTCCTGGTCGATCGCCCATACAAACAATATGATGCACGCCATAGGTTGAATTAACAGCCCGCCAACGTTGGACGTCCAAATCAAGCTCTATGAATATGTAGCGTGGGAAGAGTGGTGCCGTGATTTTTATAGTGCGCGGTCCGTGGCGGCGAATCTTTTTGTACTTTGGAAGATAGGTTATAAAATTTTGCCGAGTTAGCTGCCCTTCAGCCATCGTCTCATTACCGGCGTGAGTGTACACAACGAACCAGCGCTTCACTTTGCACCTCTCACTATATTCCTTTTTCGGACAATTTGCAGGAGCGAAGGCGTAAGGATACGGTTATCTTCAAGCTTTCCCGCTAAGGCATCGTATGTCGCTTGAGGTTTGGCAAGGTCGGTCACGATCACCGCGTCAATTCCATGAAACGCCTCAAGATTGCGGCTGACTTTTAAATCAGCGAACCTTCGCTTACGGGAGTTGGTGTCAATGATGCCAACCAACGTCATATCTGCGTCGCGCGCTGTCAGCGTGGCAATTTCAGCGAGCTCGCTTACACCCACTAAAGCAACGCGTTGCCAGCCTTGAGCTCTGCAGCGGGTTAGGGCCTTGGCACATTGCTCCCGCGCATTGCGGAAAAATCTAAAGGAACCGGCAAGATATTGTGCGGTGAGCTTAGATTTTTCACCAAAACCCTCCGGCGTAAGATAATAGCTATAACGGTTGGGCGGAGCCTGTTTTACCTTAATTAAACCTTTGCGGACGCAACGCTTGAGATAGGCATTGGCGAGACCAAGAGCTATACCCATTTCCCGGGCCATTGAGCGTTGAGTAACGGCGTCGTTTTCCTCCACAGCATTGAGCAAGTTTAGCGTAATCGCAGTTTCACTGTCTGTTTGTTGGAGAATTATTTTTTCGTTCGTCATGGATACGTAGCCGAAGCTGTTTGCGATACTCACTGATCGGCAATTCTAGCCATATGAATCGATGTTCACCCCGCGAACATAGTTCGTTCAACACATGAACGTCAAGTAACGTCTACTGTTCTCCTCTTTGGTGTCCACCTCTGTATTTAACGGATAGACGTCGGTATAGATTGACAAGCGTTCGGTGAGCGCGCTAGAGGGACGCCAAACCTTTCAACTGAGTTCAGGTAGATTTTCGTCGTGACGGACCGAGAACAGATAGCGGTCATCGGGCTAGGCTATGTAGGCCTGCCTCTTATGGTTGCATTGGCTCGATCTCACGACGTGATCGGATTCGATACCAATAAGCGGCGTATTGCTGAGCTTGAAGGAGGTGTCGATCGGACTGGAGAAGTGGATGAACGCGAGCTGGCAACGATCTTGTCAGGCTTTACTACTAATCCAGAATCACTTGTGGGGAGGGATATTTACATTGTAACCGTTCCGACACCTGTTGATTCATCGATGAAACCCGATCTTTCCGCGATTCGGAGTGCAAGTAAAACGCTTGGTCTTGTGCTACGTCCAGGTTCAATTGTCGTTTACGAAAGCACGGTTTATCCTGGTGTAACTGAAGACATCTGTGGGCCCATTCTGGAGCAGGTGTCAGGTCTCGAATGTGGCAGTGAATTTTTCTTGGGATACTCGCCGGAGCGAATCAATCCCGGTGATCGAGTACACTCGATTGAACACATCACCAAAGTAGTCGCGGGTCAAACGGAAGAGGTCACACAACGCCTCGCCGCACTCTACGGAAGTATAAACGGAGGCAATGTATTTTTGGCCGCGAATATCCGCACAGCTGAAGCGGCGAAAGTAATTGAAAACGCGCAACGCGATATCAATATTGCGTTCGTCAACGAGGTTGCAAAAATTTTTGGGCATTTGGGCCTATCTACACAAGACGTCTTGGCTGCGTCGCTGACGAAGTGGAATTTTCTCGACTTTAAGCCGGGATTGGTCGGTGGACATTGCATAGGAGTTGACCCTTATTGGCTGGCCTATGCTGCGAAACAATCTGGACTAGAGCCCGACGTAGTGCTTGCAGGGCGTCGCATAAACGATTCAATGGCCGGGTACGTCGCCGAACAAATTAATGCCAGGCTAGATGGACCGTCGAAGATTTTAATGTTGGGGCTTACGTTCAAGGAGAATGTGCCCGATCTTCGTAACTCCAAAGTTGTTTTACTTGTCGAGCAATTATCAGCTCTCGGCCACCATGTTTTGATCTACGATCCAATTGTAGATGCCAGTGAGGTGTTGAAACAATTTGGATTAGAGGTGCTTGAAGAACCGGGTAGCGGATACGACTGTGTCGTCGGCGCAGTTGCGCACCAATCATTTTCAGATTTTGATATTGCAGATTTGGTTCGGAAGAATGGCCTCATTGCAGATATCAAGGGCCTCTGGGAAGGGCGTGCAATACCGGAAGGACTGCGTCGCTGGTCACTTTGAAACAATGTGTTTACTTTCTATCTCGGATACTACTTTGGTCATGTCTCTGAAGTTCCCATTTTACCACAGTAGCTTCATTTTCTGTGACACCCTTGACAACAACCTGCTGCGAACGCCGCGGCCTATTTGGCGTTTCCAAATAAATGCTCTCCTCAAGACGCATGTGACCCGTTTCCGCTCGTAGACGCCATCCCGAACCGCCAGGCAAACGCAAGAGTGTCTGTTGGCTATTTTTTGAGAGCGATGCTTGAACGCGTGGATGGAGGTGAAAGCGAATGGTAAACGGATGACCAGCTGGACCAGTAAATATGTCCTCGCCACGAAGTTCTTCCCCGTCTGCGGTAAGATAAAGCTGGCGTTTGTGTATGGTTGATAGCGTCGCAAGATAGCCGTCATGGCTCATGGATAAGAAGCTGTTTCCACCCTCATCATCGCGGTTACATAAGACGCTTGAAGGTCGTCGGCCAATTTCACTATCGTCACGAATCTCGCTAGAGTTTCGATTGTCCAATTGTGCGGTTGAGTGTGCAGCGGTTGTTCGGCACGCCCGTTGCCATTGGCTATCTCCTTTTGTTGCGGCTCCGCAATTAACGATAAGTCTGTCCCGACCGACGCTGGCCTCGAAACTAAGTGTTCCTGCGCAAGCTGTCTGGTCGAGGCCCGGCACGGCACATCCGGTATCAACCAAAACCACCATCCGTCCGGCACTAAGCCGTTCAAACCCAGTGTGTGGTGCGTTCCGTGGTGCCCGCCCACGTGCGTCAGCTTGGCGGAGTGCTAAATCAACTAGTCTGATGTCCCCTTCGTTTGAGCCGTTAAAATGGGCTAATGCGCGGTCGCCGTGACGAAAAAATCGCAGCATCGGTGCGAGTCGATCGATAGCGTGTTGTAGAGATTCCGGTAACTCACGCCGACCCGCATTCAGCGTCGCACGGATGTCAATCAGATCACAGAGTACACGTAGCTGCAGTGCAGGGTTGCGCTCTACATGCCCGCCATCAGGAAAGATTTGGCGATCTAACTCAAATTTTAAAAGTGCAAGCGAGTTGTCCTCGACAGTATTTGGGCAAGGTAGAGATACCGCACCGCATATGAGTCCCTTTAGCGCGGTGATACGTGCTGCGCCGTCGACTTCAGCAGGTAAGATGCGTATCAGGTGGCGGATCTGTCGGCCGATGCTTGTCATTAAACTCCGCCGAAATGAATCATCGGCACTTGCAAAAAACACGTCGTAATGCGTCAACCACGCTACGATGCGTAGGGCAATCGTGTCAGCCTTCCACGCTGGCCAGGACCACTGCCGGTGATGCTCAATCCATCCGAGAGTTAGCATTCGAGCAACTTGGCGGGCTTCATCACCGCCGAGCGCGCGAAGATCACGAAGCCACGTGAATTCATATAGCTCGCAGCGCCAGTGAGGTGGATGAATATCGTTGTCGGCAATTTCCCAAGGAAGTGAGTTGCTGGTCACCGTGTGGTCGGCAAATTCGTATCGTCCTGCACGGATGGCATCGCCCCGCGATGGGTCGCCGGGCCATGGGTCAGGAGGAACGACAGATGGTGCATCGCAAATGCTGCCGCCAAGCGTCAATGCATAAAGTGGCGTCGGAAATATTGTGCTGAGGAACCGGTATCGAATGGATGGCCAGGAAAGTGTACGGGCGGAACATCCGTGGCTCATCGCGCGGGCGATCAAATTTCCCCACGTAGCTGACGGATATTCTTGGCGTAGGACCTGAAACCACCAGAAAACACGGCAGTTCCCGCTGCGAGAACATCGGCGCCGGCGGCAACAGCCTTGCTCGCCGTATCGAGATTGATGCCACCATCCACTTCAAGGTCGATAACCCGGCCGGTTGCGTCAATTCGCCTACGCAACTCGCGGACTTTGTTGAGCTGCAGTTCGATGAAACTCTGGCCACCGAATCCAGGATTGACCGTCATTATAAGCACCAGATCTACAAGCTCGAGCAGATGGTCGATTGACGCCAATGGTGTTGCGGGGTTGAGCGCGATTCCTGCTTTCTTTCCAAGCCTTTTTATATGCTGTAGAGACGCAAATACGTGCGGCCCGGATTCTGGATGAAGGGTGATGATGTCTGCGCCAGCCTCGGCGAATTGATCCAAAAATGGATCGGCTGGTGCTATCATCAAATGGACGTCGAAAACCTTTGCACTATGAGGCCGCAACGCTTTGACCATCGCGGGACCGATGGTAATGTTGGGCACATAATGCCCATCCATTATGTCAATATGGATATAGTCCGCACCAGCGTCGCTGATAGTGCGCACCTCTTCGCCTAGGTTGGCAAAGTCCGCAGCGAGAATTGATGGGGATATTCGGACTGGTTGCTGCATAATTAACTACGTAATGTGTCGTGCGATTGCGTGCAAGCAGCAATCGTCACGCGTATTGAGCCGCAAGGATCAATCGAGCTCAAAAGTGTGGCTGTAATCTAACTTAAGTGCGGGGTTTTGGTTTTCCTTTTGCAAATAACAATTGCCGATAGCTAACACATCAAGATCTGTACCCATGAAACAACGGAATGCGTCTTCAGGTGTGCAAACGATTGGTTCACCTCGAATGTTGAAGCTCGTGTTGACTAATACAGGGCAACCAGTAAGCGCTTTGAATGCCGAAATGAGTGAATAAAATTGCGGATTGGTTTTCTCATGCACAGTTTGTATGCGTGCCGAATAATCAACATGTGTAACAGCGGGAATAGAAGAGCGAGGAACGTTCAGTTTATCTATACCAAATAGATTAAGTTCACTTTCGGTCATGATTTGCTGTTTCTCTTCGCTCACTTGCGCAACTAGAAGCATATATGGACTGTCGCAATTCAGGTCGAACCATTGGCTCAGATCTTCGCGCAAAACGGCAGGTGCAAAGGGCCGAAAACTCTCGCGATATTTTACCTTGATATTTAGCGTTTTTTGCATCGATGGTGAACGAGGATCGCCAAGGATTGAGCGAGCGCCAAGTGACCTTGGTCCGAACTCCATTCTGCCCTGGAACCATCCCACCGCTTTGCCATCCGCGAGATCCTTTGCTACCCGATCAACAAGCGCATTGTCATCCAATATTCTAAACTGCGCGGCGGCCGCATGGAGCCTAGCAGCAATATCGTTGTCGCTGAATTCCGGGCCCAAATAGCTACCTTGCATCGCATCTGTATCACCTGCTACGTGCCGCGGTTGGCTTTGATAAAGATGATAAGCTGACAGTGCGGCACCAAGCGCTCCACCGGCGTCACCGGCCGCTGGTTGAATCCAAATCTGCTCGAAAAGTTTGCTTGCATGGATCTTTCCGTTCGCAACACAATTAAGCGCAACTCCCCCAGCAAGGCACAAGTTGCGAGCGCCTGATTCTTTTGCAATCGACCGAGTAACTCTTGAGACAATCTCTTCAGTTACCGCTTGAATTGAGGCGGCCAGGTCCATATGCCGTTGCTCTAACAGGGCGGTAGGATCTCGTGGTCGACCGTCGAATAGAGCATCAAACCGAGCGTTTGTCATGCGTAGCCCAGTACAGTAGTCGAAATAATCGAGGTTCAGGCGGAATGAACCGTCTTCTTTCAGATCGATAAGATAATCGAGGATTTTGGACCTATATTTAGGTTCACCATAGGGGGCAAGGCCCATCACTTTGTACTCGCCCGAATTCACTTTAAAGCCAGTGTAGTAAGTAAATGCCGAGTAAAGAAGGCCGAGCGAATGGGGAAAATGAATTTCCTTAATCATTTCTAGGTTATTGCCGGAACCATGCCCGATTGAGGTTGTTGCCCATTCACCAACACCATCCATTGTTAGGACAGCCGCTTCGTTGAAAGGGGATGGGAAGAATGCCGATGCAGCGTGCGCTTGATGATGTTCGGTAAAGAGTAGTCGTTGTTCCCAGTCGAACTCAGGGCATTGCTGTTTGAGGCGTCGTTTCAGAAATTCTTTCTGAAACAGTTTTTCCTTAAGCCAAATGGGTACCGCTATAGAAAAACTTTTAAATCCGCGCGGTGCAAAAGCAAGATAAGTCTCTAAGAGGCGCTCGAACTTGAGAAACGGTTTGTCGTAGAAGGCAACGAAGTCGATGTCGGCAAACGATATCCTGCCTTCTGACAAGCAGTATGCACTAGCATTTTCGGGGTAAGATGAATCGTTTTTTTTGCGGGTAAAGCGCTCTTCTTGTGCCGCAGCCACAATTCGACCGTCGATAATAAGCGCTGCCGCACTGTCGTGGTAAAACGCGGATATTCCAAGAATGCGCATATGTCGATTGGCTGCCCGTACTTTCGCCGGGCGCCCTAAATTAAAAAATTGTGTAAATGAAGGGTGCCACTGCGGTACCCTGCGTAAGTACAATAAGGCCGCCGAATATGCCCAACATTATGAGTATAGGTAGAAGCCAATATTTCTTGCGATGACGCATAAATGCCCAAAGTTCACCAAGAAATGACATGCGTATTTTTTCCTAATCTGTGCCGCTATGTTACGTATTTATAGTTTTACTATTCTTGCAGCCTTCGCGTTGCACCGTAAAGTGCTTATCACAATTTTTTCATTGTCAGGTTATGTGCCGCGTTAGACGGGCAACAAAAAACCCGTCCAACCCCCCCCGGTTTGTCCATAGTGCCGGCGTCGTCTGCAAATATCCATCCGACGTGATGGCTTCGTTTAGCATTGGCAGCTCATTCTTCAGAATTGGTGTTGGGGTCACTGGAGCACCGTTGTTTATAAGGGATAAAATTCGTTCAGGACCCTCCTCCCAATTTAGCGAACAAACGGCGTAAACCAGTGTTCCGCCGGGAGAAAGCATTTCGACTGCCGATCTCAACAATTTGTCCTGAAGTAGCGCCATTCGCGCAACATCATTCTCTACTCTTGACCGGGCAACGTCCGGGTGTCGGCGTATCGTGCCAGTTGCTGTGCATGGAGCATCGAGTAAAACAGCATCACATGTTGCGTCCGGTCGCCACGTCGTTGCGTCAGCGACAACCATTGCTGCCTGCAAGTGGAGTCGATTAAGGTTTGATTGGAGGCGAGCCAAACGTTGCGCTGATTTGTCGACTGCAATAACTTCTGCGCCTTTGGCGGCGAGTTGTGCGGTTTTACCTCCGGGTGCGGCACATAGATCGATCACGACCTTGTCTTGAACATTACCGAGGAGTCTGGCAGGAAGTGCCGCGGCTGCATCTTGCACCCACCATTCTCCCTCACTGAATCCAGGAAGCGACACGATGTCCCCGACGCCGGCACGGCGAATGCTTCCTGTTGGAAGCTCCCTTGCCGATAGTCGTTTGGCCCAAAGTTCTGGGGAGTCTTTGACCGAAATGTCCAGTGGCGCTTCGTCCAAGTGCGCGGTAGAAATAGAGCGTGCATTTTCTTCACCAAAGGTGTCACACCAACGGTTCCACAACCAATCTGGGGTGTTGAGGCGCGCTGCATCTTGGCTATTCACTTCGGTCAATCCCGTTTCAGATATACGTCGCAAGACGGCATTTACGAGTTTCTTGAACCGCCGCACCTGTTTGCTCTCCGCCAGAACAACTGAACTGTCGACGGCAGCATGGGGAGGGGTTTTGAGAAAAATGAGTTGGGCGACGCCGAGCCTCAAAATATTGCGGGTGATACGACCAGCTTTAGCTCCACCGAGTTGGGGATCGTCGAGCTTTCGGTCAATCAAATCGTCTAACTGTCCTAGTCGCCGCAGCACGGTCAGAACGAGGAGGTGTGCAAATCCGCGATCTCGTGCACTCATTAGTGCGAGTTGGGGGTTAGCTTCCAGTAAATCTGGGAGCGCACGGCCGCGCTCCAGTACTTGACTCAGCAAATAAAGCGCAACGGCGCGTGGAGATGACTTGTCGTGCAGCACGGAACCTCTTCAATTAGTATGGTTTATCTACCAGTGAGAATGGCACAATTGTGTCGGCTCCACTGCACTAACGTCGTTACGCAAGGATCAAATTCATGACTGTAACAATTGATCGTAGAACGGACATTAATCTCGACACCGCTTACCGCGTCGCTTGGCAAGGCGAGAATGTTGTTTTGAGCCCCTTAGCGCTCGCACGGGTAGATGAGTGTCGCCGCAGTTTTCTTTCGCTCGTAGAGAGCGATCCGTCGATGTTCGTCTATGGTGTAACTACAGGGTTCAACGCGGCAGCCAAAACACAGTTGGATGGAGCCAGCCGCGACCGGCAGGCGCAGCGCAAGCCTTTCGCATCCGCTGTTTTGTTTGGAGATCCCCTACCGGAACGCGTTGTTCGGACTATTGTCCTATCAAAACTTACGACCTTTGTTGAAGGACATGCCGCAGTTACGCCGGAGTTGGCAAAGGCCGTGGCGGCCATGCTTGACGGTCGAGCTTTGCCAGAGGTGCCGGCCGATAACAACGATGCTGCTGGCCAGATCAACATGATGACACACGCGTTTTACGACTTGTTCAACGACTATGATTTACAGGCAAAGGAATCAAATGCGCTGCTCAATGGAACGTCAAGCATAACATGCGTTTTAGCCGATTCCGCGATCTCATCAAGCAGGCGCTTGGCGCTTGCGGTGAGGGTATTTGCACTTTCAATTGAAGCCTTTCAAGCACCGTTGGAACACTATGATGTTGCTCTCGCGCGGTTATGGGGAGGTGAACACGAGATAGCGGCGGCCGAGGCACTCAACATGTATTTCAGGGTGACCGACGGCGATCGCAGGACATACCAAGCACCTGTAAGTTTCCGTGCGATGCCGCGCGTATTAGCGCGAGTCTTTCGGGCTGTTGCTGAGGTAGAGAAAGCTGCCGAGGAGTCGCTCGCAGGTCCGGTCGATAACCCGATCTACCTGCCACCGGATGCAGATTATCCACTTGGACGGCTTCTCCATAATTCCGGGTTTCATAATGCTATAAGCTATTCCGTCCTCGATGAGCTTGCGGCGTGCTGGGCTGATCTTTGTCTCGCTGGCGAGCGACAGACCTCGAAAATGCAGGATGGTCCCATCTCAAGGTTGCCCCATTGGCTGACGACTGGCGATATCGAAGGCCCTCTCCGGTACCTCGCCCAAATCCAGGTGGGCTATGTGGAACGTGCACGCCGAGCTGCGCAGCGCACATTTATTCCAGGTAGTGAAAGTGGTGGCTTTGGCCAGTCCGACTTCAAAACCCCAACACAGACCGCGTGGTTAGCCGAGTGTGAAGCTGGCCGTTGTCTCGATGCGTCGCTTGCGATGCTTGCTGTGACGGCAATGCACGCGCTCGATGTTACCGAGCGTCAGGTGCCGCCGTCGCTCACTGATTTTGCGGCTGATATGCGTAAGTATGTGCCAAAAATCACAGAAATCCGCATGCTGGGCCCGGAACTCGGTCGGCTTACGGAATCAGCCACGAACGGTATTTACAACGCTGAGGGTCCGCGCCAGCCATAGATAAGAAATCCAAAACGTTCTTTGATCGATCTCAAGGTCCAACGTACCCGAAAGTTATGCAGGTGGCGTATCCAGTTTGTTGTCGATGGGTAAGTTTAAAACTGGCCAGTAACCACGGTAGTTAAAACTGTTAGCATGAGTGCTATATCGGCCAAGCCCCCTGTTCCGGCACCTTAGTGGATACAGCAAAAGATTGTCCGAGGTATTTTTAAGTGATTTGCGCCCTGAAGCGCATCAAGTGCGCTAATTGATCCTTGCAACGGCTAGGAAGTAACTGGAGATTCTGCCATAGTCGTCTTATGTCAAAGTTGACCAACCAGCTTACTCCTAGACTCCACAAGGTGGGAAAGATCTACGCCGAGAAAATCAAGGATTTACGTACCGCTTTGGAAAAGGCGCAGCGCGATGCTGTAGTGGAGAAGACTGTTGTTTCAAATCGACAGGCAACCGGTGTTGATGCCCGAAGAAGGGCGGAGCTCGTGGCTGAGGATGCTGCTCGCTTCGCAAATAGCGATGACGACAGAAGGCCTGTTGAAGTTGGGGGGCCGAAAGGACTGGAGCCGACGCGTTATGGCGACTGGGAGAAGGCGGGTCGCTGCATA
>Ga0115002_10006836_pt1 | contig 13001 bp, 9 predicted proteins | sample ArcticOcean_MG_C_8_FD_89576 | JGI IMG/M metagenome (GOLD analysis project Ga0115002, IMG submission 89576) | Marine microbial communities from western Arctic Ocean - ArcticOcean_MG_CB11_86 | ecosystem: Environmental > Aquatic > Marine > Oceanic | place: Arctic Ocean: Canada Basin | collected...
TAGGTAGCCGCGAGTTGAGTGAGATCCGCCAGCGGTTGTCGGTCTAGGGCATCATCCACGAAGGTGGCTAAGAGAACCGGAACCCACAGCTCAAGTCCAGAGCCCACGATGATGAAGAAGAGGGCGAGCGCGACCAGCCCCTTCCTTTTTTTGAGGTGGGGAACGAGGACTTCGAGCCGAAGCGGTTCGCGTTTCGTTGCCATGAGCCCAAGCGTACTGAGTTGGATCGCTCGACGGCCTCCATTTTGTTGCGCTCTGACGACTCGGCAGCTCAGAGGCAAGTATCTTGGTCGGATGCGAGTCGTCATCCAACGCGTTACATCAGCCTCCGTCTCGGTCGACCAGGAGATAGTTGGGGGTATAGGAGTTGGGTTGGTACTTCTGGTGGCGGTGACCCACGCTGACGCTGACGCTGACGCTGTTGCTGTCGCCTCGAAGATCGCTGGCCTCAGAGTCTTTAGTGACGATGAGGGCAAGATGAATCTGTCCGTGTCTGATATTGGCGGATCTGCTCTTCTGATCTCTCAATTCACGCTGTACGCGGACATGCGTAAGGGTCGACGACCTTCGTTTGGAAGGTCAGCACCCAGAGAGGTCGCTGCCCCGCTGATTGACAGGTTGGGATCCTTACTTCGTCAAGGTGGGGTTCCCGTTGAGACCGGGCTCTTCGGTGCTGCCATGAAGGTAGAGCTCATCAACGATGGACCCGTAACGCTGGTTGTGGAGACCCAACAGGGGAAGGTCCTCTAATGATCGGTTAGCCAAGCCTTGCCTGCGTCGCAGAACATTCGGAAGTCGCAACGACCACAGGCTTCGGAAGGCGCCGCGACGTATGGTCCGTCCTGCACCACGATTGAAACTGACTCCATGTGGTTCTTGGCTTCAGCCAGCCATGCAGGTGTGACCTCCTTGGTGATCTCAGTTAGGCCATCTCCCAGGTAGGCAAATGTGACCCACATGGACTCGGGCGCTGGGCCGAGGGCTCCCGAGGCAGCTGCGAGGGCGTACGCCTCGAGTTGGGTGACGAGGGATGGATCCGTGGAGGGTCGACCACTCTTGAAGTCGACTATCTCCCATCCCTCATCTCGGGCGTAGATGGCGTCAACACGCCCGCGCAGGGTTGTCCCGCCGACTCGGAATGAGAAGGCGGTCTCTGTGAAAATGGGACGGGCCTCCGCGAATCGTGACGCGAGGTAGGTTTGGTAGGGCGCACTTGTGTCTGACGCTGGTTCGCTGACTGAAGGCACGTCGTACTCCATGGCACTGAAGTCCTCGAGTGGTACTTGGCCCATGTTGTGGAGCTCGATCTTTCGGTGCACTTCCGTGCCTCGGCGAGCAGCCCTGCTTGGGCGACGGGGCAGTCGGTCGATCTCGGACCATCGAAACTGAAGGGGGCATCTCGCGGCTGTCACCATTCCCGTGACGGAGGTGGTGCGCGTCTCCGATGGAACCTGTGAGTCTGGAGGCTCGGGCAGTGCGAACAGCATGTCTTCGTAGTCGGCCACAGCCTGAGCGTAGGCGGAATGGATGTTCAGTTCAGCCGCCTGCCTGGTTGGAGATTCGGAGTCGGCAACCGCGGCTTGCAGGGCGTGCGCCCAGCCGTCATCGAAGAGAGGATCTGGGGTGACCACGGTAGGGTCGAGCGGATGGACATGATCTGGGCGTTCTCCTGGGTCTACCTCCCAAGTCCCTGTGTCGCACAAGTCGGCTACGACTGTCAAGAAGGGGCTGGGGTCTACAGGGCTTTTACGAGGTGCCTCATTGCCTCCCCAGAACGCACCGGAGGTGTGAAGTTGGCTGCGAGCCCGGGTGACTGCCACGTACGCAAGCCGCCATTCCTGACTCAGGTGGCGAACTCGAAGAATGTCTTGGCGCTCCTTTTTGTCCATGTCTTGAGTGATCTGCGGCAGATCCAATTGGTCGATCCGGTGGTTGAAGGGGAGTACCCACGCTCGCGCATACGGGTCTTCGAACTCTCGAACGCCCGAGGGGAAGAGTCCCTGAGTGAGGCCGGGGAGACACACTAAGTCCCATTCAAGACCCTTAGCGCGATGAACCGTGAGGAGGATCACGGCGCTCTCTTGGGACACTCTCGCCGTATCTAGTTCGTCCGTCTTCTGAAGGGCGAGAAGGGCGAGGTAGTCCAAGAACGCCGGCAGCGAAGACCGTCCCTCCAACGGGCTCCAAGCTTCTGCCAGGTCGAGAAAGCGGTACACGTTGAGCCGAGCGCTCAGCGCCGCTACTCCCGGCATGGCCTCGATCTCTCTCCACATGTCGTTGAGGTCGAGGACCTGGCGCACCAACTCGGCCAAACTCGCCCCCTGGGCGGCTTGCAACATCGTCGAGTAGTTCTCACGGATGGATCGGAACGCCGAGACGACCCGCGGTGAGCTAGTGTCGATGGCACTAGGGTGGTCTAATGCTTCGATGAAGCTTGGTTGGGGAGTATCGGGCTGGTCGAACCTGAGGAACGCCGCCAAGGTCTTCAGCTGGGAGCGGTTCAGTCGGTATTGAGCGCCCATGGCGATGCGGGCGAAGGCTACGTTGTCACCGGGATCCTGGATAAGTCGCAGCCAGGCATGAATCTCGACGATTTCGGGGATATCGAGTAGCCCGCCGGCGCTCGCCACCTCAGCAGGGATCTCAGCTTCGGCAAGGGCCAAGCGAACAATGGTGATGGCCGCATTGGTACGGAAGAGAACCGCCATCTCTTTCCAGGGAGTGCCGCTCTCGTGGGCTTCCTTGAGTCTATCTGCGATCGCGGTGGCTTCATCCCAAGATGTTCGATACCAGGACGCGGTCACCGTTCCGCGAGGTGTACCAGGTGCGGCGTTGAGTGGTTGACGAGCGCTACCACCGACCAGTTGCCTGACGCTGTTGGCGACGTCGAGGATCCGCTGCCCGGACCGGCGATTCAGGGTCAGGTGACGTGTCTCTGCCACAGATCCGTCGCCAGCAGGGAAGTGTTCGGGGAAGCGATTGAAGTTTGAGGGCGTTGCGCCGCGCCACTCGTAGATGGTTTGATCTGGATCGCCCACGGCGATCACCGGAAATCCCTCCCCAAACAACGCCTGCAGCAGCAAGCGTTGTCCAGCATTGGTGTCTTGATACTCGTCGAGAAACACGACGTCGTAACGCTCTTTGACACGTTCGGCCAGCTGGGGATGGGCGGTGGCGAGTTCGTGAGCGAGACGAACTAAATCGGCGAAGTCGATCACCCCAAGTCGCTGTTTTTCAAGGCGGAACCGGGCGATTACCTCCGCCATTTCTCTGCGTTCGAGAACTACTGGATCGTCTGACTCCAAGAAGAGTGACTCAGGCTCCGCCAAGTTATCTCCAAGATCCGAGGCTAGCCGGAGGGTCGCATCGATTACCCGCTCTCGCTGGCTCAGGATCAAATGGTCGTAAGTGGGTGCCCCATTGACCGCCTCGAGGAGTAGCTGCCGAGAAAAAGTTGGAGTAATAACCGTGACATCCCGATCCACGCCCACAAACGGGCCAAATTCTGCGAGAAGCTGATAGGCGAACCCGTGATAGGTGTGGATTTCAGCCTCAGCAACCTCGGACGTGAGCTCGCGCAGTTCCTCTGAGACCCGCTGGGAGAGTTCCCCGGCAGCCTTATTGGTGAAGGTGAGACCGAGGATCCTTCCGGGGTGCATGCCGCCGGCAACGAGTCCGACGATCTTCTTGGTAAGTGTGGTGGTCTTGCCGGTTCCCGCACCGGCGTTGATCCGAAGCGAGCTCAGCGGAAGGTCAAGGATCGCAGCCTGTTCTGGGGAGGGTGCGAACGTCATGCTGTGAACGCCTCCTGCCCGTCGGGCTGAGCTGGGCAGAGAATCCGGAAGTCGCAACGACCGCACGAAGGATTGATTGTGGGCTCGAAGTTCTCCGAACGCACTTCTATCGCCATTTCGATGAGGCGTTCCCGCACTAGTGGCAGGTTTGCTGGGTCGAATCTGCGTCGAGTGAAGCCCTTGTTGGGCCCTCGGGGGAACCAGAGCTCAGCCTCTGTGACCTCACCCATCTGCTGGACTTCCGCGTCAGCGAGGGCAGCCATCTGATAGAAGCCAAGCTGGGTTGACTCAGCGACCTCAGCCTGAGACGGAACGGCTGTTCCTGTCTTGTAGTCCACGACTCTCAGGTGGCCATCGTCGTTCTGGTCGATCCGGTCAGCTCGGCCTACCCACCGCTCTCCCTCGATTTCAAGCTGGAGATGCTTCTCAGCGAATCGCACCGTGTACCCGTCCACAGGCGCAGATGCATACAGTTTTGTGAGTGTTTTGATACCGTTTTCGTGCCACACCTGTGCCCATGGGTCACCACCAAAGTCCGTGCGATCGAAGCTCTCGTCCAGTAACTCCAAGCTGACACTCAGCTTGTCTGTCGGCAGGTCGCCGTCGAGCAGCATGAGATCCACCTTTTCGGCGATGCGATGGATGAGGGTTCCGAAACTCATGTAGACCGAATCGCTGCCTCCCAACCCAACGTGGCGGTAGAAGGCGTATCGCAGAGGACAACCAGAATACAAGTCGGCTTGGCTGGGGGAGAAGTGAGCCCGAGGATCCACGATGGGTGCTTCGGGGTCTTTTGGAACGAGACCAGTGAAGGAGCTGGGATCGCTGAGCACACCGTGGGAATTCCTAGAAAGAACCGAGAGAGCAGCAAGGCGCTTGACATCAAGACACCTTGGGTCTGTGAGCGTCCGTCGCAGGAGCCCTTCGGCTTCGGAAGCGGTGACAGGGTCGTCGTGAGCCTCTGAAAGCTCCTGAGGTCCTCCGAGTTGATCGATGAATCGGCTGGGGCGGCCCGTGACTCCCATCGTTGCCGCGGTGGTGTAGGTCCAAATCACCCTTCGAGAGGCTCGTGTCATGGCTGTGTAGGCCAACCGGGTTTCCTCTTGGAGCCGGAATTGGCGCTCCGCCAGAGGTGAGCGCAGAGCGGGGGAGAGGTAATGGGTGTTGAGCAGTGAGGTGCGCCGCCGAAGATCTGGGAACGCTCCGTCGATGGCGTCCGCGATGAAGACTGTGTCGAACTCAAGGCCCTTCGCCTGGTGAAGCGTTGTGAGTGCTAGAGCGTCATCCTCGTCGGCTCTGAAGCTAAGAAGGGTGTCGGCTTCGAACTCGCCTTGATCGGCCGCCTCGAAGTAGTCATGGAGGGTTATTCCTGGCTCTCTTTCGGCGAGGTGGCTGAGCACCTGAGACAGCGAGGAGAGAGGTGGGATGAACTTGGACCCGTCTTCTAGTTCCACCAACGTTGAGAACTGTGGCAGGGTGGTCCATAGGTGCCAGAAGCCGTCTCGTGCAGGCATCGAAATAGCCCAGTCGGCCGAGGACAGGAGTTGTGAGAGGGCAACGCCTTCCGCAACTTGTTCTGCAACGACCTGGGGTAGTAAGCCTGGCTGGGCTTCGATCAGTCGGCTGATCGCACGTTCTTTACCGATCGCCAACTGGAAGAACGGGCCAAGCAATATTCGTCGAGCGGCCTGGAGCGTCTCGGATGGAGACAACCCGCCGGCAGCGAGGGAGGTGAGGTCTCGAAGAAACCGGATTGCTGGCTGGTCGGTAAGCCGTTGGTTGGGTCTGTTGTGTGGGATCCCGCGGCGTTCGAGCGCCCGTGACAGTTCGGGAAGGACACGTTGTTTTGTTCGTAGTAGCACGGCCATTCGTGAGAACGGGACTTTGTCCATGAGGTGGATCCGGTGGAGCTCGCCGGCGATCCACTCTGCTTCATGCGTGTGCTGATCGAAGCCAAAGACGTCTACTCGGCCGCCGGCTCCAGCCGGAGTCACGGGTCCGGCGCTGCCTGGGAGTTCGCCCAAGGTGAGCTGCTCTGCCGAGCGCAGCACCTCCTCGGGAACTCGAAATGACTGCGTAAGCACGAAGGTTGTGGTGCCGGGGAAAGCCTCGGGGAAGTTGGCTACGTTGGCCAGGTCAGCGCCTCGGAAGCTGAAGATGGACTGGTAGGGGTCAGCAGCGACCGTGAGGTTGCCTGTGGACTTGGTGAGCGCGTCTAGGAAGGCCACCTGAGTCGGTGTGGTGTCTTGGTATTCGTCAACGAGCACATGACTGACTTTCGAGAGGAACTCCGCTGCCGCTGGGTGTTGCAGCGTATCGATGGCGAGTCCAAGGAGGCTTGCGTAGTCAATGCGATGCTCGTCGTTGAGAGCTTGGCGGTACCTTGTCATGAAGTTGGGTAGCGCAGCCCAGTCGGGTTGCTCGGTTACAAGTTCGGTCACTGAGTCAGCGTTCATCCGGTGCTCGGATGCTCGGAGGAGAAAGTCTGTTACTTCTTCTGCAAATGACCGGTTGTGCAGGAGACGCTTCAGGTGCTCCGGCCAGGCAGTGGGAAGTTCGGAACGGAGGAGGCGAGAAACGAAGGCCACCTGTTCCGGTCCAGTCAGGAGGGCTGGCATGGACTGCCACCCGAACACGCTTCCGCCGAGTGCTTCCAAGATGCGGAAGCCCAGTGAGTGAAAGGTCGTCGCCCTGATTGCCTGTGCTTCGCCGGGAAGAACAGCGGCGATACGGCGTTCGAGGTCGGCCGCGTTCCTCCGAGAGAACGAAAGGACCACGAGTTCGTGAGGGGTCATGCCTTGTTTCGATAGGTGCGCGGCCCGGCGGACGAGAAACTCGGTCTTGCCCGCACCGGGCCCTGAAACGACTAGCTGCGGTCCCCTGGTCTGGCCGACGGCGGCGTCCCAGTCCTCTGGAGTCAGTGGAGTCCGTGTATCGGTAGCCGATGCCATTATAGAATCGTAGGCCACGTTCAGCCGCTCGCTATGCGGCGAGCGGCGTTTCCTGGCCTGTCGAATGGCGGCAGGGGCAATCGACGCTCACTCCGTCATAGAGCGTGTTGACTGAGAGCCCAAGCTCCAAGAGCTCGGCTACGACAGCGGGGGCGTCGTTGTGGTTGTCGTTCGTCCTGTTATCCATACCCAAACTGTATCCGAGGGGTGTGACAGAAAGTGGCTGGAGCGGGAGTAGGGACCGCGCAATAGGCATAAAACATCTGGCTTTGTGTCAGAAGTGGGCAACGAAGAGGGATTAGGGTGCTTTGGGAAGAGCTTCTGGAATGTAGGTGGAGAGGGATGCCGAGAGCTGAGAGGGTCACGCTAGAACCGGTTGATCGTGCTGAAGTCACGGTCGTCATGGACAACTCAGTCGACATTCTTGATGGCCCTTCTGAGTTCGGCGCACGTCCACCGCTGGGCTGGAAGGCGCTGGAGGGCGAACAGCTTCGTTCCGAACACGGGTACTCCCTCGCCCTCACCGTTCAGCGCGGGACGTGGCGTGAGAGCTTCCTTTATGACGCCGGACTGACTCGCGACTCGACCGTTCACAATCTTGACGTCCTCGGACTCGATCCCCGCGACTTCCGGGCTGTTGTCCTCTCCCACGGCCACGCTGATCACCATGGCGGGCTGGAAGGACTTTTCGGGAGAGTCCGCTCGTCGTTGCCTCTGGTAGTTCATCCCCACGCGTGGCGCGACCGCAAGATCGTGTTCCCAACTGGCGAGGAGGTTCGCCTCGCCCCTCCAAGCCACAACGATCTCGACCGTGAGGGTTGGCAGGTCGTCGATGAGTTGGGCCCGTCACTGCTGTTAGATGGGTCGGTCCTCGTCACGGGCCAAATAGACCGGGTGACTGACTTCGAGAAGGGGTTCCCAGTCCAGCACGCCAAGGTCAAGGGAACGTGGGGGCCAGACCCATGGACGTGGGACGATCAGGCCGTCGCCGTCAACGTGCGTGGCAAGGGTCTCGTTGTGCTTTCGAGCTGTAGCCACTCGGGTGCCATCAACATCCTCCGGCATATTCAGTTGGTAACCGGTATCGACAAGGTTCACGCTTTCATTGGCGGTCTGCATCTTTCGGGTGGGTTGTTCGAACCAATCATCCCCGACACCATCATGAACCTCACCGCTTTGGCGCCTGCCCTTGTCGTACCCGGCCACTGCACGGGCTGGAGGGCTCAACACCTGGTTGCCGCCGCCCTCCCAGATGCCTACACCTCCAGCAACGTTGGTACGACCTTCACCTTCACAGCGACGTAGAACCGGGTCTTGCGCTTCCTTTTCCCGCTTACGGTCAAGGTAGCCATTAGGGGCGGATGGAGCAGCCAGAGCGAACCACCAATCTCGAGATGGGATGAGGCGTTGGGGTTTGGTTCTAGCTCTAGATCACGCCCCGTTCTTGAAAACGGGCGTCCTCTCAGTCAGCTCCGCCGACAGCTCCCTCGAAATCGGGGCAGCGAGGGCGCTGAGTCTTGTACCGTTGTGTCATGGATCGACCGCGAGAGACCGAGCTGACCCTTCCCTCCGGGCTACAAGTCAAGGTGCGCCCCATTCTTCCGGAGGATCGGGAGGATCTGCAGGCTGGGCTCAAGGAACTGTCGAGTGAGAACTCGTTCTTTCGATTCCTCCGAGTAGTAACCGAACTGACGCCTCGAGAACTCAGCTACCTAACTGAAGTGGACTACTGGAATCACTTCGCGTGGGTTGCCTTCGTCAAGGAAGGCGATGACTGGACACCAGCAGGGATTGCCCGGTACGTCCGAACCGAAGAAGGAGGGCTGGTGGCGGAAGCTGCTGTGACCGTCGTTGACAGGTTTCACGGCAATGGCCTCGGGAGTTTGCTTCTTCAGCTGCTGTCGGAAACTGCGCAAGCGCAGGGTATCGAGACGTTCTTAGCTGTTGTCTCGTCAGAGAACTCAACCATGATCGAGATCTTTTCTCGGCTTGGCGCTGCCGTGCATCATGACAACACCACGACTCGGATACTCGTAGACCTGCCTTTTGAGAACAAGCGCTTTGACGAAACGAAACTAGGGCGAGCGCTCAAGGCGGTCGCCGTTAGCGGTTCCAAGATGAGAGCTGAAGCGGCGACTTCCACAAGTGATCTGGGAGGGACGGGCCCGATCCTTCGCGATCGAGCCAAGACGCTGGACTTCAAGACGACGCTTCAGCACATAGCGTGGGCTGACCTTGCCAAGTTCTGGGTGGAAGCCGATGGCCTTGGGATCTTTGACACCGGTTGGGTTAATGACCATCTGTACAGTCCTGCCTTCCCGGACAGAGCCGAGTCGTCGCATTCGTTTGATCCGTTTACCAGCCTGGCAGCCCTCGCAGCGATGACACAGCATGTCCGACTTGGCACGTTGGTCCTGGGGAGCCTCCTTCGTCACCCGGCCGTGGTTGCGCGGATGGCGGTCACACTGGATCACATTTCAGGTGGGCGGTTTGAGCTGGGGGTTGGTGCGGGGTGGCATGAGCGAGAACACGCTGATCACGGGATCGACTTGATGCGACCCCGTGAGCGGCTTGATGCCTTCAAGGAGGCATGTGTGATTCTCGACGGGCTGCTTTCGGGGGACACCGTCACTCTGGACGGTGAGTACTACCAGCTTGACCAGGCCCGCTTAGAGCCTCGTCCGCTCGCAGGCTCGATGCCGCTAACCATTGGTGGTTCTGGGGAGAAGAGAACGCTGAGGATCGTCGCGGAGCATGCGGCCCATTGGAACTTCGATGGACTGGAACTTGACGATTACCCGAGGAAGCGCAGGATTCTGTTGGAGCATTGTGTTGCCGTCGGTAGGGACTACGAGGACATCCGGCAGACCGTCCAGCTCTGGGTCTCTCCGGATATCGATGATCTTGTGGAACGAACAAAGCGGTCCCTTAGCGACGGTGCCGATGGTGTCATCTTCTACTTCGCGAAAGACACGCTAGATTTGTTGCAACCGGTACATGCAGGGTTACAGAGAGCTGGCTTGTGCTGAGTGTCCAGTGTCGTTCGAGACAGGGACGAAGGAGCTGCTCGTGAACAGAGGCACAGTAGAGGCCGCTTACCCACCCAGCCACCGCGAGCGCGCTCGAGACGACATGCTGCGTCGGCTCAAACGGTTTGGTCCGCTTACTTGGACCCCATGTTCAACGGGTTTGGGATCTGCTCGGGTAAAGACCTGTTCTGCCTAGTCAATGACCAAGGGGAAGCAGCTCTGCGACTCTTTGGAAGTACAGCTGAGGAGTTCGCTGAAGAGGGGTCGTCCCAGGTCGGCCGCCTCGGCTTCTGGACCATCCCAACAGATGTGCTTCACGATCAACATCGACTGGAAGTCGGGGTCAACAAGACTGTGGAGGAGGCCCCGCTCCCCTAGCCACGTTCCCCGGCGTAGTGGCGGAGGATGTTCTTGCGGTCGCCGTGATCCTTTAGGGTGGACTAACCTAGCGACGCTCCTGGCGCTGCCGGGCGTTCTGTGGCAAGCGAAGTCGGTGTAAGTCCGACACTGTCCCGCAACTGTGAAGCCCTTCGGGGATAAGTCAGGTCGCCTTACATAGAACGAGTGATGCGAGCCTCCCGAGGAGGGGTTCTCCTCCGAGGCGGACCTGACCATCCTCCACAAAAGGAGGATCGCCTCATGAACCGTGTTCCTCTGGCATTCATCGCCTTTTGTGTCGTCTTCGCTGCCTGTATTAGTGGGCCGCCCAGAGTCGCAACTGAGCCAGCAGCGCCCCAGCCTCAACCGGCGGCGACAGAGACGCCAGCCACTGTGACAACGACTTTGGTCGCGACGACCAACGCGGCCGCCGAGACCCGTTTCCCGGTCACTGTGACGGCTGACAACGGCGATGTCTCCATCGCGCGGCGACCCGAACGGGTTATTTCACTGTCGGCGACGGCAACAGAAATACTGTTCGCGGTCGGAGCGGGCGAACAGGTGCTAGCCGTCGACTCGGTCTCGAACTACCCGCACGAGGCTCCTTTCACCGATCTGTCGGCGTTCACTCCCAACGTGGAAGCTATCGCTGGTCTCGATCCTGATCTCGTAGTGATTTCCTTTGATCCCGATGGTTTGGCCGAGACCTTGAACGGTCTTGGGATCCCGGTCATCCTTCAGGGGACCCCTCCAACCTTGTCTGGCGCCTACGCTCAAATTGAGGTACTGGGAGCCGCAACCGGGAATCTCGGAGAGGCAGCGCTCGTTATTGCTGAGATGCAGGTGGTGATCGCTGGCATTGTTGAAAATGTTGCGGCGTCTGACGTCCAGCTCACCTACTTCCATGAGCTAGGGGCTGAGCTCTACTCGGTCACGTCGACAACCTTTATTGGTGAGATATATGGGCTCTTTGGTCTTGAGAACATCGCCGATGGCGAAGACTCGGACGGATGGGGGTACCCACAACTCACGATTGAATACATTCTTGATAGCGACCCAGACCTGATCTTCCTTGCCGATACCAAGTGCTGTGGTCAGACCGCAGCAACCGTCAGAGAGCGACCGGGGTGGGGCGCTCTCAAAGCGGTATCTAGCGGGGGAGTCATAGAAATGGACGATGACATTGCCTCACGATGGGGTCCGAGAATCGTGGAGTATGTTCGCTTTGTCGCCGAAGCGATTACGGCGATTCAGACGGTCGACGCGTAAGTGGAACCCACGGTCCGCACGTCGCTACTGAAGACAGGATGGCTCTTGGCTGCTCTGCTAGCGGTGGTTGGTACAGGTCTGGTGGGATTAATCGTGGGTCCGGTGTCGCTTGGAACGACGGCCATTCTGAAGGAGCTGGTGAATCTGCTGCCATGGGTCGATGTTGCCTCTGGACTCTCGGATGTCCACGCTGGGATTCTGATCGACGTACGGCTTCCTCGTTTGGTGCTCGGCCTGCTCGTTGGAGCGACGCTTGCCTTGTCCGGAGGCTCGTATCAAGGTGTCTTTCGCAATCCGTTGGCTAGTCCTTGGCTATTGGGAGTTGCCGCTGGAGCTGGTCTCGGGGCGACTATCGCCATTGTCACCGGGAGCGGGCAGTTTCGAGAAGTGTTGCCGCTAGCAGCGTTCGCCGGGGCGCTGTTGGGGGTATCACTCACCTACGTTATGGGCTATTCGTCGAGCGGACGTACCTCACTCACGCTCGTGTTGTCGGGGATCGCTGTCTCCTCGTTCTTGACCGCGGGCCAGACGTTCCTCCAGATGCAGCACAGTGAGCTCTTGCGAGATGTGTTCTCTTGGATTATGGGAGGCCTGACGACTGCTAGTTGGCGGGAAGTGCGGTTGATAGTTCCGTATCTCATCATCAGCGTTGTGACGATGTTGTTGTACGCGAGAAGACTCGATGTGATGTCGGTCGGAGACGATGAAGCCGAGTCGCTCGGAATCAACGTGGCGAGAACACGTCTGGTGGTGATCGCCGCTGCAAGCTTGGGGACGGCCGCTGTCGTAGCCGTGAGTGGACTGATTGGGTTCGTGGGAATCATTGTTCCTCACGCTGTTCGGCAGGCCGTCGGGGCTAGCTATCGAGTCATCCTGCCCCTGTCTTTTCTCTTCGGTGGTGCGTTTCTCGTTCTGACAGATGTCCTGGCAAAGACAATTGTTTCGCCCGTTGAGTTGCCCCTCGGGGTGATTACAGCTTTCATCGGAGCACCGTTCTTTGGTCTGATTTTGCATCGTTCGAAGTCGGTAGCACCGTGACTCACCTGATCGCACAAGAGGTTTCAGTGTCGTTTAGCAGGCGAAGGGTTCTGAACAGGCTGACTTTTGAAGTGGATAGGGGAGAGTGGCTGGGAATAATTGGTCCCAACGGCGCGGGAAAGTCCACGCTTCTTAGGTGCCTGGTTGGTTTGGTTCCTTATGAGGGTTCGGTTCAAATATCTGGGACAGATAACTCTGAGAAGACGCGGAAGCAGCGAGCGCAGGAGTTGGCGTACGTTCCCCAAGCGCCTGTGAAGCCTCCTGGAATGACTGTCCGAGAGTACGTTGCGCTGGGACGGTCGCCCCATTTGGGTTTCTTCGCAGGTGAGTCCCAACACGACGCAAGCGTTGTCGCCGAGGTCATCGAGGTGTTGGATCTGGCCACCCTTGCTCACCGCGACGTGGCCACGCTCTCTGGGGGAGAAGCCCAACGGGCCGCGCTCGGTCGAGCTCTCGCCCAGCGGGCGGCGATTATCATTCTTGATGAGCCCACCGCGAGCCTCGACGTGGGAGTGCAACAAGATGTCCTGCAGCTTATCGAA
>Ga0115002_10006837_pt1 | contig 12999 bp, 12 predicted proteins | sample ArcticOcean_MG_C_8_FD_89576 | JGI IMG/M metagenome (GOLD analysis project Ga0115002, IMG submission 89576) | Marine microbial communities from western Arctic Ocean - ArcticOcean_MG_CB11_86 | ecosystem: Environmental > Aquatic > Marine > Oceanic | place: Arctic Ocean: Canada Basin | collected...
GACCCACGCGTCCCAGGGGCAGTGCCGCAGTTACCATCCCCGGCTATCACGGTCCCAGCCCCATGGATCACAATGGTCTTAACGCCCTCTTAATTCGGTGCATCAGACCGATCATAGTGCGGAACGATCCAAAGATCCCGCAGAAAGTGATGAGCGCTTTAGAGTATCCCACGGCACGAAGCATCTCTCGCATGTGCTCCCATTCGCGAGAATCGCTGATACTAGATCGTAGCCGCAGAATGCGGTACCAGCGATGCTCTCGGGTCATTACCATGAGGAACGCCTGCCTCAATGCCGGATCGTTATTACAAAAGCGATCAGCAAGATGCAGGTAGCCCTCGAAGTCGATCATCATCCGCTTCGCGAAGCCTTGCGCGGAAAAACTGTCATTCCCGAATCGCGTGAGTACTAGCGCATCGCGGATGTACTTGAGGCCCGCTCCATCACGAACGAGGGCGAGCAGCGTATGGACGTGCGCATAACACGAACCAAAGAACCGCTCCTTGCCAGCCACACCCATCCATTCGGAACGGCGAACAATCACCGAAGGCATATAGCTGAACAGGGCGCCGATAGACCGCGCAGATCGGAGATATTCCAAGAATCCCACGCTTGACGAGCAGTCAAATGCTCGGTCTTCTGTACCGGCAGAAAACCAGCTCAGCCCCCTCACTGGTACGAGGTCCCTGGTGCACGCCGTGATATTGCAGAGGTAGATTACGTGCCCTTCTGTGATCTCGCCCAAGACTCTCTGGATTGCTCCCACTGCCAGGTGGTCGTCACTCGACATCAGCCAGCAATATTCACCACGGGCAAGGTCTACTGCCCTCGCCAGATCGCCGTCAACCCCGTTGTTCCGGGGCTCACGATGATATTGAACATTGGGATGCTCGCGCTGGATGTCTTCAACCACTTCGCTGGTGTGATCCGTGGACGCACCATCTACGATCACGATCTCGACATCCGGAGGCGACTGGCTGAGGATGTTACTTAACGTGGCGCCAATGAATCCCGCGCGATTGTACGTCGGTATGCACACGGACAGCCGGTATCCACTCATCGAGCATCTGGGGAAGCTGCCTGCCGGGTGCGGTCGCCAGGCCCGTGCGTCACGATTATGGAATACCTACAGGTGAGACCACTAATTGGGGCAGCGGAAAGACGAGAGTCATTCCAGACATCGCTGGGTGTTGCTCAAAGAAAGATCGAAAATGCCAGGGCAGAACTATCGCATAATCTGGCTTTGTAGCCAGGAGCTCTCGCTCCGGAACGATCGGAATCCAGGAGCCAGGCGTGTAGCACCCAAACTTGTCCGCGTTCACTTCACCGACGGCACTGATATCATGCTGCGTGAACCCGCAATATTGCAGCAGCACGTTCCCCTTCGTAGACGCACCAAGCGCCACCACAGTTTTCTCCTCCATGCGCGCGTTGCGCACGAACTCCACCAGTTCGTGCTTCGACGCCGCAGCACGACGCGCGAACTCCTGATAAGGAGCTAGCGTGTCCAATCCCTGCTCCCGCTCGCTCTCAAGAACGGCCTCAACCTGAACGCTCGACTCCAGACCGGGGCGCGACTTCGCTACCGTGATCGAAAAGCTCCCGCCGTTAATATCGTTGAATTCCACCTCGACGATGGTGAAGCCGACACGCCTTGCCATCCAGTCGATTTGTTTAAGACGGTAGAATTCAAGGTGCTCATGACAGACCGTGTCGTATGAGGTTGTATCCAGCATCGCGGGCATATAACTCTGCTCGAACACCCACACTCCGTCATCCGCGAGCACGTCGTATACCTCACGCATGAATGCTAGCGGGTCCTCCAGGTCGTAGAACATGGAGAACGATGTGATGACTTTCGCCTTTCGGTTCGGAAAATGCTTCTCAATCAGGCTAGCCGCGAAGAACTCGGGGATGAGATGGATATGCGGGGGATAGTATTCCCGAAATTTCACACCAGTGGGATCCACACCGACGAGCGTCAGGCCCGATGACGGATACCCTTGTAACGTGGTGCTATCGTTGCTGCCAATGTCGATGACCAGATCGCCTGCAATAAGCTCAACATGCTGCCCTAGATTTTTCAATTTGCCATGCAGATGGGTGACCATGCTGACATTTAGACCCGAACGATATCCATAGTTGTCCCCGTACATTTCGTTGAGGTCATACGACTGCTCAAGCTGCACGAGTCCACAGTTGTCAGGCCCATCTGGGCACTTCACCAGCCGAAGTGGCCCCTTCGTTATCGCCGTCGACTTATCTCTGGGAAAAATTCCCGTGAGCACCTGGTCGCCGAGATCGAGCACGCGGACAAGATCTCTGCTCCGACAAATCCTGCATCGGTCGATGGTCTTATACATCATCCCTCTCCTGCCATGCGAGCTTGATACAACGACTCGTGGTCTTGAGCAATCTGACGCCATGGATCAGAGTCTATCGAAGGATCGGGGATCCTACGTCTCCCTGCGTATCTATCGAGCGCTGACTTCATATCCCGGGTGTCATTGACATTCGCATAATATACGTTTTGGGTAGCATCGTAACCACTCCGTGTACGGGACGTCGTGAGCACAAATGTTCCCTGCAAGACGGCACCGTGTATTGACGTATTCCACTCGCCTCCGCCATCCCGGAAGGGAAGCACTACAGCATCTGCGATGCTCAACAATTCAGACACCTCCGGTACTGGCAGAAAACCCTTGAAAGTGACCTTGCCCGACCAATGCTCATCAGTTGCACGCTGCTGAATCATTCGCTCATAGACCCCATCGCCGTGGGCCTCGCCGACGATCACTATGTGGTCTCGGCTAGGATCCGCTATCGAAAAAAGATCTTCTAAACCCTTTTGCGGGTGCACAAAACCAACGAACAAAACCAGGCTCCGCTGTCCCCGCAACAAGCCATTCCGCAAAGTCTTTCGCTCGCCTTCGGTCAGGCATGCCACGTGAAACCCAGAGGCATTCCGCACATACGTAAATTTTCTGTTTCGTAGAGCATGCCGCAATACAGGCAATAAGAGGTCCTGGTACTGAGGACGAACGACTACAATGGCACTGGGTACGCTGGCAGCCAAGAGTGCCCGTAGCACCTGCCGCCTACTGTATGCCTCGTGCCAGGTCTGGACGACAGTCTTCCCCATCGAAAACGCTACCAGCGGGACTACCCATGGCAAGAAACGATTTCTGTAACCCGTGGTCGGATATTGCACGTGAACGACGTCTGGCGACCATCGGCGGATCACTCCCGCTACACGGTGTGTCTCGGCCAAGGTCCAACTACGCATGATCCGAAATACGTCAAGCAGGGGTTCCGGATCAGCCTCGGAGCTTGAGTCAGACGTCAGCACGGCAACTTTATTGCCCGCCATGACCGCGAGCGACCTCGCTAAACTGGCGGTGTAATCCCCAACCCCACAGCGCAGAGGGGGGAACGACCCACTGATCAGCAACACCCTCAAGCTGGAGCCACCTTTTCCATAACCAGCCACGCGAAGGTGTACTCCCAGCCAGCATGTATGATCGCCCTGTCACCGCTCTCATCCTGCATCTCACCCGTCCGCCGAAATCCGTATCGCGCAGCGTCATCGACGAATCGCGCGACCTCGCCCCGCGAAAAAATTCGCCAATCCATACCGAAAAATTCCACCCCCGTGGTGTCGATCTTGTCGGGCCAGTAATCGAAAGATGCGATAAAGAGCCCGCCCGGCTCTAGGAGTCGGGACATCTCCCTCAGTAAGTTGTTCCCGTCGAATCCGTGCTCGATCACAGATATCGCAGTGATCGCACGGAACGATGCGTCCGGAAACTCCGTCCGCATGAAATCACCATTGACATATCGGATTCGGCCCTCGAACGGCATGCGGCGCAATTCAGGATTTAGGTCGATTCCAGTCAGATTTGTGTAACCCAAAGCATCCAGCGAGAGTAGGATCTCCGACGCATAACAACCAATGTCCAGAACAGCAGCATCCGCCTGCACGTGCCTTTCTATCAACTCTACCGTAGCCAGTACATCCCAGCTCTTGACCACGTCCCCAATAGCTACACCGTTCGTGAATCCCACCCGCCGCAGGAACGACCGCACTCGAGATTCGATGAAAGACAAACCGCGACGATCCAGCTCCCGGCGCGCCATCATAATCTGCTCGTGAGTCTTGAGTACACGCATAGAGACCGGGCTAACCGTCTCGTTCAAAGCCGGCAGGACATCCGGCATCGCCGACACACGATAACCTGACAACAAGCGCCTGCAATAATCGGGGGCGATGCTCAGGAGGACACGCCTGACAAACCTCCTAGCACTATTCCAGCCAAATTCGAACAGAGCGCGGCACGCGGGGACCGCGACCGGAAGGTTGAACTGCCTCAGGATTCTGATCCGCTCAAACACGCTGCGAACAGGATGCTGATCGGAAACTCCCCCGGCCCCCTTGTGGACTACTATGCGACTGTCGTAACACCCCCGTGCTCCTTGAAAATGTGCACGGAGAAGCCATTCATAGTCATTACATACCACGAACGTCATGTTGATGAGCCCTGTCTTGTCAAAACAGGAACGCTTCACCACCAGCGCTGGAAAATTGAACTTGGGGTTCCCAGACAGGAGCGCGGGAATGTAATCATGGTCTCCCTTTATGAAGAGATCATTCCCCTCACCGTCGGATACATACATGTCGCCGAACACGAACTCGAGATCCTGCGACCCCAGCCGCTCAACGGCCGCAGCGATAACGTGCGGCTCAATCCAATCGTCCGCAGCCAACCAGAACAGGATATCACCCTGAGCGAGCGCGAGCGCCTTGTTGGTTCCGTCGGAAGTGCCATGATCTGGCTCGCTGATCCACCTCGTGATGTGGGCGTCGAACCGACGTAGGACCTCCAAAGTGCCATCCGTGGACGCCCCATCTACCACGACGTACTCTATGTTTCGGTAGGTTTGTCCAGCCACCGACTGGATGGTTTGCGCCAGCGTACCCTCAGCGTTACGCACCACCGTAAAGACCGTGACGAGCGGCTCGCTGTCACTTCCGCTAGAGATTGGCCTCTTGCCTTTTACGATCGACGAGCCTCGCGCTGCGAAACCCGCCCGATAATCACATATCCTGGGAATGCGGCTGGACAATCCGTCCTCCATCCAATTTGATGATCTCATCACACCGCCTTAGTGCCGTTGGGCGGTGGGCGACGATTAACACAGTGACTTCCCGCCCCAAGGTGGCGATACCGCCGAGCACCGCCTGTTCCGTATGGCTGTCGAGCGCACTCGTCGCCTCGTCGAGAACAAGGATATTAGACCGCTTATATAGCGCACGAGCGATTCCTATCCGCTGTCTTTGGCCGCCACTCAACTGCACGCCACGCTCACCGATTAGCGCGTCGTAACCCCCAGGCCGACTCTCGATAAAATCTTCAATCTGAGCCAGTCGGGCCGACCTAATCATACGCTCCGTATCGATGGCATCGCGTGTAACACCCAGCGCGATGTTCTCCGCTAACGACACATCAGCCAAATAGATGTTCTGCGGCACATGGGCAATCGTCTGCTGCCACGCACGCTTACGCTCACCCGTAAGCGGCTCGCCATCAACCATCACCATGCCCTCAGTTGGGTCCAAGAGGACCATCAGTAGATCCAGCACGGTGCTCTTACCACAACCTGTGCGTCCTACGAAGCCAACCCAGGCACCCTTAGCAATCGATAGATTGACATCTTCCAGCACCCATGGCGCCGACGCCTCATAGCGAAAACCTACGTGGTCGAATTGGATCTCACGCTCGAAGGATAGAGGGGCGGGATCGGGTTGGCCCGCCCCCGTAGGAAGTGGACGCTCGATCAACTCCAGCACATCTGAAAGCGCGCCATACTGCCCAACGATAGAGGTCCACGAGGCGAAACTCTGTTGAAGCGCCGGCAATAGCCGCTGCGCCCCAAGAGCCAGTGCGCCTAGAACTGGGATGGCAGCGCCGACTCCGTCGGCCTGTAGGCTTAGGCTGTAGGCAAGAACAGCGATGAGGGCTACACCGAAAGCTTCCATCACAAATTTTGGGCCGCCGCTGATAAACCCATTCACGTGCTGCCCTCTCCACAACGGGCCGTTGGCACGGCTATATATTCGGCAGTAGAACTCCTGTGTCCCATCCAACAACACATCGCGTATGCCTCCCAAGCCCTCTTGCAAGGCCTGGACTACGTGCGTCTGCTCCTTCGCGATGCGCTCGCTATTACGCCGCAGCTCCCGTTGGGACAGGTGGCTTATCAGCAAATACGCCAAGCCGAAACTGGATGCCGCTCCTATCGCAACCCGCGCGTCAATCACCAGCAACGCGAGAACGATTCCCACGAGCAGTATCAGCGAACTAAGTAGAGTTAACATTGGGAGGAGAACACCGAATGCCACCGCTTCGGTCTTCTTGGAGATCCCGCTGATGAGCTGACTACTGTTGAGGGCGACATGCACGCTGTAGGGTTGGTATAGCGTGCGGCGGTAAACTGCGATACTCAGATCCGCGCCGCTTGCGAACGCCACACGCGTGCTGGCCCATAGAAGCAACATTCGGATTGCTCCGGCCACCAATGCGGTCACGATGAACGCAATCGTTAGGGGCAACACGAGCCGTGCTGCCGACGTGATCCCAAACATCTGTGCCACACCCGCCACAAAAGGCTGCCTGAACAAATGATCAGGTGCCGTGAGCGCACCCAGAAAGGGAAGCACCGCGCCGAGGCTGATCATCTCGGCGAACGCGCTGACGCTCATCAAGACGAACATCAGTCCGTACTGGCGCCGTCGCCGTTGCGAGATCTGGGGCCAAAGCCGTCGCAATAGTGGCATGACGCCTACCATCAAGGTATTCAACGCCGAAAGATTCCCGTGATCAGCTGAGCTGCCTCCAAGAGATCTGCAACATAGCGCGTTGTCGAAGGAACAAGCTCTCGTTGTTCCGCTCCGTACCCGGTCGCAACCATAATAGGAGTCACCCCGGCGTTTATACCGGCCTCAACATCGGTTGCCTTGTCACCAACTATGAAGGACTGCTTCAACTCGATGTCCCAGCGCAAGGCAGCACGGAGCAAGAGCCCAGGCGCGGGTTTTCGGCATTCGCACTCGCCACTGTCTCCATACCTAGGGTGATGGGGACAATAGTAATATGAGTCGATCCGCCCACCGCGCATAACCAATTCCCTGTCCACCTGCCGGTGTAGCTGGTCGACATCCGAAGCCGAGTACAGACCCCGCGCTACCCCACCCTGGTTGCTCACCACGATCACGAGATATCCAGCTTCGTTCAATGCCCTTATGGCATCAATGCTTCCAGGGAGCCACCGCCAATCCTTGTAGCGGTAGAGATGATGCGTCTCCTCATTGATCGTTCCATCGCGATCCAAAAAGACCGCTGATACGGGCACTAGCGAAGGCGCTCTTCGGCACTCGCATAGCGTTCCGGAGTGCCTATGTCGACTACCTGGCTTTGAGTCACAAAGCCGAAGCAGGTCCGATTCTCGATCAACTGTGGAAAAACGTCGTGTTCCAGCGAAAATGGAGGTCGCGGTGCATCGAGCAACGACAGACCTTGCTCAAGCAGGTAGACACCTGCATTCAAGTAGCACTGATCCTCTTCACTGCCGCGGGTCTTTTCCAGGAAACTCTGAACGCGGTTCGTCCCATCCAAGCAGACCACTCCCCCATCATTTCGCACATCGCACGGCGACACCACGAACGATGCAGTGGAGTGGTTGTCCCTGTGAAAAACAAGGAATTGCTTAAGGTCCACTCGGCACAAAGAATCACCGTTCATGAGCAAAAATGGACTGCTCCGAATGTGCTGCCGAGCATGCTGCACCGCTCCGCCTGTTCCCAGCGGCATGCTCTCTTCTGAAAAGACAAACTGGGCATCACAGCGGGAACCGTATCGATCTATGAACTGCTCCTTCAGGTAACCGACACACAGCACGAATCGTCGCAGACCCTGACGAAGTAGATCCTCGATGAGGATGTCCAAGAACGGCCGGTCCCCAATGAAAGCGAGACTCTTAGGACCTTCCGGGATCACGCCTCGCAAGCGGGTGCCGAGCCCCCCGCACAGGATGACCGCATCGATTCCAGCCAGCGGCGCTGCTAGTGGCTGACGACCAGTCACTGTGTAACTACCCTCTCCCATCCATCATTTGCCCAGCCATACGAACCGCGGCGACCACGCAAGAGTACTCGCATGTGCACACCATAACTCAATAATTATCCTCCGGGGAGTAGTATATGATCTGACTCCCGAGGTGATCAAAACGCGCTGGGACATACAGGAGGTGATCAAGGGCCTTCTTGACGCGTTCCCGGTGCTCAGATTGGACGAAGAACAACATGAATCCCCCACCCCCGGCCCCCAATAGCTTGCCACCGAGCGCCCCGGCTCCGATACCTGCTTCATAGATACGGTCAATGTCACCGTTGGATATATGGGAAGTCATTTCTTTCTTCACCCGCCACTGCTCGTCCAACAGGCGTCCGAAATCGTCCAGATTGTCGCCTTGATGCAGAAGAACGTCCATAGCATCATCAACCAATTGTACCATTCTGTACAACTGTTCTTTCTTCCGGGGCATCTGCTTGATCTGCTCCTTCGCGATATCAGAAGCGGTTCGCGAAAAACCAGTGAAGAAGAGCATGATGTGCGATTCCAACATTTCTAATCGAGAAGGCGGCAAGATTACTGACTGCACCGTGATCTCACTGGCGCCCCCGAAATTTATCCTGTTCAAGCCTCCGAATGCCGCCGCCGTCTGATCCTGTGAGCCGACGTGTTCCTTGATGAGATCCTGCTCTATGTGGATAGCATCGATGGCCAATTGCCGCTTCGTTGGCATCTCATTCTTCAGCGCGTAGAGGGCATGCAGAAGCCCAACCGTGAAGGTTGAACTCGAGCCCAGTCCTGACCGTGCTGGCAGATCGCCATGATGGACGAGGTCGATACCAGCGTCAACTCCAAGGAACTTCAAGCATCCCCGCACCGAAGGGTGCCGAATCTCCTCGATGCTGCTTACCTCCTCGCGCTGATAATACCTCACTCTATACTTATAGTCGAAGAACGGCGGCAGGTGTCGGCAGGTTATATAGGAGTACTTGTTAATGGTGGTGCTGAGAACGCACCCGCCATTCTCTCGGTACCACTCAGGATAATCTGTTCCGCCACCAAAAAACGATATCCGGAAAGGAGTTCTACTGATTATGATGTGAGCAACCCCCTAAATCGCGTTTGTAACTACGACGACAGGAATCATGCCTGGCTGGCCCTATACCACACCAACGTGCGGCGGAGACCTTCCTCAAGCGACACCTTAGCCTCGAAACCAAGATCTGCCTTTGCCTTAGTCGTATCAATGAGACGCTTAGGGATCATTGTCGGCTTTGATCTATTGAACACGATATCGGCATCGCCGAATTGATCGATCTCCAAGAGCGCGACCAATACATCCTTCACGGTGCAGGGTCTCCCCGCCGCAATGTTCACCGGCTCGAATCCCTCGATTTTTTCCATGGCTAGCAGGACTCCGTCGATGAAGTCCTGCACATATATGAACTCCTTAAGATCCGTACCATCACCCCACACCTCTAGCGGGGCGTGACGCTCGACCACCTTTCGGATCAGCGCCGGAATGACGTGGGACGTTTCCCACTCAAAATCGTCGAATTCCCCATAGATATTAGCTGGTCGCACTACGCAACACGCCATCGGCTTCTCAATCTTGCACGAGTACATCTCGCAGACTATCTCCGTAAAGCGCTTCATCCATGCCACAACAAAATATTTTTCGTAGAATTCGTTGTTGACATCATTCTCTTTCACAGGGTAATCGGTTAACGGGTAGACCGTGTTGCTACTGATGAAGAGACATTTTTCTACACCCGCCTGATAGGCCGCATCGAGCACTGATACGTTCATGAGCACGTTTGGCGTCAGATGCACGAGAGGTTCCTTGGTCATAATAGCTGCACCTGACGTGTTAGCAGCACACATGAACACGTACTTCGCACCGGCTACCGCTGCAGCACAGTCCTCTGGCCGGCGTAGATCGCCTCGCACGTAGGTCACACGCTCATCCTGAATGACGGGTGCTCGTTGGTGGAGAGTCGCAGTAACATTGGCCCCCAGATCGACGAGCCGTTTGATCAAATTCACACCGACGAAACCACTGCCACCGGTTACGAGCACATTTGCATTATTGAACATATTGCACCAAAGGAGGATGGAAAATCATGCGAGAGATTCCGCTCACCTAGAACGAGCGGCAACTTCGACCTTCAGTCTACGAACCGTCCAATTTCATCACGGCGCGACAGGATAGGTGATTTGATCGGCCACCACATCCCATATTCCGGGTCGTTCCAAATAATCGTAAATTGCCCGGAGGGATTGTAATACGTGTTTTGCTTGTAATGAAAAATGGCCTTATCCGTGAGGACCACGTGGCCGTTGCCAAATCTGGGAGGTACTAGCACCTGATAGTGGTTCGAATCTGACAGGGTGAATCCCTGCCATTGACGGTATTGCGGTGAGCTTTCGTCGTTATTCACTACCACCAAATAGAAGCTGCCGTACAAACACGAAATCAGCTTCCAAGTCTCTCCATCGCCGTGAACACCCCGCAAGACGTGTCGGGACGATGTCGAAATGTCGTCTTGCCGGAACACAACGTCGATCCCGTGTTCTCGATAAAGCTCCTCATTATATGTTTCAACATATTGACCTCTAAAATCCTCAAAGACATCAAGCTTGATCAAAGACACGCCATCCAGACTGGTGGCTTCAACTCGCATATCTCTTCTCGCTATACATGTGATGGCACTGGAGATTCAGGCTACAGTTTCACTGAAATAGTTCTTCTTTAGCAAATACTCATCCTGATTATCTAGAAACCACACCCATGTCGCTTCGAGACCTTCTCTAAGGGACGTGGTGGGATTGTAATCGATAAGCTTTCTTGCGAGGCTGATGTCCATTACCCGCCTGGGAAACCCTGACGGCTTGCTCGCGTCCAGAACGTAGTTGAAATCAAGGAACGAGTTAAGGGTCTCAACTAGCTCCCGAATCGTATGTCCGGTACCACTTCCCAGGTTTACGAACCCGCCCTTCGTGCCGTGGTGCAGCGCTAGAATTGTTCCCTCTGCTACGTCACGGCTGTACGCAAAATCGCGGACTGCCGATCCGTCACCCCAGACAACAACTGGATCTTCCTTGTTGTGTATTCGAGACAACAGGGCCGGGATGACCATGGCGTTCGCCGGATCGAAGTTGTCCCCCGGTCCGTAAACGTTGCACGGCCGCACGATTGCAAAGTTGTCCATGCCGTATTGTACTTGATACGCTTGGATCTGCGTTTCAGCCATCCTCTTGGCCCATCCAGGGAACATGTCCATGGGAGGGCCCTCAAGGTTCTCGGTCTCCCGGAACACCTCGGCACTTGAATAGGCACCTATGGAACTTGTATAGACAACCTTCCTAACCTTCTTAAGCCTACAGGCCTCAAGCATGTTCGTGTTGAACATTAGGAGAGGAACGAAGAAGCTCGCTGGCCGTGACTTGGTGACCTCAATCGACCCTTTGATGCCCGCCATGTGAAAGACGCAATCCATATCGGTCGCCACTTCCTTACACACATCAAACTCTGTCAGATCACCGAAAACGTGATCCGCGCGTGGGTCGACCCGCACCCGGTCGAGCGACACTATCTTCACGTGTGCTCCAGCATCGCACAGGATGCGAACGACCTCTCGCCCGATTAGCCCTGTCCCACCCGTGACCAATACATTGAGATTCGAGAAACTCCGCAGCACATCGTCCTTGATCATGTCATTCTTGGTCCGCGAGGGCTATTGCGTCGAGCAGAACACATAGAATTCACTACAGTTCACCAGCCCTGATAGGTCTCAGAGCAAAGAGATGTCACCACCGCAGCAACCTCTTCCGGTACCGAGAGGACCGAGATAGAACATCTCGTCGAAATCATCAGAGCAGCCATTACACGACTGTGGTCACCACAATCTGCAACCCTACCCTGACCGAAGACGTTCGCAATGATGACCGAGCAGCTGGCCCCACATGCAGCCATAAGAGCATGTCTTCAGGAGGGTCAATCCGAAATCCTGTCCTCTTTGGTGCTCAGGTCACTGGGCGCCAAACGATAAGGTTGTACCCTTCCATCATAAGGCTCCCGAAATTCAAACGAGTCGTGCGAATCAATTCGACCTTGCCCTCAGTCTCCAACTTCTGGAGGTGTGGCAGAAAGCCTTCCGTATATCCACGCTTTCGGTGAAAGCGGATCGCAAGGTGGTCTACCAGATTGTCGGCATCGTACAGTTCTACAGTGGGTTCGAGGTGCACGCATATGCCAGGTCTACGGGCTAACAAAAAGGCGATGAACTTCTCGAACCTGCCGGCCAATTGCTCAAGAGCGCCGAACGTCATTACGCCACTACCGGAAGGGAGCTCGTAATCGTCAGGCGGCTCGGTCATGTCAAACAGCTGGGCTGAGATCGGCAACTTCTTCGTCACTCCGATCTTGTTGACCAACTCGACTGAGGCCGGCACGAAGTCGGACCCATAAAGCTGCTTTCCGGGGAATATTCCTGCCATCGCAATCAGATTGAACCCTGTGCCACAGCCAAATTCGTGGATTTGGGGGGCGTCAGTAAAAAATTCTGGGAACATCCATTCACGGATGACTTCCACAAATCCCAACTCGAAATTTGAGTCGGACGGCAATACAAATTGCTGCTGTAATCGCACGGGCTGATTCGGACGTATGAATTTAGGAACCAGACTGGACAAATCAGCGTCGCTCTCAACGTACTCGTTCAGAGCCTCACGCCATCCGCGTTCCCACACTGCCCTTCGCTCGTCAGCACCGATTTTCTGAGAATCCAATTCGAGCCGTTTGATCACATCTAGGATAATATGATCGCGAGCATCCTGGTCGGGGATCCGGTATGAGAAATCCGCCGCA
>Ga0115002_10006838_pt1 | contig 12998 bp, 15 predicted proteins | sample ArcticOcean_MG_C_8_FD_89576 | JGI IMG/M metagenome (GOLD analysis project Ga0115002, IMG submission 89576) | Marine microbial communities from western Arctic Ocean - ArcticOcean_MG_CB11_86 | ecosystem: Environmental > Aquatic > Marine > Oceanic | place: Arctic Ocean: Canada Basin | collected...
CGGCGCGATCCGCCGCCCGGCGATCGGGCAATTCGACAACCGTGTCGCCAACCTTTTCGGCACGCCGGTTGCGTCGCCCAAAAGCGTCCTTCGGCGGCTGTTCGTTCCCGGTCCGACGACCGAGCACGCTGCGCAGGCGCAGGATCACGAAGCCCGCGATCATGGCGAGAAGGATGATGTCGAAGAATTGTATGCCGTCGTTCATGCCCGCTCGTCTCGGCGTTATTTTGGGCGCATTGGGCCCGTTGGGGGTTTGGGCTGACTGGACCCGTCGGGTCGCCTTGGACTAAGTAGTGATGGAGATCGCCGAACGACCTCACCCTATCGGCTCCACCGCAGGCGGTCTAGGGACCTTCTAACCGACGTGGCCGACCCTGTCAGATAGGGCCTCGGTCCAGGAAGAGCAAGCATGGCCCTACTCCTTCTTGTCCTGTTCATCGGCGTGCCGATCCTGGAGATCGCCCTTTTCATCGAGGTCGGGGACTGGATCGGCCTCTGGCCGACGATCCTGGTCGTGATCGCGACCGCCTTCGCCGGCACGACCCTGCTGCGTGCCCAGGGCGTCGCCACCCTGGCCCGCGCCCAGGCCAGCCTGGCGCGCAACGAGGCCCCGGTCGCCGAGGCCTTCGACGGCATGTGCCTTCTGCTGGCCGGCATCTTGCTGTTGACCCCGGGCTTCGCGACCGACACTTTCGGCCTTCTGCTGTTCATCCCGGCCCTGCGCCATGCCGTCATGGGCTGGTTCTGGAAGCGCCTGCGCGCGAGCGAGAAATTTCATGTCTATGCCGCCCGCACCACGCGCGGCCATGCCGGCGAATCCGTGATAGAGGGCAAATCCGTGATAGAGGGCGAATTCGAAGAGGTCGGCCGCAAGCCCGGCGACGGGCCGCCGACGCCGATCCATCCGCGCCGCATCGATGGGGACCCTTCGTGATTCTGGTGCGCCACGCCCAGTCGGAGTTCAACGTCCATTATTCGCGCACCCGCATCGATCCGGGTATCCGCGACCCCGCCCTGACCGAGCTCGGCTTCGAGCAAGCGCGGAGCACGGTCGCGCAGCTGCGCGAGCTGCCCGCCCACCGGATCGTCACCAGCCCCTATACCCGCGCCCTGCAGACCGCCGAGGTTCTGCACGACGCTTTGGGCCTGCCCGTCGAGATCGATCCAATCGTGGGCGAACGCTGCGCCTTCGTCTGCGATCTCGGCAGCACGCGCGACGAATTGGCGGTGCGCTTTCCCCGCTTCGCCTTCGACCATCTGCCGCACGAATGGTGGCCCGAACCGATCGAGGAAGAAGACCGCCTGATGGTCCGGTGCGACGATTTTCGAACCCGTATGGCCGCCGATCCCGCCTGGTCCGGCACGATCGTCGTCACCCATTGGGGGTTCATTCGCGGGCTGACCGGCGAGACCGTGGGAAATTGCGCGGTTCTCCGCTTTGACCCGACGGTCGCGCGCTAGCCCACCTTGCCCGTCCCGTATCGGCGTGATAGCGAAGCCGTCAATCTGAGCCGGCCCCCACCGGGCCGGGGCCACGGCACCAATCTGGAAGGAATGCGATATGGCTGACGCCAATGGAACCGGCGATGGCGCAACCGCGGACAATGCCCCGCCCGTTCAGACCTTCCGGTTGGTCGCGCAATACGTCAAGGACCTGTCTTTCGAGAACCCCAACGCGCCAGACATCTATCTGAACGAAGGCACCGCGCCGCAGATCGCGGTGAATGTCGACGTTCAGGCAACGCCGGTCGGCGCGCCCGATCACTACGAGGTGATCCTGCGCTTCGAGGTCGAGGCAACCAGCGGCGACCGCAAGGCGTTTCTGATCGAGCTGAGCTTCGGTGGCCTCTATCACCTGGCCGGCCTGCCGGAGGAACATGTCCGCCCGGTTCTGCTGGTCGAGGGGCCGCGCATGCTGTTCCCCTTCGCGCGCCGCATCCTGGCGGATCTGACGCGGGAATGCGGTTTCCCGCCCCTGCTGATCCAGCCAATCGATTTCCTGCGGCTCTACAACGAGAAAGTGCAACCGGACCAACCCCTGCCGTCCGACGACTCGATCGTCTGACCTAGCGGTCCCAGATCGGCTTGGTGAGCCGCGCGACGAGTGCGGCATGGCCGGCCAGCTCCTCCGCCGCAGGCGCATGGGGCCGCGGCGCGCGCGGCGCGCGCTGAACCGGTTCCGAAGCGCCCGACGCCGGTTGTCCGATGGCCCGCGCCAAGCCCCGGGGCACGCCCTGGTTGGCGAGGACGAGTCCGGGCTGCCGGCCGCCGATCAGTTCCAGATAGACCTCGGCCAGAAGCTCGGAATCGAGCAGCGCGCCATGCAGGGTGCGGTTCGAATTGTCGATGCCGAAGCGGCGGCACAGGGCATCGAGACTGGCCGGCGCGCCGGGGAATCTGCGCCGCGCCAGATCCAGGGTGTTGATCACCCGGTCGGGTGAAATCGCCGGTCGGCCGGCGACCGCCAGCTCCATGTTAAGGAAGCCCAGATCGAAATCCGCGTTGTGGATGATGAGGGGCGAATCGGCGATGAATTCGAGGAAGGCGTCGCAGATATCCGGAAAAACCGGATGGTCGCGCAGGAATTCCTCGCTCAAGCCATGAACCTCAAAGGCCCCGGTTGGCATGTCGCGTTCCGGGTTGATGTATTGCCGGTAGGATTCGCCGGTCGGCAGGTAGTTGAGCAATTCCAACGCGCCGATCTCGACCACCCGGTCGCCGTCGCGCGGATTTAGGCCTGTGGTTTCAGTGTCGAGAACAATTTCACGCAAGGCTGGATCCCTCAATCTTTCGTCATGAGTCTGACGATGCGCCGGATGCCTTGCAACGTGCATCGGCGGCCGAGCCCGGTGGGCAGCACGAAATCCGCGCGGCGGCACTTTTCCGCATCCGGGGTCTGACGCGCGCGAATTGCGGCCAGCCGCTCCATCGTCATACCGGGCCGGGCGAGCACCCGCTGGGCCTGAACGAAAGCCGGCGCGCTGACCACGGCCACGGCATCGTAGCGGGGCTCGGCGCCAGTCTCGAACAACAGCGGCACGTCGAACACGGCCAGGCGCGCGCGGCGCGCCCGCGCCTGACGCAGGAAGCGATCGGAAGTCTGTCGCACCAGGGGATGGACGATGGCCTCGAGCAGGGCCCAGCGTTCGGCGCTGCCGAACACGGCCTGTCCCAGCACCGTGCGATCCACCGCCCCGTCGCGGATCGCCTCCGGGAAAGCCTCGCCCACCGGCCCGACCGCTTCGCCGTCCTCGCGAAACAGGGCGTGGACCGCCGCATCCGCATCATGGACCGGCACACCCAGGCGGCGGAACACCCCCGTCGCCGTCGATTTTCCCATACCGATCGACCCGGTCAGACCCAAGGTCGCTGTCCGCCCCTTCTGTCTCACGTCGCGTCTCACGCTGTCCGCTCACCGGAGATCTCGGCGGCGATGGCGGCATGCAGGGCCGGGGTGACCCGGGGTTCGACGCCGAACCAGGCCGCGAAGCTGGGGCGGCCCTGATGCAGCAGCATGCCGAGCCCGTCGATCGCGACATTGCCACGCGCTCGCACCGCCGCCAGCAGCGGCGTCTCCAGCGGGACATAGACGATGTCGTTGACCACCGCTTCGGGCGGCAGATCGTCGAGCGCGAGGTCGAGCGGCGGCTGACCGGCCATGCCCAGGCTGGTCGTGTTCGCCAGCAGGGCGCAATCCGCCAGGACCGCCGCGCGTTCGCGCCAATCCAGCGCCGTGCAGCCCGCCCCGAATCGCGCGGCGAGAGCCTCGGCCCGTTCGCGCGTGCGGTTCAGAATACGAATATCCTTTGCTCCCGCATCGAGCAGGGCGGCGCAGACCCCCCGCGCGGCGCCGCCCGCGCCGAGCACCACGACCGGTCCGGCATCCGCGCGCCAAGCCGGCGCGCCCATGCGGAGATTCTCAATGAAGCCATAGCCATCGGTGTTGAAGCCGAACAGCGCCCCGTCCTTACCCACGACGACGGTGTTGATCGCGCCGACGCGCCGGCCCATCTCATCGACCGAATCGACATGGGCCAGCCCGGCCTCTTTATGAGGCAAGGTCAGATTGGCGCCCCGCAAGCCGATGGCCGGAAGGGCGCGCAGGGCCTTGCCCAGGGATTCCGGCTTTACCGCCAGGGGCACATAGGCCGCATCCAGCCCATGCGCCGCGATCCATCGCCCGTGCAGCGAGGGCGAGCGCGAATGCCCGACCGGCCAGCCCATCACCCCCGCAACCTTTGCCTTGCCGCTCAAGCTCATGTCATCGCCACTCCTTGCGCGCGCAGAGCCTCCAGCAGAGGCAGAAGGGGCAGGCCCAGCACCGTGAAATAATCGCCTTCGATCCGCTCGAACAACTGCGCGCCGATCCCTTCCAGACGATAGGCCCCGACCGATCCGCAGACGGAATCGCCGGCAGCGTCGAGATAGGCGTCGAGAAAATCGGTGCTGAAGTCGCGCATGGTCATGCGCACGGATTGGACCGCATGCCAGAGTCGTGCGCCGTCGCGCGTCAGCACCGCCGCGCTGACCAGGCGGTGAGTGCGGCCGCGCAGGGCCAGCAGTTGGTCGCGCGCCGCGGCCGGGTTCGCCGGCTTGTCGAACAGCCGGCCTTCGAGGTCCAGAATCTGGTCGCCGCCGATCACCAAGGCACCGGGATGGCGGGTCGAGACGGCGGCGGCCTTGAATTCGGCCAGGGCCGAGGCGAGGGTTTCGGCATCGGCGCCTTCGGCGCGCAGGCTCTCCTTGGCGGCTTCCTCGTCGATCGGCGCCGGAATCGCCTCCAGGATGAGACCTGCGTCGCACAGCAAGGCAAGGCGTGCCGCGCTGGCGGAGGCGAGAATCAGAGGCTGTCCGCCCGGCGCGACCAAGGTAGGCTCCATGTCAGGCTTCCTTGCGCTGGCGCCGCGCATGGTACTGGATCACAGTCGCGGCGGTCTCTTCGATCGAGCGCCGCGTGACATCGATGACCGGCCATTGGCGGCGGGTGAAATAGCGCTTCGCATTTTCGAGCTCGTCGCGCACCGCGTCGGGATCGACATAATTAGTCTCGCGGCCCTGGTCAAGGAGCTTCAGGCGGTTGCGCCGGACCTGCACCAGCCGGCCGGGATCGTTGGTCAGGCCGACGATCAGCGGCCTGGTCGTTTCGAGCAGTTCGGCGGGCAGCGGGATCTCCGGCACGAAGGGCACATTGGCCGCCTTGAGGCCTCGATTCGCCAGATAGATACAGGTCGGGGTCTTGGACGTACGCGAGACTCCGACTAAAATCACATCGGCCTTGTTCAGGTCGTGGACCGATTGACCGTCGTCGTGGGCCAGAGCGAATTGCATGGCCTCGATCCGGTGGAAATACTCGGCATCGAGGGCATGCTGGCGGCCGGGCTCGCCACGGCTCTTCATACCGAGAAAGGCCGCCAGGGCATGGATGACCGGATCCAGCACGGGGATGCAGGGGATGTTGAGGGCGTTACAGCCTTCTTCCAGAGCGGCCCGCAGATTATCGTCGACGATGGTGAACAGGACGACACCCGGCTCGGCCTTGACCGCGGCCAAGACCCGCGCGCCCTGGCGGTCATTGCGGACCATCGGCCAAAGATGTTCGATGCTGCGCACGCCCTCGAATTGGGCCATGCAGGCGCGGGCCAGGCTGCCCAGAGTTTCGCCCGTGGCGTCCGAGACCAAATGCAGGTGAAAGCTGCGCGGTTCCATCGGTGTGTCAAATCGTTGAGAGCGGGGATAAGTCGGCAGTTATCAACAGGCTGGGGCGGGGCCGCGAAACAATCCGCTTTCCGCCCCCAGGAGGCGAGACTCGGGATAAACGATACCATATTGGTGAATCATGCTAACAAACCTGATCCGACAAGAAGCCATCCCCGTGATCCATATCTATTTGGCGACCGTATTCATCTTGCATATCAGATAGGTGCCGTCGACATGCGATGGTTTGTACACAGAGTTGCTCAGGAGCCACTTTCGCTGCGCCGAATCGGGGATGAAAGCACGAAACCTGGGGATTACCGTTATTCACAGCACAACCACTACCACCACCTTATATATTAATCTCTTTAAGGGTAGTTGGGTGGTGTGCATGAAACGACAGGACGATAACAATCTCTAGTTCCGCAGATATTGCCAAGACGCCGTTACTGGTCGGAACTCTCAAGGGCGAGGCGACGGCACGGGTACCCATCTGGCTGATGCGGCAAGCTGGCCGCTATCTGCCGGAATACCGAGCGCTGCGCGACAAGACCGGGAGCTTTTTCGATCTCTGCTACAGCCCGGAACAGGCAGCCGAAGCGACATTGCAGCCAATAAGGCGGTTCGATTTGGATGCCGCCATCCTGTTCTCGGATATTCTGGTCGTGCCCGATGCCATGGGGCAATCGGTTCGCTTCGCAGCCGGGGAAGGCCCCGTTCTCGAAGCCCTGACCGATCGCGCCTCGATCGATTCGCTGATCACGGACAGGGTCGAGACCCATTTAGCTCCTGTCTACGAGGCTGTGCGGCTGGTCCGAGCTGCGCTACCCGAGAAGATCGCCTTGATCGGTTTCGCCGGGGCGCCCTGGACCGTGGCGACGTACATGATCGAGGGCGGGTCGAGTCGGGATTTTGCTCGGGCCAAGGGCTGGGCGGCCCGCGATCCGGAAGGCTTCGATGGCTTGCTGGCCAAGATCGAGGCGGCGACCCTGTGCCATCTGTTGGCCCAGGTTCGCGCCGGGGCCCAGGTGCTGCAGATTTTCGACAGCTGGGCCGGGGTGTTGGACGAAGCTTTTTTTGAACGGTTGGTGATCGGGCCGACCAAGCGTCTTGTCGCCGGAGTGAAGGCCGAGGCGCCGGATGTGCCGATCATCGGCTTCCCCAAGGGTTGTGGTATTCTCTACGCTCGTTATGCCGCTGAGACGGGGGTCGATGCCCTCTCTCTCGATCCCGCCGTGCCGCTCGACTGGGCCGCGTCCGCCTTGCAGCCGCATGTGGCCGTGCAGGGCAACCTTGATCCAATCCTGCTGTTGACCGGTGGCGAGGCCATGGCGCGGCGCACCGGCCAGATCGTTGCTGCGCTGGCCGGTGCGCCCTTCGTTTTCAATCTGGGCCATGGGGTCGTGCCGCCGACCCCGCCGGAGCATGTCGCCGAACTGATCTCCTTGGTTCGGAAGGTGACCGAGATATGAGTCGGATCGCTGTCGTGCTGCTGAACCTGGGCGGTCCCGATTCGCTCGATGCCGTTCGGCCGTTCCTGCTGAATATGTTCAGCGATAAGGCGATTCTGGGCGTGCCGCAGCCGATGCGCTTCCTGCTCGCCCGGTTCATCGCCCGCAAGCGCGCGCCGGTGGCGCGGGCGATCTATGAGGAACTCGGTGGCGGCTCGCCGCTCTTGCCCAACACCGAAGCCCAGGCCCGGGCGCTCGAGACCAGCCTGGCCGATCTGGGCGAGGTCCGGGCCTTCGTCTGCATGCGCTATTGGAAGCCGCGCAGCGGTGATGTCGCGACGGCCGTGAAGGCCTTCAATCCCGACCGGATCGTTCTCCTGCCGCTCTATCCGCAATATTCGACAACGACCAGCGCCTCTTCCCTGGCCGATTGGGCGCAGGCCGCGGCCGTGGTGGGCCTGGATGCACCGAGTCGGGCGATCTGCTGCTATCCTCAGGCGGAAGGCTGGATCGAGACGCTGGCCGAATTGTTGCGGGCGGGGTATCGGGAGGCCTCGGAAGAGGGTGTCCCGCGCGTGTTGTTTTCCGCCCATGGCCTGCCCAAGCGGGTGGTGGAAGGCGGGGACCCCTATCAATGGCAGGTCGAACGGACCGCGGCGGCTGTGGCCGAGAAAAGCGGCTTGTCCGGGCTCGATTGGGTCGTGTGTTACCAGAGCCGAGTCGGACCGCTGGAATGGATCGGGCCATCGACCGAAGACGAACTGGCCCGGGCGGGCGGTGGCAGGGCGCCAGTTGTGGTGGTGCCGATCGCTTTCGTCTCGGAACATTCCGAAACCCTGGTCGAGCTCGATATCGAATATCGGGAGCTTGCAGATAGCCTGGGCATCCCGGCCTATGTGCGGGTTCCAGCGGTGGCCGAGCATCCCGCCTTCATCGGCGCGCTGGCAGATCTGGTGCGGGGCCGTCTGGCCGATGGCCCGGCTCTGGATTCGGGACCGGGCCGGCGAATCTGCCCGGCGGCATGTGCGCGATGTCCTCTGCCAGAGCCAGGGCCGGGGGCATGATGGACTGGCTCGCGGCGGCTTATCCCTGGATCAAATCCCTCCATGTGATCAGCGTGATCTCCTGGATGGCGGGGATGCTCTATCTGCCCAGGCTGTTCGTCTATCACGCGGTCGCGGCGCGAGGATCGGCACAGGCGGAAACCTTCCAGGTGATGGAACGCCGCCTGCTTCGCGCCATCATGAATCCGGCGATGATGGGGACTTGGCTGTTCGGCGGCATGCTGCTGTTCACGCCGGGCATCGTCGATTGGGCGGCCGGCTGGATCTATGCCAAACTCGGCGCGGTCGCCGGCATGACAGTCGCGCATCATGTCTTTGCGCTGTGGGGCAAGGAATTCGAACGGGGCGAGGTGCGACGCCCGCAGCGGATCTATCGGATCGCCAATGAAATCCCCGCCGTGCTGATGATTGTCGTCGTGGTGATGGTGATCGCCCGGCCGTTCTAGGCCCATTCTAGAATCGGCCAGTCTTGGCGAGGATGGATCGTGCCGGATTCTTCGTTTGACTTGCCGGCGCTCCTCGGCGTATCCCTATCGCATTCGTTATGCGTGTCGATTTTCTCGCGCTCTTCTCTCTAGCGATGCGAATGCCATAGGCGGCCAAGGCAACCGAGCCGGCCGGCGTTCGGACAAGCCTATCTCTTTCCCGCCCTCCTCGGTCCCACCCCGCCATCGGGTCCAAAATGCATCTGCAAGAACTCAAAGATAAGTCCCCGGCGGACCTTCTGGCCTTCGCCGAGGAACTGAACGTCGAGAACGCGAGCAACCTGCGCAAGCAGGACACGATGTTCGCCATTCTCAAGCAATTGGCCGAGGACGACGTGCCGATCTCCGGCAGCGGCGTGCTCGAGACCCTGCAGGACGGTTTCGGTTTCCTCCGCTCGCCCGAATCGAATTATCTGCCCGGTCCGGACGACATCTACGTCTCGCCCAGCCAGGTGCGCCGCTTCGGTCTGCGCACCGGCGACACGGTCGAGGGGCAGATTCGGTCACCCAAGGATGGCGAGCGATATTTCGCCTTGCTTAAGGTCGATACGATCAATTTTTCCGAGCCGGAGGAAGTTCGGCACCGGATCAACTTCGACAACCTGACGCCGCTCTACCCGGATGAGCGCCTGCGCCTGGAAGTCGACGATCCGACGAACAAGGATCTGACGACCCGGGTCATCGATCTGGTCGCGCCGATCGGCAAGGGCCAGCGCGCCCTGATCGTCGCCCCGCCGCGCACCGGCAAGACCGTGATGCTGCAGAATATGGCGGCCTCGATCGCAATCAACCACCCGGAGGTCTATCTCATCGTCCTGCTCATCGACGAGCGGCCGGAAGAGGTGACCGACATGCAGCGCTCGGTGAAGGGCGAGGTCATCAGCTCGACCTTCGACGAACCGGCGACCCGGCATGTGCAGGTCACCGAGATGGTCATCGAGAAGGCCAAGCGGCTGGTCGAGCACAAGCGCGACGTGGTCATCCTGCTCGATTCGATCACGCGCCTGGCGCGCGCCTACAACACCGTCGTGCCGTCCTCGGGCAAGGTCCTGACCGGCGGCGTCGACGCCAATGCCCTGCAACGGCCGAAGCGCTTCTTCGGCGCGGCGCGGAACATCGAAGAGGGCGGCTCGCTGAGCATCATCGCGACCGCGCTGATCGATACTGGTTCGCGCATGGACGAGGTCATCTTCGAGGAGTTCAAGGGCACCGGTAATTCCGAGATCATTCTCGACCGCAAGATCTCCGATCGGCGGACCTGGCCGGCCATCGATGTTGGCAAGTCCGGCACGCGCAAGGAGGAGCTGATCGTCGAGAAGGGCGACCTGTCCAAGATGTGGGTGCTGCGCCGGATCCTGATGCCCATGGGTCTGACCGACGCCATGGAGTTCCTGGTCGATAAGTTGAAGCATTCCAAGAACAATGCGGAATTCTTCGACGCGATGAACACCTGATCCGACTTTCGATCCGGACAAGGAAACGGCCGCTCCCGAAAGGGGCGGCCGTTTCGATTCGGGTGGCAAAAAATCTCAGGGCAGGAGGACGGTCGAGCCCGTTGTCTTGCGCGCTTCGAGATCGCGGTGGGCCTGCGCGGCCTCGGCTAGGGGATAGGTCTGATTGATCTCCAGGGTTACCGCGCCGCTCTTCACGACATCGAACAGGGCATTCGCCGATTCGAGCAGATCCTCGTGGCTGGCCGTGTAGCTCATCAGGGTCGGCCGGGTGATGTAGAGCGATCCCCCCTGACTCAGCAGGCCCAGGTTAAAGGGCGGTACGGCGCCGGAGGCATTGCCGAAGCTGACCATCATGCCGCGCGGCTGCAGGCAGTCGAGGGAGCTGGTGAAGGTCGATTTACCGACCCCGTCATAGACCACGGGCACGCCCTTGCCGTCGGTCAGCTCCCGGACCCGGGCCGGGAAATCCTCCTCGTTATAGAGGATCGTGTGGTCGCAGCCATGGGCGCGGGCGATTTCGGCCTTTTCTTCGGATCCGGCCGTGCCGATGACGGTGGCCCCCAGATGCTTGGCCCATTGGCAGAAGATCAGGCCGACGCCGCCGGCCGCGGCGTGGAAGAGCACGGTCTCGCCCGCCTGGACCGGATAGGTCCGGCGGATCAGATATTCGACCGTCATGCCCTTGAGCATCATAGCTGCGGCCTGCCTGTCCTCGATCCCGTCGGGGGTCGGCACGACGCGATCGGCCGGCATCAGCCGGGCCTCGGCATAGGATCCCAGACCGGAAGCATAGGCGACCCGGTCGCCGGGCTTGAGGGCGACGACGCCGGGGCCGACCGCCTCGACCACGCCGGCGCCTTCCATGCCGATGCCGCTTGGCAATTCAAGCGGATAGAGGCCGCTGCGGTGATAGGTGTCGATGAAGTTCAATCCGACGGCGGTGTGGCGGACGAGAATCTGGCCCTCGCCGGGCGCGCCAGGATCGACGTCTTCCCAGCGCAGGACTTCGGGACCGCCGGTCTCGTGAATGCGAAAGGCCTTGGTCATGTCAGGGGTCCTTATCCCAGATGCGTTTTGAAGAAGTCGGCGGAGCGCTTGTTGGCGAGATCGGCCGCTTCCTTGTTGTAGGTCCGCCCGTTGGTCCGGGCGAAGGCATGATCGACATTCGGGTAAATGTGGGTCGTGACCCTGGGGTGGTCGGCCAGGCCCTCCCGGATTTTCTCCTGGGCTTCGAGCGGCACGTATTCGTCGAGCGCGGCGATATGGAGCATGGTCGGGGCGGTGATCTTCGCCGCCTCGTCCAGGTTGTTCTCGATGCCGACCCCGTAATAGCTGACATTGCAATCGGCGTCAGAATGCGCGGCCATCAGATAGACCATGCGCCCACCCAGGCAGTAGCCGGTGGTTCCGACCTTGCCGGTGCAGCCGTCGAGTCCCCGGAGATGGGCGAGGGCCGCCTTCAGATCCTCGATACCCTGGTCCTGGTCGTATTTGCCGAACAGCTCGAAAGCCTGGGCCCATTCCTCATCGGTCCGGTCCGTGATTTGGATGCCGGGCTTGATGCGCCAGAAGATATCGGGGCAGAGGGCGACGAAGCCCTGGGCGGCGAAGGCGTCGGTGATTGAACGCATGACTTGGTTGACGCCGAAGATCTCCTGGATCACCAGGATGCCGGGGCCGCGCCCCGATGGCGGCATGGCGAGATAGCCGGAAAACGCGCCGCCGTCCGGGGCGGGAATGAAGATGTCTGGCATGGCGGTTTCTCCCATCGTGAGAATGCGGGCGGACAAGGTTTTGTTCGCTCAAGGGTGATATGGGGCCGAGAATAAGGCCGATCTCCGGGCCTGTCACCGTAGGTGGGAGGCGGGTCGCCTAGAGCGCCAGCAGGGCGCCTTCGAGGCCGAGCAGATTGAATTTCGTTTCGACGTCCTGGCCGCCCGCTGAACCCGCTGGTCCGGCCGCCCGCGGCCATGATGTGGTGGCAGGGAATGATGACGGGAATGGGGTTCGCGCCGCAGGCGGTGCCGACCGCATGGGGTATAGCACCGACCTCGGCCGCGAGTTTGCCATAGGTCCGGGTTTCGCCGTAGGGGATGTGGCAGAGCGCGCGCCAGACCGCGAGATGGAATTCCGTGCCCTCGGGCGTGAGGGGCAGGTCGAATTCGCGCAGATCGCCGGCGAAGTAGGAAGCGATCTGTTCGGCGGCGCGGCGAAGGATCGGGGTATCGTCGGCCGCGCGCCCGGTCGGCCCAGACAATGCCCGTGACGGGCAGGAATCGGGTCGGGGTGGCAGGTGCCGCTGGGTCGTGCCGGTCATGCGTCCAGGGCCTGTGCGAGGGCCTCCGGATCGGTGATGGGCAGGGAACAGGTCGTGCCGTGGCAGACATAGGCCGTGGGTTGGTCCGGAAGGGGCCGGTCCCGGGTGGGATGGCCTTCGGGCAAGGTCTGTGGGCTGGAGACGATCCGCAGGATCGGATCGGGCAGCGGCGCGGTTTGGGCGGTGCGGATCAGGGCCCGGGCGTCGGGCTTTTCCGGGTCGGCGGCGGCGACGACAACCTGCACGCCATCCGACTGCATGGCCGCGGCGTTGAGGTAGGTGGCGAGGGGAAAAATGTTCCTGCTTAGTTCTCCTGACAGGGCATGGATCGTCCGGTCGGCTCGCTCCGTGTATCGGCTGTCGCCGGTGGCGTGGTGGAGCCGGGTCAAGGCTTCGATGACGAGGCCGGTGCCGGAAGGCGTGGCGTTGTCGGCTGCGGTCTTGCGCCGGGTGAGCAGATCGGCTGTGTCATCGGCGGTTTGGAAATAGCCGCCGGCGTCCTCGTCCCAATAGTGGCGATCGAGGGTTTGGGC
>Ga0115002_10006844_pt1 | contig 12996 bp, 9 predicted proteins | sample ArcticOcean_MG_C_8_FD_89576 | JGI IMG/M metagenome (GOLD analysis project Ga0115002, IMG submission 89576) | Marine microbial communities from western Arctic Ocean - ArcticOcean_MG_CB11_86 | ecosystem: Environmental > Aquatic > Marine > Oceanic | place: Arctic Ocean: Canada Basin | collected...
GAACTGATAGCGTCGCTCCCACGCGCGCAGCCGCTCGACCGAAATGCCCGTCAACGAAGCGACGGTACCGATTCTATAGAGATTGTCGTCGGGTGGATTGCTGGACGTAACCACGTTTTTTGTCTGATACAAAACCTATACGAATTGTACAGGTCGTGAGGTGGCTGTCTAGTGTTGTTGTGGTCATGGGGGTCGGTTTGTGCGGCTCGGGTTGTACGGAAGAACGGCTGAACAAATGAGATTGGCGTGTCACGAGCAGGGGGGAGGGGAGAGGCCCGTAACACGCCGGTCTCTTGCCCCAACCGATCCTGGTTTGACGGGAAGAAGGCGCGCATTCGAGTGATGCGTGATGGGAACGTAACTGCAAATACCGTGTATTTTGTTACCAATGGTTACAGTTGTTACCGAAAACAGCGAGGACGCCGGGAAGGGAGAGAGGAAGTCAGATGGGTCATAACGCCTGTGGAGGGAAGGACCCTGGGTAAAGTTAACCTCAAGAGGGACACGTTGTGGGTACCACAGAGACCCGAGAAGCGACGGCCACAAAACTTGCGAGGATAGCGAAGCGATCGGCAAGCGATTCGATCAAGCGGTTCGAGCGCTTGATGCATCTCTTCAACGAGGAGTCGCTGGCCGCGTGTTTCCACGCGTTGGATGGAAAGAAGGCCGTGGCAATTGATGGTGTGAGAAAGGCCGAGTTGGAACTCACCCTGTAGCGACGTGAAGGGCTTTGGCTTGAGCCTATTGCCCGAATTGGGCACGATGGGTTCTAACCATCGGGGGAGCCGGGGTGCCCGGCTCCCCTACCAGCTACAGTGGCCGATTTTGCTTGGCCTTCCGCCTGGTCATAAGGAGGCCAGAGCTCTTAAGGCTGTTTTACAACACCCTTAAGAGCAAAAAGTTCTTGATCGCCATCAACGTCCATACCGTGACCACGAGCGCAAGGCTGACGAACACCGCCGCTGAGCCCATATCTTTGGCCTGGCCGGCCAAATCGTGGTGTTCGTGGCCGACGCGATCAACCACCGCTTCAATTGCCGAGTTTAAGAGCTCCGTGATCAGCGCGATAGCCAACACAGTGATCAGGACGACGACTTGCAACATGCTTTGGCCGATCACGAACGCGAATGGAAGCATGATGAGGCGAATGCCGCATTCTTGGCGAAACGCAGGCTCATTCTTCCACGCGGCGCGAAGACCTTGCCATGAATATCTGGCTGCTTTGGCGACTCTCTGGATCCCCGTCTAGCCAGGCTTGACGATTTATCCGACGCTAATCCTCGTCGGGACACGGGCCGAGTTCGACCTGGATCGTGGAATGGTCAATGCCAAAAGACCGATTCAAGACCGCCTTGATCTCTTCAACGACGGCTTGCACGTTGGATTGCTCGCTAATATGTGCATGCAAGGTCAACAGTGGTTTCTCTTGTGTCAATGCCCAGGCGTGCACGTGGTGCACATCGACAACGTGTGAGATTTCAGCGCACAGCACTTGCTTGATCTCGCCGAGATCGACACCGTTCGGGATGCCTTCGAGCAGGATGTGCGAAGAGTCGCGCAACACCCTAAACGCGCCACGGCCTAGAATGACCACGATTAGAATTGCGAGAATCGGATCGGCATACAACCAGCCGAATAAGTACACTGACAACGCGGCCAATATGGCGGCTGCCGAGCCGAGCAAGTCACCAAGGACGTGCAAAGCAGCGCTTTGCACGTTGGTCGAGTTGCTAGCGCCGTGCAACCAGCGGTAGGCGATGATGTTCACCACAAATCCGACCGCCGCGACGGCCAAGGCCGGCAGCGGCAGCATCGGTTCAGGCGCAGCGACACGGGACAAGGCTTCGAAGGCAATCCAAATAACGAGGGCAACCAGGAGCAGACCATTCAAAAACGCGGCTAGCACCTGAAATCGGTGATAGCCGTAGGACAATCGGTGATCATCGCCTTTTTGTGAAATGCGTGCCGCCCACCAAGACATGCCGAGCGCACTTGCATCGAGGAACATATGGCCGGCGTCCGCAAGCAATACCAGGGCATTGGTCAGAATCCCAGCAACCAATTCGACCACCATAAATCCGGCAATCAAAACAAACGCTCTACCTAACAGTTTGCTGTCCTTGAGGTGAGGGTGGTCATGTGAGTGATCGTGAGACAAATACTGGTCCTAGATTTCAATTTGCACGGCGATTACAGCCGCATCGTAGCGATAGTTGTCTTTGCGTTGGCCATCGTAGGAAAAACCGATCGAAAAACTGGATGTGTGCATCATCTGTAACCCAAACGAATAGCGCCAGCGGCTGTCTTCCACGTCTATGCCAGTCGTCGTAAACGAGGTGGCTGTACCGCTGAAATGCGACACCGTGGTGGTTGGATCAGCCCTGAATCGTGCTCGAAGGCGAGAGTGACGCTTGGTGAGATGGCCCAGTTGCCGCTGAAAGAGACCCAGGCCATGGAAGATCCGATGGCGCCAAGTAGCTGTGCCTCGTCAGCAGTTTGCACAGACAAACCAAGCGCGCCGCCGGATTCAACATAGTCGTCTGTCTCAGTTGTTGCGTAGGTCGCCGATATGTAGGGCACAAACGCCAGATCGCCCTTTGCCCGATACCACGAATAGCCGACCGAGTAAGCGTTCTGGATCGTATCGAAGTCAGAATGCAACGTGAATTGGCGGTGGTCTTTGTCAGTATCGATTCGCACCACGCGATCGCGCGCGGCCGCCGTCTCTGCTCGTCCTTTCGATGCGTCGAAGCTATGGTTACCCTTGCTGTAGACGAGCGAAAAGGAGTATTCGTCGGCATCTGTATCGTCTTGACCAAAGTCGCTTGACGCGACATCGCCAATGTAGGTCCCAATGCTCGCACCCAAGCTAAACGAGCCGGTAGCGTTGGCTCGGGAATAACCAACGCCAAACGTAATCCCGGAGCTTGATGAATCGAAACCGTCAAAGCCGTCCTCGTCGTCTTGCGAGCCAGAATCGTTCCAGCCCTGCAGCCAAAGGTCCGTTGTGGGTGGGTAAGATGTTGATGTATTGGTCAGCCAATCTAAGTTGGAAATTGTCGTTGTGGGCCGACCGTTTTCGACTCGGTTGTGGTTGGCGGTCCAGTGCGGGCGTCGGCGTAGGCCCGCCCGCTCACGCAGTGCTTGATGTCGGGATATTTCAGGCAGCAGAGTGCGCAAGGAATTACGAATTTGCTGCTCATTGGTTGCTGCATCGAATTTGGACATTACGTCGCGCAAATCGCTAGGCACATCACGGCCTTCCAACTGACGTAGCGTGGTAATTAGACGGGTTAGATTCGCTTTGGGATCTTCGCTCGTGGTGATATCCGTGGGCAGCTTGGCGTGCGCAACGTTACACAGATAACCACATGCGGAAATGCAGACCCAGCTGCCGATTTTCGAGAAATAGTGCATGGCAAACGAGCGTATATCAGCCGTGGGGTATCGTCTATGTCCCAATCTGCGCCCAGTCTGCGAATGAAGTCAAAACTCCGCACGATACGGCGGTCCGATCTAGGGTTATTCTCCGGTAGGGCCGTAGGTCACAACCTTCGCGGCCCCCGTCACGCAGACCCGACCGTGGTTGTGTCCATCAGTGCGTGCCTCGTCGTTCGCATGGAGAACGGCTTTTGAGTGATCGCACACACACGGTCGACACTGCCGCTTTGACATCGCCAGAATCTAGGTCGGCATGGTCACGCAAGCCGGCGCGGAGGCTGTCGGCATGACCGGCGACCCAAATCTGACTGTGGCTACTCGCAGCGATTGTCGCATCGAAAACCTTGGAATCCTGAATGTATAAATCTGCATGCCCACTGGTCGTGAAATCGACCTTGTCGGAGTCAAGGGTTTCGATTTTGATGTGGGCGTGGTTGCTGGCCGATATGGTGAGGCTTTGTGCGTTGATCGAGGCTAGACTAGTTTTCGCGTGGTCGGACGTTTTGATTTCGAGTTCGTTGACAGTAAACGGGCTGACATTGATCTTGCCGTGGCCGCGGTGGGCCATGTGGCGCAGGTCCGCAATTTCCAGAGTGTAGATCGGCTCTTTGCCGTTATTGCGCACTTCAAACCAACGGTAATTGTCACCGACCTGAGTGATCAAGAGGGTGCCATCCTCGTTTTCAATTTGCCGTTGTTCAAGCGCGCCTTGTAGTGAGATGGGTTTGGCGTAGTTGAATTCTAAGCCCGACAAGTCAGTGAAACCTGCGCTCAGTTCCAGAAGCTGGAGGACCGTAATCGGCTGCGTGGGCTGCCAGGTTTTGGTCCAATCGGCGGATTCTGTCAGCTCGATCATATCTTGATCGATGCCGAGTAAACCGGTGTCCTGCCTATTCAATAGAGTTAACGCGGTTACGTCTGGTTGTAATTCCGGGCACCATCGACGATCGCGCGCCGGCCAGTCTCGCGCTGATCGCCATCGGCTTGTTCATAACGCTGATTAATATCGTTAGTATTCCGGTGACTAATGCCTTGGTTAACCCGGCGCGAAGCACGGGACCGGCGTTGTTTGCTGGTGGTTGGGCAATTTGCCAGCTGTAGCTGTTCTGGGTTGCTCCGCTCATTGGTGGCGCAATCGGCGCGGTCATATATAAGTTTATTGGTAGCACGGACGACTGAACTGACGATTCGACGCGAGGCGCGCTACACTGCGCGTCGCATGCGCCCGTAGCTCAGCTGGATAGAGTGTTGGCCTCCGAAGCCAAAGGTCGCGCGTTCGAATCGCGCCGGGCGTACCAAATGGGGAAAAATCGAAATGAAAGTTGTTAAAGTAGGCGCCGCACGACTGCTCATCGTCCTTGTCGCTGCGGCCGTCGCTGCACCTCTTGGATCCGTGCCCGGCTTCTTAATCGGCGGTTCCGCTTCAGAGCCCTCAGCGTGCTGAGCCCAGGCACGCGCAATCGCGTGTGGAACAATGCTGTGACCAACGAGGTGGTGAAGCGTGTTCCATGAAAGGCTGCCGTTAAACAGCCCCTGAGTTCTGGCCTCCTTATGACCAGGAGGATGGCCAAGACAAAATTGACCTACAACAAAGTTGGTCGATTTTGGGCCAAAAGAGCCTTCAGCGTGCCGGGGGTAAAAAGCACAGGGATGTGCGAATGCGGAGCGCAGCGGGGTGGGAAAAAGAGCTGAAGAGGGTGTTTTGCGACACCCTCTTCAGAAGTACCCACATCATGGGGCGACACGCTGCCAATTCACGAAATTCATTTGCAAATCGGTGAAGGGCCAGTGGGTCGCACCGCAATTATCTGGACCGTAAGGGATGTCCAGAATCTCGGTACCATATTACTCTCGATCTTTTGCTTGGAAACTCGACGCCTAGGTCGATCTAAATACGATTAGTACCTGCATTGTGGCGCATAGACGCGATCACGAGAGGCTTGGGAGTTCGGCGTCGCCAAATGCTTGCGCGGTGGGCAACACGTGCTCCGCGAACAATCGCATGCTTTGCTCGGCCTTCTCCAACGGCATAGAGCCGTAGGAGAATACGGCGACAAACTCGTCGGTACCCATTTGCGTGTTGACGTTGCGCAGCTTCTCGAGGCAAGTTTCCGGGCTTCCCCATATGTGATTGGACAGATATATGTCTTCAGGTCCCGCGTCGGCCTTCGTCATTCGCTCCTGCTGCATCTTCGCCATCTGCCCGTAGTATTCGTAACCCTTGGTCTTTTTTAGGTGGTCGCCCATAAACTGGTAGTGGCGCAAGGCGCTGTCGCCGTATTCGAGCATGTATTGCGCTGCACCTTCTTCGGCCTCTGCGTCCGTTGGCGCGCAGTAAACCCAACAAACGGCCGTCGGGCGTTCTGCGTTCCAGGCGTGTTCGTCGACACGGATTCGGTTGTACTCGGCTAGTTCCTGGCGGTGCGCATCCCACCCGCGTTGTGGAATGAACAGAGGTTTCATGCCTTCGTTGGCGGCGACCGGCATGGACTGTGGGCTACCCCACGCCATATAGAGGTTGTTGGCAAGCTCTGATCCAGGCCGGGGCTGCGGCCGAATGCTCATGCGTGGGATTTGATAGTAAGTCCCTTCGTAAGAAAACCACTCTTGAGTTAACGCCAATCTCACAATGTCGAGGGATTCTTTGAATCGTTCGCGGGACTCGTCCATTGGAATTCGTAGGCCATTGTACTCACGCAATCCCAACCCACGGCCGAAACCAACCTTTAGCGTGCGTCCGTCCAGCATGTGATCTAGGGCAATGAAGTTCTCAGCAACCTGGATTGGATCGTGCCACGGTAGGACGACGATCATCGTCCCCATGCCAATCCGGGATGTGGTGCCTGCGAAGTACGCGAGGAATTGAGTTGGGCTTGTCACCATCGTATAAGGCGTGAAGTGGTGTTCTACGGTCCAAAGTGAATCAAACCCCAACGGCTCCACTAAACGACCAAGCGCTAGCTGTTCGCGATAAATCTGCGCATCACCAATAGATTGGCTCGTTGGTTTTTGATCAGGATTCGCTTCAGCTTCTTCATAGCGCGCCCAGTCGACATAATTCTGCGCGAATAACGTGACACCTAACTTCATATTCCCCTCACCGCCTTGTCTATTCGAAGTAGAATCTTAGCGCACTGCGAGGGTGTTGGCCTATGGCGCCGTCCGTTAAATTCTGGGACAGAATCGCCCCGGGATACGCCAAACCCGGAAAGTCGCGATGTCTGGGCCAGGCTCAAAGCGCCTTATTCCGGCCCAATTGTCTTGGACCGTAAACGGGCACAGCGGCATCTATTTGCGGCTATCGATCTGGGGCGCTCGCTATCGGAGCGCTTGGCTACCGAATCCCTCAGTTCTCACCATATATATCTAGCGCAACTAACGAAGGCTCTGGTTAAAACTTACGAGCATCGCGATCCGGAATTTGACGAGTTGCGTGTGGGCTGTGATATCGAACAGGATAACGCACGTATTTTGGTGCGCTACTTGTGCCAACTTTTCTCGACCACCGAGCCGTTTACGGGGCGATCGGGCGAATACGTTACCCACGATCAGTTATTGGCATAGGTCGCCCGGATTGTCGAGCCCTGAGCCTGCAGCGATTGAGCTGCTTCACGAGAAGGTCACTCGTAACGTAAAGCCTCGATAGGGTCGAGCTTGGCTGCTCGGTACGCGGGAAGCGATCCGAAAAACACGCCGATGGCAAAGCTGAAGCTGACTGCCAGCAGAATCGCAAACATCGAGATGTGGACTTCCCATCCCCAGGGCATGGCGAACGACAAACCAGTCGTCGACGATCAGAAGTACTTTAAGGTTTGTTACAGGGGCCGCTATGTTGTGGTACACCGCTACGTTCTAATACGCCTTAGGCGGCTGGCATAATTACTGAGTTTTTCTGGGTCCGAGCGCCGCGCCGCGCGATTGCTGCATCACATCAACGGCGAGCTGAAACATGCTCGCCTTGTTTTGCCTTAGATTTGCCTCACATCGCTGGTTCCATCATCGAATCACCTACTTACCGGTTGTTTCTCTATCCTTGTTGTTAGTGCTGCTCTATATTCTTCCGACATTGGCGGACGAAAAGTATGGGGAGAAAGTAAAGATGACATCAAGGCGACGTCGCAGCTGGCTCGTAGTATTTGTTCTGACCTTCAGCCACTGGCATTCCCAGGGTTTTGCCGAAAGCGCAAGCTATGCCGGTTCCCAGGCTCAAGCGGGTAGCCAGGCATATGCAACCCACTGCGCCGGTTGCCACGGTGCAGAACTCGAAGGCATTCATCTGGCGCCTGCCCTGGTGGGATCGCGGTTTGATCAATCCTGGCGCGACAAATCGCTTGATGTATTGTCTTTCCATGTCCGGCGCATGCCTGTCGCTGCACCTGGTAGTTTAAGTGACGCAACCTACACCAACATCCTCGCCTTTATTCTCCAATCCAATGGTCTGGTGAGTGGCGAGGCACTGTCCGTCAACGCAAGTACGCGTGCGGAGTTGACCATTCCGGGGTTGGAAGGCGTGGAGTACGATCCCAACGCGCCGGTCGCCCCAACACCCGAGCAGCTTGCGTTATTGAAGAGCCTTGTGCCTGTGACTGATCGCACGTTGGATGACCCGCCCAACGGTGACTGGTTGCGCTGGGGTCACAGTTCCGCGGGGACAAGCTTCAGTCCCTTGCAACAAATCGACAAAGACAACGTGACCAGTTTGCGACCTGCGTGGCGGACCCCTTTGCAAGGTGGTCCCGGGATGGCGTCACCTCTGGTTCACCAGGGCGTGATGTATTTGCATACCTATCCTGACACGGTGCTCGCGATGGATGCCTCCAACGGTCAAGTACTGTGGCGATACCAGTACAAAGGCGCACCCCGTTCAAGCGGTAAGATGGGCATCAGTTTGCAAGGCAACAAAGTGTTGGTGCCTACTTCGGACCTGCATCTTCTTGCGCTAGACGCGAGCGACGGCAGCCTCATTTGGGATCACCAGATTGACACTAAATCCGAGGCTAGCAGTGGGTTTCGCCAATACCAGTTGAGAACAGCACCGCTGCCGGTTGGCAACAAGGTGATCCAGGGTGTGACCTCTAGTTTTGTGCCGAAAGGCGGGTTTATCGTCGCCGTCGACATTGACTCCGGCAAGGAGCTGTGGCGCTTCAATACCATCGCCCGGCCCGGTGAACCCGGTGGCAACACCTGGAACGACCTGCCCCTGGATAAACGTAGTGGCGGGTCTGTCTGGCATCAGGGAACCTACGACGCTGAGTTGAATCTGATTTATTTCGGTGTTGCGCCAACCTACGACACCGGTCCACTGCTTCATGAATTGGATTCTGAGGGCGTAACGAACGCCGCGTTGTACACAAACTGTACCGTCGCACTGAACGCGGATACGGGTGAGTTAGTTTGGCATTATCAACACATGCCGAACGATCAGTGGGATCTTGACTGGGTGTTCGAGCGCCAGATCGTCGACCTGCCGATCGATGGCAAAACCCGAAAGGTCGTGATGAATGTCGGCAAGATGGCGGTGCTTGAGGCATTAGATGCGGCGACTGGTGAGTACCTGTTTTCGGTCGATACGGGGGTGCAAAATGTGATTACCGCAATCGATCCCCGCACAGGCGAAAAAGAGATTGATCCGGCGAAAATGCCTAGCCCTGATAGGCCGGCCACGGTTTGTCCTAACGCGCTTGGCGCGCGAAGCTGGCCTCCAACGTCGTACAGTCCACAAACCAGGTTCGCGTATGTTCCGCTGCTCGAATTGTGCATGTTGATGGGCGAAGAAGGTACACAGCTGCTTACCTCGGGGGTTCGGATATCACAGGCGGCGCATCCGGATAGCGCCGATGGCAAGCTAGCCAGACTGCAGGCCATTGATCTCGTGAATCGGAAACTGGCCTGGACCCATGATCAGGTGGCCCCTGTATCAACAGGTTTGCTCGCGACGGCGGGCGGATTGCTATTCTCCGGCGACGTTGAACCTTCCTTGAAAGCATTCGACAATGCGACTGGCGAACTGCTATGGCAAAGCGCGCTTAGCGAAGCACCTACCGCCGGTCTGATGACTTACAGCGTGAATGGAACCCAGTTTGTTGCGGTGGTTGTCGGCGTCGCCAATCTTCATGTGAGTGCCTTAGTGGGTACCTACAACGACTTCATCGATCGGCCGCAAACGCCTAATTCATCCGGCGGTGCTGCTATCTGGGCATTCGCCCTCGCAGATTAGCGCCCTGGATAAATCGATAGAGCGATCGTCGGACAGCGTGTTGCGGCATATCGAACACACGGCGACTATCAATATTTCGTAAACGCTCGGAAGCAAGACCATGCGCGTGATCAGCTGGGTAGTCCTGTTAGCTCTGACTTTCTCTGTTTGGGCGATACCGGCGCAACAAGCGCCGCATTCTAGATCGATAACCAACGCCCGATTGGGTGAGTTGCTGCAACGTATTGATCCCGACGTAAAAGGCAGCCCCGGAGGTTGGACTATCAGTTTTCAGGGGCGATCAGCGCAGATCGTCACCGACCCGAACGCCGACCGGATGCGCATCATGATACCGCTAGTCGAGGCGGACAAACTGACCCAGGACCAGCTATATCGGCTGCTCCAGGCTAACTTCGAATCTGCCCTTGATGCCCGGTATGCCGTGGCCCAGGGCGTGGTATGGAGTGTGTTCATCCACCCGCTATCCGCCCTCGACGACGCAGAATTCGTAGCCGGCGTGGCTCAGACATTCAATGCCGCAGTCACCTATGGGACGACTTTTTCGAGTGGACTGTTCAACTTTGGCGGGGGTGACAACGGTGAGTTGTTCGACGCGATCAAGGAGAAAGGCACCCGCAGCTAACGCTCGTTAAATCGTTCGATGTGTTCGCGAAACGCGAGCACAGCTTCCGGTGTGCCAGCCGAGGCGGCCATACCGGGGGTTGGATTCAACGGCACCAACACCCGATCGACACCGAGTTTTGCTAGACCATCGAGGTCTTCGAATTTCTCGGGAAAGCTCGCAGTAATTTCAAGCGCTGTCGAATCGCGGCCTGCTTCTTCTGCGGCTTCGCGGGCGACACTTAACAATTCCTCCGAGAGTCCACGGGCCGGAAAGAAGCCATCGCCCAAGCGCCCTGCGCGCCGAGCGGCCGCTTTGGAATGCCCGCCGACAATGATCGGGACCGACCCCTGTTTCGGCTGCGGCTGGCAGTACGCATTTTCGAAATGAACAGTTTTGCCATGAAAAGTCGGTTTCGTCTGTGTCCATAGCGCCCGCATGGCATGTACGTACTCGTCAGTTCGAAGTCCGCGACTGGCGAAATCGGCGCCGATTGCGGCGAACTCCTCGGCCAACCAGCCTACACCAATGCCAAGCAGTACCCGACCGCCCGACAGACAATCCAGCGTCGCTACCTGTTTTGCAGTTATGACCGGGTTGTGCTGCGGAAGGATCAAAACACCGGTAGCCAGTTTGATTCGATGGGTTGCCGCTGCAACGTAGCTCATCCAGATAAGTGGGTCTGGTAGGGGAAAGTCGTCTTTCCCTCCGGCCATCTTGCCGTCAGGAGAATAAGGGTAGGCAGATTCGTAACCCTCAGGCACCACGGTGTGCTCGACCGTCCATGCCGATTCGAAACCGGCTTCCTCAGCCGCTTGGATCAGTTCTACCGCGTTTTTTGCATCCGTGTAACGCCCGGTATTGCAGTATCGAAGTCCGAATTTCATGTTTGTCTCCCGAAGTCATGCCGACCGATGTGAGCGACGCTTGATCGCGATCTAATAGAATATGTTTTCAACAGGTCGGCCAGTAGCTCAAAGGCCGCTCGTGAGGAGCCGGAACTTGACGGTTTGCCAGGCGGCCCAGATCTTCGGCCAGCACGCACCTGGTTTGCGCAGGGTCGATCACTTCATCGATCCGCATCGTACCTGCCGCTTCATACGGCGACGTCGCTTCGCCAATCTCGTTGATTAGGCGTTGCCGTTCGGCTTCTTGTTCGTCGCCTTCGAGCTCATTCAAACGATTCGCATAAGCGACGTTGACCCCAACATCGGGGTCCATAAATCCGATTTCGGCACCGGGCCAGGAATAGAACCCGACCGCGCCCATGCCGGCGGTATTCATTGCCTGGTAGGCAAGGCCAAACCCTTTGCGGATGACTACCGAGAGCGTTGGCGTGGAGAGATTACACAGCGCTTCCACCATTCGAATTGCTTTGAACAGCATTCGGTCGTGCTCGACTTTCCTACCGACCATAAAGCCGGGCACATCCATGAGCCAAATCATCGGCAGGTTGAAAGCGTCACACAGGCACATTAGGCGAATTGCCTTGTCACAAGAATCTGGGTTGAGCACACCGGCCTGAAACATTGGGTTGTTGGCGATTATGCCGACCGGCCAACCATCCAATCGACCCAAACCAGTGGTCAGGCTGCGTGCGAATTGGGGCTGCAGTTCAAAGAACGAGTCGGGATCAAGGAGCATGGCGCAAAACTTGCGCATGTCGTAGCCGCGCCGACGCCGTTGCGGCACGTAATCGGCAAGCTTCTCGTCCGCATCCCAGCGCGCGGCTACCATCGGCTTACCGCGGGGTGCCACCTGTCGCGCGTTCGCAGGCAGATACGACAACCAACGCCGCACAGCCTCGTAGCCTTCCTCGTAGCCTTCCACCCCCAGATCGATTTGCCCGGTCGTACGGGCATGTACATCGACCCCCCCTAGCTCTTCGAAGCCGATGATCTCGCCGGTCGCGATCTCGAACACCCGCGGCGAGGTAACGGCAAGCACCGAGCCGCGAACCTGCACGATAAAGTCGGAATAGGCGGCTTGGAACGATGAGCCGCCAAACGATTGGCCAACAATGATGCTGGCCATGGGGATTTCACGTCGACGTGTGGCAATCTCTGAAGACGGCATTGCTTCGGCGATGCCTTCAGAACCGATCAGGTCTGGAATGCGGCCGCCTCCCGTTTCACCGAAGTAGACGTAAGGCATTCCCATTTCAATTGCGCGCTGGTAGAGGCGTCCGGTTTTGCGTGAACCGACGACCGAACTGGACCCTCGCTTTACCGTTATGTCGTCTCCTGCAACTGCGACGGGGCGCCCGTCGATGCGACCTTCGCCGCCGATCTTGCCGTCGCCGGGCGTGGTCGCGCGATCCTCTGGTCGTAAGCTTCGACTAAACGTGCCGAGTTCGCGGAAACTGTCGGCGTCGAGCAAAGCGTCAATGTGGTCGCGGATAGTTGGTTTACCCTCTGCGTGCATGTGCGCAACGCGATCCGCGCCGCCCATTTCCTCGCGTATTTTTGTTGCACGATCATTGAGATCTTTGCTGCGATCGCTCATCTGAAACTCCCACTGGAATTTGCCTACTATACGCAATCTGGTACATGGCTATAGTCCCGTGGCATGCTGTGGATAAGGGGGGATAATGATTAACAAAGGCGCGTTGACGGGTATCCGTGTACTCCACCTGACGAACCACCGGGGCGAGATGGCCGGACGGGTGCTGGCAGATCTAGGTGCAGAGGTCATTTGCGTCGAGCCACCGGGGGGATCTCGGTCCCGCGATAGAGAA
>Ga0115002_10006845_pt1 | contig 12993 bp, 13 predicted proteins | sample ArcticOcean_MG_C_8_FD_89576 | JGI IMG/M metagenome (GOLD analysis project Ga0115002, IMG submission 89576) | Marine microbial communities from western Arctic Ocean - ArcticOcean_MG_CB11_86 | ecosystem: Environmental > Aquatic > Marine > Oceanic | place: Arctic Ocean: Canada Basin | collected...
GCATCCCACAGCCCATCGCGGATCATCGTATCGATAAAGGTGACATCGCCCATCTTATGACCGTCGCGCAGATAAGCGGCATGGGGCGCCTGGCTCATGCTTTCCTGGCCGCCGGCAACGACGATTTGGCTGTCGCCCAGTTTCACTGCCTGATGGCCGAGGGCGACGGTGCGCAGGCCGGAGCCGCAAAGCTGATTGACCAGATAGGCTGTCTTCTCGACCGGAATGCCCGCGCCGATCGCGGCCTGGCGGGCCGCGTTCTGGCCGGTCGCCGCGGTCAGGATCTGGCCCAGGACGACTTCCGAGACTTCGCCCGGCTCGATCCCGGCGCGACGCAGGGATTCCGCGATCGCGACCTGGCCGAGATAGGAGGCCGGGACGCTGCTGAGTCCTCCTGCGAAGGCTCCGACCGGGGTCCGTGCGGCGCCTGCAATGACGACATCTGTCATGGGATCAATCCTTCCAACGAATTTCTTGCTCTAAACCAATTATGGGATGCACGCGGGCACGAGACGAATCTTTCTCCGATTTCCGCCCGGCGCGACAATGCTGCACTTGCGAAGAGAGTTCGCGGCTTTAATTGGGACCAATATCTTCGCCGCGCTTTGTCCGCTTCGGAGAATATTGCACTGCAGCATAAAACTCAAAGACCCTCGATCCAGCGGGCCAGAGGTCCCCAGACGCTGCGGCGCGCGCGCCGGCCCACGATCATCCCGATATGGCCCAGGGCCGGACGGCGCAGGACCGCCTTGGGCAAAGCCTCCGCCAGGGCCAGCGCCGAAGCCGGCGGGACGATGCGGTCCTGGGCGGGGACGACGACCATGGCGGGGAGGCGCAGCGCGTTCGGGTCGATCACCAATCCGGCGACGGTCCAATCGCCACGGGCGGGTCGATTCTCGCCGTACCAACCCAGGATACAGTCCCGGGCGACCGGCGTGGGCAATGCCACACCGTCGTTCAACCAGTCCTCCAATGCGACGAAACGCGCGGCCTCGGGCGAAGCCGGATCGAGGGCCGAGAAAGCCATGAACTTGCGCAAGACGAGCTGAGGATCGAGAGCCGCGAAGAGGGACTGAAGCAGATCCACCGGCACCGTCCCGAGATCCTCGAAACACGGCCAGACCGGCTCGAAGGCGGTGGCCAGGGCCTGGGCCTGGCTCGCCGCCTCGACGTGAAAGTCCCAGGGCGTGGCAAGCAGGGCGAGCCCCGCGAAAGCATCCGGTCGGAGGGCGGCCAGGGCGAGGGCGAGATTGCCGCCCATACAATAGCCGAGCAGGACCGGCGCCTCCCCGCTGCGCGCCAACACCGCGTCGAGCGCCCCCCCGAGTCGCCGGACGATATAGTCGTCGAGGGCAAAGCCCGCCTCCGCCGGGCCGGGTGTGCCCCAGTCGATCAGATAGGGCCGCAGCCCGCGAGCCGCGAGATAGCGCATGAGGCTGCTATCCGCATCGAGATCGAGCACGTAATGACGATTTACCAGGGACGGCACGACCAGAATCGAGCGCCCAACGCCGGCATCCGCGCCGGCGCCGAAATCGAGAAGCCGGCTCGCCCCGTCCTCCCAGACGGTGGGCGGGTCGACCAGATCGCGGCGGTAGGGGTGGGTGCGGTAGGTTTCCAACCCGACCAGGAAACGATCGGCGCGACCGCGCAATTCGCGCGTCAGGGCCTCGGCAAAAGCGTCAGTGGGGACGGCGGCGAGATCGGCGCGCAGGACTTCCACCCGCTTTGCCAGATTTGACGACCCCAGATCCGGCGGAAATAGAATCGAACCGCTTCTCAAGTTCGGCAATGCGGCGAGCGAGCTGGTCCAGACCGCCGTCGCCGCCGCCAGGTGATAGGGCAGAGGCCGGGGCGACGCCATCCGATGGGGCGCCGTCGCCCGGGCCGCGCTTCCGGGTTCCGCCGGGCCGCTTTTCGGGGCCTTGGTCTGGGCGCTCGCTCCCGGCATGGCCGGTCGGGTCCTTCCTGACGGCGGTCGGATTGGCCGCGAAGACGGCGCCGGCCTGGGTGAAGAGGGTCGCGAAATTATGCGCGGCGGCGTCGTCCTGGGCCAGGGCCGTCAGGTATTCCTGCCACAGATCGGCATAGCGGCGGGCAAGCTCCGCAAGGTCCGGCGGCTCCGACATGAACGGCACTATAGACCAAGGCGAGCGGTGTCGCGCCCGGGTGCGGCGCGAAAAAACGTCTTGCGCGTTGCAACACGTTCGACCGATGCTAGTTCAATCGCTTGGCGATTTATCATCACTCACCAGCGGAGTGGGCTGGCCCATGGCACGCAAACCGCCGTCGGAAGACGGCGTCATCACGATCAAGAAATACGCCAATCGCCGCCTCTACAACACGGCGACCAGCAGTTACGTCACCCTCGACGGCCTGTGTCAGATGGTGAAAGGCGGGTTGGATTTCGTCGTCTACGACGCCAAGACAGGCGATGACATCACCCGCTCGGTCCTCACCCAGATCATCGTCGAGGAGGAGAACAAGGGTACCAACCTGCTGCCCATCGGCTTCCTGCGCCAGCTTATCCAGTTCTATGGCGATAGCCTCCAGGGCCTGCTGCCCCGCTATCTCGAGCAGAGCATGAGCGCCTTCATCCACAATCAAGAGCAGATGCGCGACTACGTCCAGAACGCCTTTGGCGGCATGTTCGCCTTCAACCCCGTCGAGGAGATGGGGCGCCAGAACATGGCGGTGATGGAGAAAGCCATGCGCATGTTCACCGCCGAGAGCGGCGAAGGCACAGACGAGGTTCAACAGCCCAAACCCGCCCCACGGACCCCCGGCAAAGAGGCCAAGCCGCCATCGGCCGATCCCGAGAGCCGGTTGGACGACATGCAGCGCGCCCTCGACGCGCTGCAAAAGCAACTGCGGGACATGAACGCCGCGAAGGGCGAGTGACGACACCGTCCGGCTCTCGCGCCCGCCGCATCGCGGCCCTCTGTCTTTCGGTCTTTCTTTTCGTCACGGCGCGAACGCCGGCCGTCGAAGGCGCGGAGGATATAGACCCGGCTGCCGCCCATCAGACGGCTTTGACTCTGACCCTGTTTGCCCAGATCTGCGCCGAGAAAATCGGCCGCCCCTACGAAGCGCACGCCGCGTTGGAAGCGCTGCCCGTGACGCTCGCGAGTATCGCAGGCAAGGATTTGCCCTTCCTGCCTGTCGAACCCGGCGCGACCGTCAAGGCCTGGGGCGTCGCCTCGCCCACCGGCCCCGTATTGATCGCCCTGATCGGGAACTATCGTTGCGTCGTCCAGGCGGAGCCGGTCGATGGCCCGCGCACGCGCGAAATGCTGGGCACAATCGTTCGCGGCATGGAAGAATCTGCCGCACCCCTTACGCTCGAACAGCATGAGCTGCGCAATGTGGCGATGGACGAGCAAGAAGCCGTCCAGGAATACTGGATGCTCGGCGGCCATGAGGATGGGGTGAAGCTCGTGTTCATCGCGCTCGGCCCGAGCGAAACGACGGCCATGGACGAGCGCTGGATCCGCCTGACCGCTTCGCTCGCCGAATAGCCGCCCCGACGCTTCCGGAGCGCTTACCCGAACGAGAAACGGGCGGAGCCTCGCGGCCCCGCCCGTCGTCTTTGACCCAAGTCGGGTTGGTCAGGCCGCTTCCTTGATCGATTCCGTCAGGGTGTCGACGATCTGGTCGATCTGGCCCTTGGAGACGATCAGGGGCGGGCTCATGGCCAGGATGTCGGCCGTGTAGCGGACCAGCACGCCCTTGTCGTAGCACTTGGTAAAGATGTCGTAGCCGCGCGTGCCCGGCGCATCCTTGCGCGGCTCGAACTGCACCGCGCCCATGATGCCGAAGTCGCGCACATCCACCACCGGGCCGAGATCGGCCATCGAATGCATGGCGTCCTGCCAATAGGACTCCAGCTCGGCCGCGCGCTCGAACAGACCCTCGCTCTGATAGACGTCCAGGGTGGCGAGGCCGGCCGCCGCGGCCAGCGGATGGGCCGAATAGGTGTAGCCGTGGGTCAGTTCGACCGCATAGGGGTTGTCGCCCTGCATGAAGGCGTCATGGATGAACTTGCGGCAGAACACCGCACCCATCGGCACCGTCGCGTTGCTCAAGCCCTTGGCCGTGGTCATCAGGTCGGGCACGACGCCGAAGCGGTCGCCCGCGAAGGGCCTGCCCAGACGACCGAAGCCGGTGATGACCTCGTCGAAGATCAGCAGCAAACCGTGCTTGTCGCAGATCGCGCGCAGGCGTTCGAGATAGCCCTTGGGCGGCACCAGCACGCCGGCCGAACCGGCCACCGGCTCGACAATCACCGCGGCGATAGTCGAGGCGTCGTGCAAAGCCACTATCTCCTCTAGCTCGTCAGCCAGATGCGCGCCCCATTCGGGCTGGCCGCGGCTGAACGCCATCTTGTCGATATTGTAGGTATGGGGCAGATGATCGACCCCGCCCAACAACCCGCCATAGAGCTTGCGGTTGGGCGACATGCCGCCGACCGAGATGCCGCCGAAGCCGACCCCGTGATAGCCGCGCGAGCGGCCGATCAGGCGGGTGCGCTGCCCGTCGCCCTTCATCCGGTGATAGGCCAGAGCGATCTTGAGCGCGGTGTCGACCGATTCGGAGCCCGAATTGGTGAAGAAGACATGGTCGAGATCGCCGGGCGCGATGCGCGCCAGGCGGGCGGCCAGTTCGAAGGGCGCGGGATGGCCCATCTGGAAGGACGGCGCGTATTCCATGCGCGCCACCTGCTCCTGCACCGCGCGCACGATCGGCTCGCGGCAATGGCCGGCATTGACGCACCAGAGGCCTGCCGTGCCGTCCAGCACCTTGCGGCCGTCCTGGGTGGTGTAATGCATGTCCTTGGCCTCAACCAGAAGCCGGGGCGAGGCCTTGAACTGGCGATTCGCCGTGAACGGCATCCAAAAAGCCGACAAGTCGTTGGGCATGCGGTCGTAAACGGAGTCGGGTGCGCTCGCCATGGCAATTCTCCCTCAAATATGGGCGGGAAACGCGAAATTCGGGGCAGCTTATCACCTGTCGGGGGACGGGCAAATGCGCCCGTTCTACGGCGGATAGGCGCGACAAGCCGCTTGGGCAAGACAGTTTTGGTAAATAAAAATAGTTAATTTCTACAACATTCAAGAAGATCTAGCGTCTGGTATGATTCATTATTACTTAAACTATCAGAGTAATATATGCGGAAAGATAATATTATAGAAACTTTTTATTAAAGACACGTAGAATAGATCGCCATGTCGAGCACATCCGCAATTCGTTTTCCCGGACCCCACACGCCTCGAGCGATGCGCCCGACGGCCGCCGTCGAAGCCGTTGCCCCCACGGGGTCGAAGGATAGTTTCGCACCCCAGCGGGAATCCGGCACGGCAAGAACCGAACGGCGCAACCTGCCGGCCGTCATCGCCGCGCCGCGGATGGAAGGCACGGCGATGCGCCCGGCCAGCGTGTCCCTGCCCTATCTGGCCCAGCATATCGCCCAGGAGATCCTGGGTCTGTCGCTAATGCCCCTCGATCTGCGCTTTCACGACCATCCGGGCTTCGATGCCGATGCCGCCATGCAGGCGGCGGAGCCGGCCTTGCCCGTCCAGCGCCCCGCCTGGGCCTGAAGTCCATGCCCCGATAGCCGCAGTCTGATAGACTAGCCGTCCTATTGGAGGCTGGCGGTGAGGGCACGGACATGACCGAAGACAACAAGACGGGCAAGCCGCCCGCCACCGATCAGCGGGCCATGAACCAGCCGCGCTACACCGGCATTCCGACCTTCATGCGCGCGCCCTATTGCCCGGACCCGGCGGAACTGGATATCGCCATCGTCGGCGTGCCCTATGACGGCGGCGTGACCAACCGGAGCGGCGCGCGCCACGGGCCGCGCGAGATCCGCAACAGCTCCAGCCTCATGCGGGCGATCCACCATGTCAGCCGGATCAACCCCTTCGATCTCTGCCGGGTCGGCGATCTGGGCGATATCGAACTGCCCCATCTGTTCGATATCGCGGCGACGGTGGACGACATCGCCGCCTTCTACGCCGACCTGCACGCCGCCGGCGCCGCACCCTTGAGCGCCGGTGGCGATCACGCCATCACCTATCCGATCTTCAAGGGCATCGCCGCGCACCGGCCCGTCGGCATGGTCCATATCGACGCCCATACCGATACCTGGGACGAATTCCTGGGCTGCAAATTCATGCATGGCACGCCCTTCCGCCGGGCCGTGGAGGATGGCTTGCTCGATCCCAAGCGCACCATCCAGATCGGCATCCGAGGCGCCCAGAACACCGAAGAGGGCTGGCGCTTCTCTCTCGAAAGCGGCATGCGCGTGGTCTGGATGGAGGAGTTCACCGAGATGGGGGTCGAGGCGGTGATCGACGAGGCCCGCCGGGTGGTCGGCGACGGCCCGACCTATGTCTCCTTCGATGTCGACGGCTTGGACCCAGTCTTCGCGCCGGGCACGGGGACACCGGAAGTCGGCGGATTGACGACCATCGAGGCCCAGCGCCTGATCCGCGGGTTGCGCGGCCTGGACATCGTGGGCGGCGACGTGGTCGAGGTCTCGCCGCCCTTCGATCCCAGCGGCAACACGGCCCTGGTCGGCGCCACCATGCTATACGAAATCCTCTGCATCCTGGCCGATGCGGTCGCCAAGAGGCGCGCGCGCAAGGCCTAGTGACGGCTCGGGCCAGTTGCTATCGTCCCGGGCCTTCCGAATTCGCGACCCAGAAAGCGAATCGCAACCGAAAAATAAAAACGGACGATCCACCATGGCCGACACCGTCAAATCCCTTCTTCGCGCGCCCGCCGATGCCCCGGCAATCCTGGCCCCGGACAGCCCGGCGCTGAGTCACAGGGCGCTGCGCGCCCATGTCGAGCGCACCGTCGCGCGGCTCAACGAATTGGGGATCGGACACAACGACCGGGTCGCCATCGTCCTGCCCAACGGCCCGGAGATGGCCAGCGCCTTCGTCGCCATCGCCGCTGGGGCGACCACTGCACCGCTCAATCCCGCCTATCGTGACGAGGAATTCGAGTTCTACCTTTCCGATCTGGGCGCCAAGGCTCTGGTGCTGGAAGCCGGCGCCGATTCGCCCGCCATCGCGGTGGCCGAACGCCTGGGCGTTCCGATCCTGCGCCTCGAAGCGCGGCGCGATGAAGGCGCTGGCCTGTTCGATCTTCTGGGCGATGCCGGCGGCGCGCCGGCAGCGGGCGGCATGGCGGAGCCGGATGATATAGCGCTTGTGCTGCACACCTCGGGCACGACCTCGCGGCCCAAGATCGTGCCCCTGGCCCAAACCAATATCTGCGCCACGGCGCGGCATATCGGCGAAACCCTGGCCCTGAAACCGGCCGACCGCTGCCTCAACATCATGCCCCTGTTCCATATCCACGGCTTGATGTCGGCTGTGCTCTCCAGCCTGGCGGCCGGCGCCAGCGTCTTCTGCTCACCGGGCTTCAACGCCCTCAAATTCTTCTCCTGGTTGGAGGAAGCCGGGCCGAGCTGGTACACGGCCGTGCCGACCATGCATCAGGCCATCCTGAGCCGCGCCGCGCGCAACCAGGAGACCGTCGACAAGGCCAAGCTGCGCTTCATCCGCTCCTCTTCCTCCTCCCTCGCGCCCCAGGTCATGGCCGAGTTGGAACAGGTCTTCGGCGCCCCGGTCATCGAATCCTACGGCATGACCGAAGCGGCCCATCAGATGACCTCGAACCCCCTGCCGCCGCGCGAACGCAAGCCGGGCTCGGTCGGCGTCGCCGCCGGGCCGGAGGTCGCGGTCATGGGCCCGGACGGCACCTTCCTGCCCGCCGGGACCGAGGGCGAAGTCGTGATTCGCGGCCCCAACGTCACCCGGGGCTACGAGAACAATCCCGAGGCCAATGCCGGTGCCTTCACCGAGGGCTGGTTCCACACCGGCGATAACGGCGTGATGGACGAAGGCGGCTATCTGAGCATCACCGGGCGGATCAAGGAAATCATCAACCGGGGCGGCGAGAAGATTTCGCCACGCGAGGTCGACGAGATTCTGATGGACCATCCGGCGGTCGCCCAGGCCGTCACCTTCGCCATGCCCCATGACAAGCTGGGCGAGGAAGTCGCCTGCGCCATCGTGTTGCGCGAAGGCGCCGCGGCCGAGGAACGCGAGATCCGGGATTTCGCCGCCACCCGCCTCGCCGATTTCAAAGTGCCGCGCAAGGTTTTCTTCCTCGAGGAGATCCCCAAGGGCGCGACCGGCAAGCTGCAGCGCATCGGCCTGGCCAAGCAATTGGGCCTGGCCCCGTGAAGATCTGCGTCTTCGGCGCGGGCGCGATCGGCGGCTATCTGGGCGTCCAGCTTGCCCTGGCTGGGCAGAAAGTCAGCCTGATCGCGCGCGGCCCGCATCTGGCCGCGATGAAGAAAAACGGCCTGACCCTGCGCATCGACGGCGATGAGCGAGTGGCGCACCCGCTCTGCACCGACGATCCGGCCGAGGCCGGGGTGCAGGATGTCGTTATCATCGGCCTCAAGGCCCATTCCGTGCCCGGGGTGGTCGAGGCCATGCAGCCCCTGCTCGGCCCCGACACCGCCATCGTTTCGGCCGTCAACGGCGTGCCCTGGTGGTATTTCCACGAGCTGGGCGGCCCGCATGACGGCGCGCGGCTCGAAGCAGTCGATCCCGGCGACGTGCAATGGAACGGGCTGGGGCCGGAACGCATGATCGGCTGTGTCGTCTATCCCGCCTGCGAGGTGGTCGAGCCGGGCGTGATCGAGCATATCGATGGCGACCGTTTCACCCTGGGCGAGCCTTCGGGCAAAAAGACCGAACGGATCGCGCGCATTTCCGGCGCCATGATCGAGGCCGGCCTGAAGGCCCCGGTGCGGCCCAATATCCGCAACGAAATATGGGTCAAGCTTTGGGGCAATCTGGCCTTCAATCCGTTGAGCGCCCTGACCCATGGGACCCTGGACGTGATCGCCGGCGCTCCCGGCACCCGCGCCGTCGCCAAGGCCATGATGCTGGAAGCGAAGGCGGTGGGCGAGGCGCTGGGCGTGCGCTTCCGCATCGATGTGGAGAAGCGGATCGACGGGGCGGGCGCGGTCGGCGCGCACAAGACCAGCATGTTGCAGGACCTCGAACGCGGCCGGCCGATGGAAATCGACGCCATCGTGACGGCGGTCCAGGAGATGGGCCATCTCGTCGGGGTGAAAACGCCGACAATCGACATCATCCTCGCCCTGGTGCGACAACGGGCGCGCATCGCCGGCTGCTACGCTGCCTGACCCGGAAACGCCCAGCAACGACGACTAAAGAAGGTAACACCCACTAAAGAAGGAGGACGGCCACGGAATTCGACGCCGTCCTCCTCTCTCACATTCAGTTCGGCTTTACCCTCGCCTTCCATATCCTGTTCCCGACCCTGACCATCGGGCTCGGTCTTCTTCTGGTCTTCGTCGAGGCCCAGTGGCTGCGCACGCGGGGCGAGGCCTGGCTGATTCTCAAGACCGAGGAACTGCTGCAGGCCTGGTGCGACCGCGCGGCGAAGAGGCTTCTGATCGGCGTGCTGATCTTCATCGCGACCGTCAGCCCGTGAACGCCCTTCGCCGAACCGGAGATCGCCGCGCGCTGGTTATCCTGGCCCCAGATCGCCTATCTTTCGCCCTTACCGATCCTGACCGGGGTGCTGGCCCTGGCCCTCTAGCGGGTGCTGGCGGGGCCGGGCCACGAAAGGGCGCCCTTCCTCTATGCCATCTCCCTGATCCTCCTGGCCTATATCGGGTTGGGAGTCAGCCTCTGGCCCTATGCCGTGCCGCGCGAGATGACCATCTGGCAAGCCACGGCCGACCCCATGACCCAGGGGTTCCTGCTGATCGGGGTCACCGTGATGATTCCGCTCATCCTGGCCTATACGGCATACACCTAACGGGTTTTCCGGGGTAAGGTGCGCGAAGAAGACACTTACCATTGACGGATTTCTCCTGACGGCCGAATCATGATCGACAGCCCCTATGGAACGGTCGGCCTGCCTCGCGCGCGCCGCCAGAATCGACGCCGGAACCGCCCCCAGCGGGTGCCCGGCACAGTCAAATCGCCCTGCATCGGCGTCTGCACCCTGGACGAGGCCACCGGCTTCTGCCGCGGCTGTCACCGCAGTCTGGTGGAAATTCGCGACTGGATGATCCTGGACGACGACGACCGCCGCACGATCATGGCGAAGGTCGTCATACGCAAGGGCGTGGTGCCGGAATAAGACCGCGGCTCCCAAATTCTTCTTGGACGACGGATAAGTTTTCCACTGGTGTGACGTCCAGCCGGAGGCACTAGGCTTCCGGTAGAAATCGAGTAACAAGGGAGAGGAATATGAGCGATCAGCGGGTCGCCATCGTCACCGCCGCCGGCAAGGGGATCGGCGCGGCCTGCGCCAAGGGCTTGGCCGAATCCGGGCATAAAGTCGTTCTGATGTCCCGGTCGGAGGGCGCGATCGATCTGGCCGAGAAACTGGGCGGGATCGGCATGAAGGGCTCCGTCCTCGAAACCAAGGATCTGGAAGCCCTGGTCAAACTGGCTATGGACACCTATGGCCGTATCGACAGCGTGGTCGTGAACACCGGCCATGGCGAAGGCACTACGGAATACACCCACGGATCGGGCTATCACGCCGACGATACGGTCGACCGCAAGCTGCTAGATATCGACGACGAGGCTTGGCATGGCGGCCTCGACCTCTATGTCATGGCCACGATTCGCATGGCCCGGCTGGTAACGCCTATCATGCGCAAACAAGGCGGCGGCGTGTTCCTCAACATCTCGTCCTTCGGCGCGACCGAGGCGCGGCCCGCCTCCCCGATGAGCGTCCTGCGTGGCGGGCTGCACGGTTTCACCAAGCTCTATGCCGACCAATACGCGCGGGACAATATCCGCATGAACAACTTGCTGCCCGGCTTCATGATGAATGTCGAGTTGAAGGAAAAGGCCGCCAACGGCATTCCCCTGGGCCGCAGCGCTACGGAGCGCGAATTGTGCGGCACGGTTGCTTATCTCTGCTCACCCGAGGCCGGTTACGTCACCGGTCAGAACATCCTGATGGATGGCGGCGGCAACCGCGCCATTCCGCACTGACCGGCCATTAGCCTGTTCTCCCCTCACCTTCCCACCGCTTCGCGGCGGGCCCCTCTCTCTCTCCAAGGAGAGGGATTTTAGCTCCCTCTCCTTGGAGAGAGAGAGGGGTGAGGGGAAGAAAAACCCGCCGACTACTCCGCCTTGGCGCGGAAGGCCGGCGAGGCGAGGGCACCGAGGGTCACCGGCTTGAAAGGCGGACGCGGGCGATAGGCTGGCACCTCGGCATCGTCCAGGCCCCGCGTCTCGGCGATCAGGGCGGAGACGGTCGGCGCGCAGAGCCGCCCCTGGCACGGCCCCATGCCGCAGCGGGTATAGGCCTTGGCCTGGGTCAGGCCGAGCGCGCCGAGACGCGCCGCCTGGCGGATCTGGCCCGCCGTCACTTCTTCGCAACGGCAGGCGATGGTGTCGTCCGCGGCCGGCACGCGCTGGCTCCGGGCCGGCCGGTAGAGACGATCAAGAAAGGCCCGCGCCCCGGCGACCGATTTCAGGGCGCCACGCGCCTCGGCGACCCCCGCCTGATCCAGCCCGGCCCGACCCAGGGCCATGGCCGCGCCATGGGCGGCCAGCAGGCCCAGATGCTCCGCCGCCTCCGCGCCCCAGATGCCGGCGCCGTCGCCGGCGACCGAGAAGCCCGGCTTGTCGGCGCGGCCCCATTCGTCGAGCCGCGGCTGCCACCATTGCTGGATATCGTTCCAGCCATGCTCCAGCCCCAGCGCGAGGGAAATATGGGTGTTTGGAATGACCCCTTCATGCAACAGGACGAGGGGAGTCTGGATGGTCTGGCGCCGTCCGCCTTTTTGGAAGGTCACGGCCTCGGCCCCGCCTTCGCCCTCGATGCGCACATCCGTCACGCCGCGAATGCGCCGCACCCGGGCGGATCGTAGATCGCGCAGCCAGCGCCGGCCCTTGGCCAAGAGGCGGCCCTGGCTCAGCATGCCCGGCGCATGGGGCAGCGCGGACCAGAGGTTCGCACGCGGCACGGTTTCCAGAATCGCGCCGATCTGCGCCCCAGCCTTCAGATACTGCCAGGCGACGAGATAGAGCAGCGGGCCGCCGCCGACGAGCACCGCCGGCTGATCGGGCACATAGCCACCGGTTTTGAGCAGGATCTGCGCCGCGCCCACGGTCATCACCCCCGGCAGGGTCCAGCCGGGCACCGGAACGGGACGCTCGATCGCCCCGGTGGCAAGCAGGACATGGCGCGCCCGCAGATCCTCCGAGCCACCGTCGCGCAGGAACGCGATCTCGCCACCCGCCATCACGTCCCAGACCGTGGCACCCGGGCGATAGTCGATATCGGCGGCGTGGAACTTTTCGATCAGTTCCATCCCATGGGCATAATCCTCGCCCAAAGCCTCCAGCACTTCCGGGGTCGGCTGGGCCGGGTTGCGGTAGATCTGGCCGCCGGGCCGGGGCTGCTCGTCAAGCAGGCCCACCTTGAGGCCGAGACGCGCGGCGGCCATGGCGGCCGACATGCCGGCCGGGCCCGCGCCGATCACCGCCAGGTCCCAATCGGCGCTCATCCGCCGATCCTCCGTGCGCCGTCCTGGCGGTCGATCCGCATGCCCTCGCGAATCTCCGTCATGCAGGCCTGCCTATTGGGCGCGCCGTCGATCATGACCAGGCAATCGAAGCAGACGCCCATCATGCAATAGGGGCCGCGAGGCGCGCCGGTCACCGGCGTCGTCCGGCCCGTGGCTTCGCCAGCCGCGACCAGCACCGCCGCCACCGTCTCACCCCGAGGCAGAGTCACGGGCTTGCCGCCGACGGTCACCGTGACCGTCTCAACCGGGCTAGCGGTCTCGAGCCTACGAAACATGGAATCGCTCCGGCCCCAGCTTGGCGATCGCCTCGGGCCTGTCGGCGCCCATCAGCCAGCCGCCCAGCTCGTTGGCATGGGCCGCCGCCAGGGTCA
>Ga0115002_10006846_pt1 | contig 12993 bp, 8 predicted proteins | sample ArcticOcean_MG_C_8_FD_89576 | JGI IMG/M metagenome (GOLD analysis project Ga0115002, IMG submission 89576) | Marine microbial communities from western Arctic Ocean - ArcticOcean_MG_CB11_86 | ecosystem: Environmental > Aquatic > Marine > Oceanic | place: Arctic Ocean: Canada Basin | collected...
AATATCAGCTTGGGCTGACGAGCAAACCAATGCGATAAACACCAATCCGATAAACACCAATCCGATAAACAATAGAGCGAGAGTCGGTCGAAGCACCATGACAAAGTCATTGTGGGCATCGGAGAAACTTTTGAGCGTCCGAGAAAACAGAGAAATAGTTTTATTCGAAAGACAATGAACTTTCATTGGTTTGGATTGTAGCAAAACAAGCTGAATCTTGGGGAGACGAATTTCAATCCGTTATGAACGAAGTCTATTTTTCGCTGGAAACGGCCGTCGTAATCGCCCCGTCGCGTGGGGTGCAAGGGGACAGAATTTGTTACAATGACGACGGCCAGCCCGAGCAACAGAACGGAATTAATTGATGCGTGCAGTTAGTCATTTCGAAGCGAAACTACTTCGGATTTTATATACGATCCTGGGACGGAGTCCGATTGCACAGGTCTATCGCTGGTTCGAAGAAACGAACAGTCCTCCTCCATGTCTCAGTCGAGACACCATCGAACTGATAAAACAAGCCTTGTCCAAAGGGGCGACTTCGCTTCTGGCCGAGGCGGGCGGTTGGAAAAAAGAACGGTTTCTTCGTAATGAAGACATCAGCGATGGACGATTGTGGGAACGAACTCCGCCCCAAGAATTGGGAATGAGTTTCTCTCCAGCGACGATCGACTTTCTCGTTTGGTTAACGGCCGAAAACACGAAAACCAATTCATGGCCATACCAACGCAAGTTGACGACGGGCGACAAACTGCTCAACTACCTCGCCTTTCGCACAATAAACGAAACGGGATTGGTGGAGAACTGGTCGAAACAATCATGGGCAAAAAAGAACGGCCTGATTGCCTTGGCGTTTCCCAACCAATTTGCACACCCAAAACTCGCCGTCGACCCCCACTTCGATGAATGGGTAATGGGCGTTGGCGGATGTGTCGTCGAGTGTTTTCAGCAAGAACTGGCTCGCTATTGGATAGACATGGAACAAAAAAAGGCGCACATCACATCGCCCGCTCATATGAGGCAACTTGGAGCAGCGCAACAGCTCGTTCTCGATCGCTTTTTGTCCGCCGCCAAAGCAGCTGATCGAACGGACCTATGCCGCTTCCTCCTAGACGCTGCCCGCCAGCTCTTGCCGTCGTCCGCAGGACCGCAACAATGGGCACGGGCACTGAAAGTTGGAAAACTACGGATTTCAGAACGAACCGAAGTCTATCGCAATGCATCAATCTTCCTAGAATCACTCGACCAACTTGAACAATGGCAGCAAAAGGCCTCCACTGTTGGGTACTTCGACGAAGGATACGCCGCGTCGCAGTTATGGCTTTCGACCTGGGAAGAATTTAACGCAGATGAACACGTTAGAAAATCGAGACAAATCCGAGAAGACTTGGCTCCGTTCTAAAACTTAACGAATACAAAAAATAACGAATAAAAAACAACGGCACGAAATACAATACGCGAAAATCAACGACACGCCAGAGGCATTTACGCCCAAACAATAGAGAGGTAAATCATGAGTCGCGCATACCGAATCAAAGTCAGTGAGACGATCCGCAAAGTGATCCGAGCTGAAGATCACGTTCGGACTCAACTCGAACTCCTGCAAATCCTACCGGCCGACCAAATGGCCGACCTACTAGCCGAAGAACTCGTCAAACAGGGATTTGAACGCGACGGAAACACCGTCACTCGAACCGACGAAGAAATCACCGTAACCGTGGATCTGGAAACGGGTGAAGTGAAAGTCCAAGTCGAATCGAGTGAAGCAATTTCGCTCGAAGGTGAACGCACTGGGCTGACCTACGACGATGCTGGTCCAACTCGCAAAGAGGCTGAAGCAAACCTTCGGAAGAATCTCCAAAAAGATCTCGAAAGCGACGCCGAACAACAGACTAAGGAACTGCAAAAACAAGTTACGGATAAACTCGAAGGTCACCTCGCAGATATTCGCAAGGAACTCGATCAAGCAGTCAACAAGGCGACCGCTGAAGCGTTGAAACAGAAGGCGGCACAGATCGGGCAGATCAAAGAGGTGACGGAGGATCAAGACGGCGGATCTCTAACCATCGTCGTCGAAGTTTAACAGCGTCGAATTGTTTGCAGGCGAGTCGTCCTGCCGCGCTAGTCAAGTTCTCCAAAATTTGCCTCGTCACCGTACTGTCGAAAATTGAGTTATCGGTTTAGCTATGTCGATCATTATTAACGAATCTGATTTACCTCAACAGCTCACGCCCGAGCAAGCGGTCGAGGCCGCTTACGCCGAAGCGTTGGCGGATACCGCGTCCGATTTACAACGCGGCCTGCCAGTCCTGCTGGAATGTGAAAAAGATGTCGCTCCATTCTTGTTCATGAACATCCGTAGTCGTCTGCGATTACACGACATCAGATGTTTATACCTCGACGGACGCCCGAGCGGCGACGAACCGCCTGGAGCAATGGCCCAAGGGCTCGTCGGAACCATGATCGCACAACTTCGCGATGCGGTTCGCGGTGCAGTGGAACGTCGAGTCGTAGTGCTGCCGCATTTGGACTTGTTGACAACGAGCCAAGGTGGATTGACTGCAGAAGCTCGCGAAGTCATACCGCTGTTATATGAAAATCCAGAACTCGTCTGGCTGGGCTTTAAGGATCCGTCCTTCCCCTTGCCACAAGTCATTGAGAATCTCTTCCCCAAACGCTACAGCCTTTTGGGCATTCCGCGGCCGCGACTACAGCAACTCGTAACTCAACAAGAGGCTCGCAAGTTCGGCAGAGAATTCAATCCGTGGAACCTCTACAAGTATGTTTCCGGTATGAACGCGGTACGCTTGCGTAAACTGCTTTCGACGTTGGAGGGCGAAGATTATCCGTCCGATCCACGTCATGCGTATCAGCAAATCCGGCAGGCGACGGCCGGAGGAAAACTCGAAGTTCCGCAAGTCGATCTAGAAGATGAAATCGGCGGTTACGCCAAAGTCAAGAAACGATTGAAACAAGAGATTCTCGACGTACTTGCTTTTAAAGACGGCAAAACGAATCCGGAAGAAATCGCGAAACTCGAAGGACTCATTCCAAAGGGAATGATCTTTTGGGGACCGCCTGGTACTGGAAAGACTCTGTTTGCCAAAGCGATGGCGACCGCTATCGGCGCAGCAATCACGATCGTCTCGGGGCCGGAGCTGAAAAGCCGCTGGGTTGGCGAGAGCGAAGAGAACTTGCGGCAGATATTTCATCGAGCTCGTCAATCAGCTCCCGCGATCATAGTCTTCGACGAACTCGATTCGTTCGCAGCCGCTCGAGGTACGTATACCGGTTCTGGCGTCGAACATTCGATGGTCAATCAGATGCTCACGGAAATGGATGGTTTCAATTCGGAAGAGCTCGTCTTCGTGGTCGGCACGACGAACTTTGTCGAGATACTCGATCCGGCGCTATTGCGACCAGGCCGGTTTGAATTCCACTTGCATATTCCGCATCCGGACGCCGACGACCGACGCGAAATCATCAAGATTTACGATCGGAAGATGTCGCTCGAAATGACCGACGAAGCGATCGAATTTACGGTAAAACGCACGGGCGATTACGTCGAAGGTGCTACGGTTGGAACGCGCTATAGTGGCGATCACATCAACGCACTTTGCCGAGCACTAGCTCGGAATCGGCTGCGGACCGACAAGCAAGGCACCACCGAGCCCGATGATGTCGACCAGGTACTCACCGAATGGGTCGAACGTCCAGAGATGACACTCAGCGAGCAAAAGGTGGTGGCAATCCACGAATCGGGGCACGCAATCTGTTCCCTGTTCTGTCCTAATTCACCGCCCATCGATCGGATTTCGATTCGAGCCGACATGGCAGGAGCACTAGGATTTGTTCGATACCAGGATCCGTCCCATAAATACGTCGTAACACAAAACACCTTACTCGACGATATCTGCGTCCTCATGGGTGGTCGAGAGGCAGAACGATTATTACTCGACGATCTTTCGATCGGCGCCTCCGGTGATTTGTATCGAGCCACCGAAATTGCTCGAGCACTTGTCGAAGAATTCGGCCTTGGCGGTGACGAAGTTGGTATTGGTCAGTGCCAAACAAAAGGTCGTCCCGATATGATTCAGCAGTATTCTCACCAACAGCTCGAAGCCATCGATCGACGAGTTCGCGAGATTCTCGAAGAACAACGCGAACGATCCGCCAACATTTTGGCCGAGAACAGACCGCTTGTCGAAGCACTGCGAGATTTACTACTCGATAAAAAAGTTATCGATGCCAAGACGCTCGGAGAGCTAGTGAAGAAAGACGACAGTGAAAACAAGGACAGTGACAAAGGCGACGCCAAAACAATGAGCGAGAAAGAGGAAGCATAATTGGTCGACAGCAAAACGTTCATTACCACTTACTGAACGGCCCAAAAGCCCAAGTCAACAACGAGAACAAGTTCGAATTTATCTAAACAGTAGAAGACGTCAACGGACGAACCCCGAGGATACCAATGGCTGAAATGACAATTCGACTTCGAGTCGACCCAGAGACCGGTAAAAAAGACATCGTTGTCTCGCTCCGTAGCGACCAAGATTCATTGCCGCACGAGCACGAGCAACAACATCGACAGCTGGTAGAAAAACTGATTGAAGGCGGCATGATCAGTGAAGGGGAAATTGGCAACTTGATTATCGAACGCGAGGAAGAGGAAGACATCTTGTCTGGCCCGATCGGTAGCAGCGACCAACAAGAGCGGAATTCCGAGGCAGAAGGAAATTAGTCTGCAGCCCGAGGCCCAGAATCAGGCGTCGAACCAATTGTCCGTTTCGACTGTCAAGATCTCAATCGTTGACTTGCTATCTTGCATTTCATCGAATTCTGAAAAGACATTGTCAATCACAGTCACAACTCTTTGCGTTTGTAATTTCAGCCAAAGCTTTACGACCTAGAACCAGCGACTTTCCACAATAGATAACGCGAATCGAACTCCATGATTTTCCACTTTCCCAACTCGGAAATACTTCATATCGCTTTGACATCGGGATTGATTCCCGAGGACGTGCAGAGTGCGCCGATTCAGTGTGCTGTTGATGACGAAGGCGGGATCTGGGTCGACACAGAAGAATCCGTACCACGTGACTCAGCTGCAGAGCTAAAGAGGATTGGCGTTGCTGCGCGACGATCGGCGCCACTCGTTTTGGACCAGAGCCATTATTGTTGGTATCAACTGTTCGCTTTGGAAAAAACATCGCTCGCGGAGATTAGCGATAAAACGACAGTTATGTTTTGGATTCAAGGCGACGGGCATCTGGCCGACATGATTAGCGAAATCTTGCGACTGGGTAACGACCGACAGAGTTTTCGTTACCTATCAGATGAAGACGACAACGACACGGCGCTGCTACGAGTGATCGGCGCGCCCTATTATTCACTCTTGCGAGCGCTGGAGCCGAATGAAAACGGCTTGCCTTTGTTTGGATTTACGGAACTACGCCCTCGAGTTTGGGTTCAACTGGGTTATGAGCATCCCCTGCTCGTACAGATTACTCCGCCTCCCGGCACGAATCTCTTCATTCGTTCGCAGGGCCCCTGGGAGTTTATTCCGGAAGGACCGTTTCGAGATGTCTACCAGATCCTTGATTTACGTCTCCCGGAACCAGACCTCTCTTGGAGCGAAAGCGAGCTGGTCGGCAAGATTGAAGTGCCGCTCAGCCTCGACCACGCCAGTGCGAGCGATCTCCCTACGCTCTGGGTGTTACGCGAAGACGCGCTCGAGCAAGTCGAACAACTCGTTCGCGAAAAACCCCAAGACTTGTTGGAGCGTTTTTCTTTTGCCGTTGGGGAATTTGACGACGACTTGATCGTTGTACTGCGCGTTCGGCCATCGAAAAGGCAGCCCCCGGTCTTGGTCCTCAACGCCGAAGAATTCCGAGTTTATCCCAACATTCCCAATCTGTACGTGCCAGCTGCCCGCCGAATCCATCCGCAACTACAGAACAATGCGATCGCTAATTTGTTGGCAAGCGACAGGAATAGTGTCACCTGGCTCTTTCCCAGCGGCGAACGTGGCTTTACACCCGAGTCGATGCCAGATATTGCTTTCCATCCATTGAGAGATTGGGTCACTTACATTCTCGAACGCGAAGGGCAACATCTCAACGCTTGGATGGAATCGAACCAGTTCGACTTCGAGTCCTTTGTGTGCCACGAAGACAAGAAAAAGAAGCCGGCAAAGAAGGAGCAGGCGGACAAACCCAAGTCTGCAAAGAAACCTCAAACCAAATCGCGAACGTCCACTCTTACGTCGATTCCCGATTTACCCGATAGCGAACCGCACGACGAATCGCCTCAGCTGCGATCGGAGAATTATTCGCCGACCGCTCTCCGCGATGACCAAATTCGGCAACAACTACGAGAGCAAGAATTGCTATTTTCCGCTTCCGATGCGACATTGGATTCGGAAGAGCGACGACATATGTGGCAGGAAATGGGCATCTTGAATGCTCATCTTAAACATCGGCACGATACAACCATCTGTTGGTCAAACGTGCTCTGGGAAGATAAACGCATTTCCGAGAGCGATTCCGATAACTGGCTCAGCTGCGAACAAGCTGCCTCGGGACGAAAAGATGCGACGCTCGATAACCTTGGAACATTATTGACGCGAAAAGACTCGCAGCCGATGGCGGCCAGTTTAGTCTCGGCGCTGCTTATTAACGCAGTGGCGAAACAAGAAAACACCGAACAACTTGTAGGCAAGCTGGATAAGATCACTCAGTTCTTGATCCAACAAGAGCGGTATCTCCCCGTGCGAACGGCATGGTTGGCATGGCATGCTGTCTTCCAACTATCCGCAGGTGATGTGCTGGGCCTGGCCCGAGCGCGCGACCGAGCATTGGAACGGCTCCACGAGCAAGGGTTGACGCCGGAGTTCGACTTGGCCAGCTTCATGCGAGCAGCCGGCGACGATGATAGCGATCGATATCGTGCTTTGCGGGAACACGTGCTCAAACTTCAGCAGCTCGTTAGCAATTGGATTCGCGAACCGGAATTAGGAAAGAACCCCAAGACCAAAGCATATTCTGGCATGATCTTCGCGTTTGCCTTGGCGCGCATCGGTGAAACGAGCGAAGCCGAGCGGCTACTGCAGTCCAGTTACAACGCTCTCCGGACCGACGACCCGGGCCACATGTGGATCCGAGATGCCTACGAACAACGAGTCACGCAAGTACTCAAAGGTGAATCGGCCTCCCGTCCACTCGATCCAATTCTCCAAGATGAATTGGAGGATCTGGAAAGAATTACGAAGTACAAAGTGGATCGCCTCCGGCAACATTCGATGATCCTCGAACCACACGAACGGATCGATCCTTATCGACGTTGGCACGGTCGCTACGATGACGAACTGAGCAAGCAACTTGCTCTGTTAAGCGACATCACCAACCTCGTCGAGTTATCGGAGCAACTTTCTGAGTTGTTCAGAGATCAGCCTCGACGAAACCAATCGGACCAAGTCCGCGTGCTCAGCGCTTACCTCGAACTATCGCCTCGACTGGGTGAAGCATTCGCAGCGGAGGGCATCAAGGCAGTGCTGCCCTTGCTCAATAGTTCTACGGATTGCGTAGAGAAAGCGCAACTGCTCGAGCGCGCTCTCTATATTGCGGCCCACTTCGGTCGATCGGACTCGGTTTACGCGTTTGTGCAATCGTTTGAAGAATCGCTCCCTCAAATTGTCGACGAGTATCTGACATTAGAAGTCATGCACAACCCGCCGAACAAAGAGAAGGTCGACATGATTGAATCGCTATTCAATCAATCGTTCCGTGGCCTCCGAAAACTGGGGATGCGGGACGAGATCGGACGACTTTATGGCCAAGTTCACGATTTGGTCAAAGCTCACAAGGGCAAATCCAAACGCAAGCGTGGACAAGGTAAACCGGAAGACAAAGCGCGTCCTATGCGACTGTTGCTCAGCGTCGCAGCTGGTTGGTTTTACTTCGGCAACGATGACCTCGGCTTGGAAATTGCTGACGAAGTTCGCCAATTGTTGTTCAAGGAAGAACTACCGCCGATCGAACAACGAAATCTCGCCTGCGCCTACGTGACGGCAATCGGACAAGCACCCGCCGAAGAGGCATTGGCTCGAATCGAAGAATTGTATAAGCCCAAAAAGAGTATTAAGAAGATCGAAGATAACATGACGACATCTTCCCACTTTTCACTTTCGCAAATCGACCTGATTGAAGCCACGGTTTTGGCCCTGGTCAGCGACGACTTTTCGTTAAACGCCGAAACTCGACGCTGGCTCGACGAAGACGAATTCCTCGTGCGACGAAGAATTCATCAAGATGTCCGTAGTGCAATGAACACCGATTAACTCGAAAACAAACGAAACTCGCCGCTAAAATTAACACCCCGACATCACGACAAACCGCTCGGGGAACTGAAGACGACCAAAGGATGAATGACGATGGCAAACGCGACACCAGTCGACGAACTGACATTTGAAGAATTACAATTGGAAGCGGAGGACATTCGGAGACGAATCAATCGATTCCGTACGTCGCTGGGACGATTTTTCGTAGATAAGCAACACCTCATTGACTTAATGTTGGTAGCTGCCGTTGCGCAAGAACCGCTACTCATCGTCGGCCCTCCCGGTACCGCCAAGTCGGATCTGGTGCTGAAATTCAAGGATGCCTTGGGCATCGGCCAAGAAGACTACTTCGAGTACATGTTGACGAGGTTTACCGAGCCTTCGGAAATCATCGGTCCGATCGACATCAACGAGTTGCGAGATGGACGCTACATTCGTCGCGAGAAAGGCAAGCTGCCAACAGCAAAGCTCGCTTTCCTCGATGAAATCTTTAAGTCCAACTCCGCGATTCTCAATATCCTGCTGACGATTATCAACGAGCGAAAGTTCTATCAAGACGGAGTTCCACAACCGGTGAACTTGAAAGTGCTCTTTGCCGCCACCAACGAGATCCCCGAACACGGAGAACTCGGCGCCCTGAAAGACAGGTTTGTCTTGAAAGCGGAAAGTCTTTCAGTTCAAGACGATCACTTTGAAGCTTTGATCGATGCGGGCCTCAACAACGAGGTCTATAAGAATCTAAACCAGAAGCCTTGGATTGAGGGGCACTGTTCGCTGGAAGACCTGGACAAAGCTCACCGTTACATGATGCACCTCTTCTCCGGATCGGGACCAGGCGGAGGCGATGACCAAAATGACCGGCAGATCTTCTTTCCTGAAGAAGTGTTCAATGAATTCCAAAGGCTCGTAAAGACCCTCGTCCGCGAAGATAGAATTTTCGTCAGCGACCGAAAACTTGTAAAACTCTACAAGTTGTTTCGAGTCCGCTCCTGGCTCTACAGCGGAGGAACGGTCTCTCGCGACGATCTGCGACTGCTCATGTACCTCGGCGAAACGCATGAAGAAATGGCGTTACTCCGCGAAAAAGTATCCATGCTACTTGGCGAGTAAACCCTCCAATATCGATTCCAATAAGCCGTCTCAACTGCCAGCGAAAACTTACTTAGCCCGACATGGTTTCACTGACCAAACGAAAACCTATGGCTCGATTACACGAAGATCGATTTCCCGAATTTTTTGCGGAGATTGTGGCTGCGCCCGATGACGATGCGCCTCGACTCGTGTTCGCCGATTACCTCGAGGAACTCGGTGATCCCCGCGGGGAGTTTATTCGCGCGCAATGTGACATGGCTCATTTACCCAGCTATCACGCTCGCCATTACGATCTGTCGGCGCGAACAGACGAGCTATTAGCAGAGTTCGGGAAGGACTGGACGCCCTCGACACAACGCTATATTTCACATAAGTTTCAACGAGGCTTTCCCGAACTTTTGGACGCGAGAATGTGGCGTTCGCCGATGAACTCCTCATTGCATACGATCTCGAAAAACGTCCAATTACTAAGGACGATGATTTTTTCGTCCGTTCCGAACGCCGCTCGTTCGACGCTAACAAATTCGAACCAATTTGAGGGTTCGCGAGAATTGCATATTTCGCAAAATGAAGATCTTTCGTTCCTCCGATCACCCAAATGGAAAAAACTCGAATCACTCGTCGTCACTGGTGGATTTAGGGAGCAGTCTGAACCGGAACATCTCCTCCCGTTTTCGGCCTATTCCTCGCTGAGGAAATTATCGATTGCGGGGTCTAGCCTCAAATATCGCGACCTTGTCAAGTTGCTCAAGGATATGTCGACGGATTATCTTTCGCACATTTCGCTACCCAACGGTGCCCTTAGAACTTCCGGCCTCCGCCATATTCTTGAGATGAGCTGGTGTGGCGAAATCGTTGCCCTCGATTTGCCATTCAACGCCGAGATTGGTGCTCAATCTTTCGACACGATCAATCCACCTTCACCACTTAAGAACTTACGAGAGTTAGATCTAGCAAGCTGCCCTCTTAAAAAAGAGTATTCGTTTTTCGCAAACCACTGCGGCGGCCTTGAAAAGTTGCATGTGACGATTCCCGCTGTCGACGTCGATTTTTTAAGAACGATCGTCGATGCGGGCATTCAACTTCAGTCGCTTTCAGTGACGCACAGCAATATTGGATCCGCTGCCATTAGCCTCCTCACAGAACACCCGAGTTTCTCGCAGCTTACTGAATTGGACTTGTCCCACAACATGCTTCAGTCGAAAGATATTATTGAGATTACCAAGTCATCCAATCTAAAGAATCTCCGCGACTTGAAACTAGTCGGAAATAAGCTCACCGACCCAGCCGCCGTCGCAATTGCCGATTCAAAGAACTTCGCAAAACTGAGAAAACTCGACCTTTCGCACAATGGGATTCGCGAGCGCGGATTGCGAGAGCTCGCCAATTCTACTGAACTAGACACATTGAAAGAATTCCTCGTTTATTACAACCACGGAGATGAATCGAGCGGTAGGGCGTTGCGTGAAAAATTTGGCAGGGTGGTGTGGGTGTAAGGCATGAACGAACCCAATATTTATGAAATACGCGATCCGGTTGATGCTCGGCGGCACGTCCTGCAAAGCCTGTGGTTAGCCCGTATCAGCCCGCCGACAAAGAAAAACGTCGAGCAGACTCTACGCTGGGCGCGGCAAATTCTGCGCGACGGTTCGCCGCTCCCCCCGATCGGCTTTGTCGCCGACATGGGGAACATAGCCCTCGGAGCGATTCGCGATCATACCCATAGCGAAGACATCAAGATCCCTGGATTGGACAAGATCCTGACGCGAAAGTACGAAGACTATGTCTTGGGAAAACTTTATGCCGACATGAGTTTCGAGCGTGGGAGTGAAGCCTTGATGCGCTATCAAGGCGAAGATCGAGTTAGAGGGCTCGCGTTTCTCGCTCACCAAGTTCGCGAACGTTGCGGTTTCGGCGGAGTGGTTCTTAGCCCGGCAGTGTTGAAAAACATCGAGGGCGAAGACATTGAAGAGGTACTCAGCGAAGGTTGGCACTCCATCGAACAAGAAGGACTTCTTCCGCAGCTCATCTTCGATCTGGAAGAGTTAATCGATTCAATCAGATCCACTGGAGAAGTTCTTGGCAACGAAGACGTGTTCGAATTAGAACACGGGACTGCTTTGGCCGATTTTGGACAACGTGTCGCACTTCGCCAAGTTTTGCGGGCCGCCGATGAATTGTCGGAAGGCTTGCCAAATCAGAAACCTCGAGTCGCAGCTCGAAAGTATTCAGTCGCCACTAACATCATGGACGAAGACGCCTACCCCGTGGGTGGTTTTACCTCGATCTCCAACAAAGGGACAATCGAAAGCCTCTTGCGGTCCGAGTTGGCCTATATCGATAAGGATACTCGGCCCGATCTTTTCGATATCCGTTACGTTCGAGACGAACTGTTGTACTACGCTCGTGACGAAAATCAATTTCTCCGCCGACGTCTGACGTACATCATTGCCCTCTATCCCGATTTGTCGAAAACTCGTTTCAAAGATGCTTCGCTGCCTTGGCAGAGGATTATTCTAATTCTCGCCTCGATCATTGTCGGCATCCGCAAGATCACCGAGTGGCAAAGCGAGGACTCGCTATCCTTTGACATCATGTTGGTCGACCAACACGAAAGCCAGGATCTAAAAGACGAATCGACGCTGCTCGAAACGCTCCTTCGCGAGCAGATACAGAACGGAACAGTATCGATCGAACACGCGACCAGCAGCCAACTCGCAGCTCATTGTGAGCAACGCGCCAAAACCAGCTTGTGCCATTGCCTCACCATCAGTGCCAATTCAAGACCTGTGCCAAGTGAATTACCAATCTCGTCACAGTTGAGAGCCGATTCAGCAGAACCAAATCTCACGCTTGAAGAAGACTACGTCGAGCTGACGGAAACTGCATTACTCGCGTGGAAAGAAGCGTTAAATCAACTCCTTCGCCACTGGGTTTAGTAATGGCGCCGCTGCGATCCCAATGTCAAGGCCGTGTCGTCCAACTATTGGGGCTATTGTTGACCGCAGGTCGGATCAGTCCGGCCGTTCCGTGTTTTCTAAATTGGTGTGATTGGTGCAATTCGTGGTGCGATTCTCTTTAAAAGACAGCGTGTTGACTGACCACCACGAATGACGCTAATTGCACGAATGGACTGGCTTGAAACAGATGTCGATTTGCGGCACCAATATCAGCAAAGCGAGTCGTCTAACCCCGGCTTTTGGAGGTCTTGAAGTATGTTATCTCACCCTCCACCACTCTGTCTTTCTTGAAGTCGTTGAGTGTGATGGTAACCATGAATACGGCAAAGCATATTGCTGCGAGGGCGAACAGGAGTGAAACCAATTCAACGGGCGTCACAAAAGTAAAAGCGTCGTTGTGTCGTGTCGGTGTCTTATTGACTGAACCTCTATTCCTACGCACATTATTTGCCGACGGCTTCTGTTGTGACACTTGCTTCGGGTGCGCGACACTGCCACTTTCGATAGCAATGATTTCATCCGCCGCAAATCGCCAGCCTGCCAATTCGGACGAAATCATGCGAATCATCAATCGATCGAGTCGCTCGACTTCATATTCCGACACAC
>Ga0115002_10006847_pt1 | contig 12990 bp, 11 predicted proteins | sample ArcticOcean_MG_C_8_FD_89576 | JGI IMG/M metagenome (GOLD analysis project Ga0115002, IMG submission 89576) | Marine microbial communities from western Arctic Ocean - ArcticOcean_MG_CB11_86 | ecosystem: Environmental > Aquatic > Marine > Oceanic | place: Arctic Ocean: Canada Basin | collected...
ATGCTGCCGAACTGGCGGAGACCTTGCGCGCCCAGACCTTCAAAGTGTCACAGGTGACGGAGAAACCCTTCACCAACAAGCCATATGCCCCCTTCATTACATCTACCATGCAGCAGGAGGCTGGCCGCAAGCTCCGCTTTACCGCGCAGCGAACCATGCGCCTCGCACAAAGCCTGTACGAGAACGGCTTCATTACCTATATGCGTACCGATTCGACGACCCTGTCGTCGCAAGCGCTCAACGCCGCGCGCACACAGGTGACCGAGCTCTACGGTAAGGAGTACCTGCCCGACGAACCACGCGTCTATCGCAGCCGCTCCAAGAACGCTCAGGAGGCACACGAAGCTATTCGCCCGGCAGGTGAGAGCTTCCGCACCCCAAAACAGGTCAGTGATCAGCTCGATGGAGACCAACTGCGGCTCTACGAATTGATCTGGAAGCGGACCGTCGCTTCACAGATGAAGGATGCCAAGGGCATGCGCACGAATGTGCGCATCAGTGCCCCTGCCGGTGCCCTCGGCAATGCCGTCTTTTCCACCTCAGGCAAGGTCATCACCTTCCCAGGATTTCTGCGCGCCTATGTCGAAGGCAGCGATGATCCCGCCGCCGCTCTCGATGACCAGGAAAAGGTCCTGCCAGCCGTCAAGCAGGATCAGCCAGTGTCAGCAGAGCGCATAGAATCGCAACAACACTTTACGCAGCCCAAGAGTCGTTATACCGAGGCCAGCCTGGTGCGTGAGTTGGAGGAACGTGGCATTGGTCGCCCATCGACATACGCCTCCATCATCCAGACCATCCAGGATCGCGGCTACGTGCGGTCCAAGGGCACGGCGCTGGTGCCCACCTTCACCGCCTTCGCCGTAGTCAACCTGCTGGAAAAGCACCTTCCGGACCTGGTCGACTTTGGCTTTACGGCTCGCATGGAGGATGGTCTCGATACCATCTCCCGAGGCGAGGCGGATCCGATTCCCTGGCTGCACGACTTCTACTTCGGTAAGAAGGGCGGCAGCGAGGCTGACCAGCTCTCTGAAGTGGGCTTGAAGGATCTGATCGGATCCAGTACGGACGAGATCGACCCACGGGCCATCTGTGCCATTCCGCTGGGACATACCAAAGACGGCGAGGAGGTCGTTTGTCGGGTCGGGCGTTATGGACCCTATGTGCAGATCGGCGACAATGATCTGCGTGCGAGCACGCCGGATGACATCGCTCCCGACGAATTGACAGTGGAACGAGCCCTGGCCCTGCTCGAAGAAGCGGCACAGGGAGACAAGGAACTGGGAATCGATCCGGAGACCGACAAGCCGATCTATATCAAGACCGGCCGTTTTGGTCCCTACGTTCAGCTTGGCGATCCAGAGCTGACCCCCGAAGGTCGCCGTCGACCAGGCGACAAGCTCAAGATGGCCAGTCTGTGGCCGGATATGTCCATCACAGAAATCACCATCGAGGAGGCTCTGATGCTGCTGAGCTTCCCTCGTGAACTGGGCCCACATCCGGTTTCCGGTGACGTGGTCACAGCTCAGGACGGTCGCTATGGACCGTATATAAAAATGGGTACGGAGAGCCGTTCCCTAGCCGACCACAACAAGCTCGCCTCCGTCACAATGGAAGAGGCGGTGGAGCTGTTCAAGCAGCCCAGCGGCCGGGGCCGGTCTAATTCTGTTCTCGCAGAACTTGGCAAGCATCCGGAGTCCGAACTGCCGATTCAGGTCAAAAGTGGGCGCTTTGGGCCATACGTGACCGATGGCGAAGTGAATGCCACGATTCCGAAAGATAAAGAGCCTGAGGACGTGACCCTGGAACAGGCGATTGAACTGATCGGTGCTCGCGAGCAGAAGATGCGCGATGAAGGCAAAGACCCGCGCGCCAAGAAGCCAGCCAAGAAGAAGGCTGCGAAGAAAAAAGTAGCAAAGAAGAAGGCGCCGGCGAAGAAGAAGGCTGCCAAGAAAGCACCGGCAAAGAAAAAGGCAGCAAAGAAGGAGTAGTTATCTCAACAGGGTCATGCGCCGCGTATCCATTCGCGAACCAACGCGTAGCCTGTAGAAATACACCCCGCTGCCTACAGCCGTGCCGGCATACGTGTTGCCACTGGCCCGTCCTCTGCTGGTCCCCACCAATTGTGCTCCGCCTGCAGTGCCCGACCCGACTCATTGGTCAGCAGCACTTGCGACCATTCGACGACATGTGACCCATGGCAGAAACCTCGATAAAATCGTTCGAACTCACGTTGATCGTTGAGTTCTCTGCAAGAATTCCGTTAATCTGCCAGATCAACACACCTGCTCTTGGCAGGTGGCGGTCGTAGTAGCTGTCTAAGGCGACCGGTACTCGAGCAGATAGTAGATAGAGTTCCCCCGGCTTGAGAGCCGGTAGACATTTCCGCCATCTCTCGGATCCTGTAGTGGTGCCGTCTGTAGACGACCATCCACCGTTACGAGGCGAGTATTTGCCTCGCCGATCCATCCCAGTTGTTCCAAACTCCACGCACAGAATGAGGTTGGTCCTCCGCTCTCCTGCCAGCCACGATTGCCATGTCCCATGATACCCCAGTAGCCGATACCGGCAGAGTCGTCTTCCCCGTCAGGACTGAAGGAGGCATCGAACAGATCCGGCAAGCCCAGGGCGTGACCAAACTCGTGCGCCATGGTGCCCACAGCCTCGGCACAGGTCGAGGCTCGCTGCGTGATGCCGCCGATTCCCTGGCTGTGTTCGTCTCTTCGAAAGGTGATAAATCCGCCATTGGCGGCAGCATCGAGAATTTCGGTGACGAAATGTCCGAAGCGTGCATACCCCGCGGGATTATCGGCGACATAGTGTGAGGCGGATTGCCTGGAGCTGAACCACTGAGAGATGACTTGTCCGTCGAGCTGAAATTGGCCGGCCGACATCTCGTTGTAGTAGTGGGAAAGACTTCCCTGTCGTTGACGGTCGAAGATCGCAGCCGTCCACGAGGGCAATGTTTCGGAACCTGAGTCTTCGCCAGCGAATCGCGCGAACAGGGTGACCGCCCGCAATTGCCCCGTAACCGGCCGGGCCGCTGCCTTCGCTGACTCGTGCCCCTGCAACGCCAACAGGCGTCGGGGGACCGGACCGCCAATACACTGCGAAGGAGCCATGGCGTCCGCCGCACCACCTAAACAGATCAGCAACAGAATCAGGATATGGCTCATTCAACTGCCCCCGCTTCGCGTGGGGGTGAATACATACACCGGCCTGCGGACGACCCCACAGGCTCTCCAATAACACGATCTGTCGTCCCCAGTCAGTATCCAGTCAATATCCGACCAGGATGCGGCGGACCGCCGTGATTGCTGGGAATTTGAGTTTTGCCGACTTTCGTGCCGCAACCTTACTCAGCGAAAGCAGACATGGATACACTCAATCAGCAGCTCGACGTCTACGGGGAGAAGGGTTACCTCGTGGTCCCTGACGCACTGTCAACCGGAGAGGTCGATGCCATCAACGATGCCATTGATAGCGACCGGGCAGAGGACGGACCGTTCTGGATGAAAAGGGAGGACGGCCATGTGGAGCTCAGCGTGCACATGCTACTGGCATCACCGGCGATGGACGTGACCATGCGCCCAACTCCCCTGCTGCCAATCCTGGAGGCCATCCTCGGCCCGGACCTGTGCGCCGAAGAACACTCTGTCCGTCTCCGGCACGCCTTCGACGGAGAGCCCTATTGCAACTGGCACCGCGACGGCAACGGCTGGCCGCAGCTGGGGCCCGATCCTGCCTTTGACACCCACTATGTATCCGTTGCCTACTACCTGAGCGACGTAGACGCCACAACGCACACCTTCAGCGTCCTTCCCGGCTCAGCCCACGGAAATCACCTGCCGCCGCTGGCGGATTACGACTTGCAGGATGCGCATCACATCGAAGGCCCGGCGGGCACGGCGATCATGTTCAACGCCAGCATGTTCCACGCCGGCAACGTTCGCCAAAGCACAGTAGAACGGCGCACGGTGCACATCTACTGCGGAAGAGGCATCGCTCCCCCAATCAGCAACTTCACGATTTTCCCCCGAAGACTAACCGATCACAAGGACGAAGCCGTAGGCCGCTACTACGGCAGACCCAATCCAATAACCAAATTGTTGCGAGAGAAGTACTGACAGCGGTTCGGCGTCGGTGCCGAACCGGTTAAGCACTAACCCAGAACTGCCCCATCAACGCAGCAACAGCCCGCACAGCCTTTGTCCAGAACCACCCTGGAACGACACCCATCGCAATGACCAGACCCGTTGTAGCCCCTGCAACTGCTAGGGTTACGACGCCAGTCGGGATCGGTCCGCCCTGAGACTCGGCGAAGTAGGCCTGGCGGATCACGAGCAGATAATAATAGAGTGCCACGGCAGAATTGATCGCCGCTACCAGGACAAATACGAACTGTCCCTGTTCGATGGCTGCGGAGAACAGGAACCACTTGCCGATAAAACCTGCCGTTGGCGGCAGACCGATCAGCCCGAACAGTCCGATCAGCAGCGTCCCTGCCAGCAGCGGTGCGCGTTCGTGTAGTCCCGCCAGGGATTCCACCGTCACCAGATCCTCATCTCTGCCCAATTCGACTACGACGAGGAAACAGAGGCCTGACATCGCCGCGTAGCCCATGGCGTAGAACAATGCCGCCGTCAGTCCCGTAGCACTCATAGCCTGAATACCGATCAGCACGTATCCGGCATGAGCAACTGCCGAATACCCCAGTAGACGTTTCAGATCTCCCTGACGCAGTGCGGCAAGGTTTCCCAACGTCATGGCAGCAACACTCATCCACATGAGCACAGTCGACACGGAGGCAGCTTCGACGCTCGCCGGCGCTACCAATGCCGCGATCCGACAAAGCACGGCAATGGCCGCCACTTTGGAGGCCGTTGCAACGAAAGTGACCACTTCGTGGGGTGCCGCCTGATAGGTGTCGGCTGCCCAGAAGTGAAAGGGGAAGCCTGCCAGCTTAAACAGGAATCCCGACAGCACAAGCATTCCCGCGAGCCAGAAGAGGGGCTGCCCCGCGAGAGTCTCCAGTTGCAGAACGATGTCCACACCGTAAGTGGATCCTGTGAGCCCGAAGATGAAGCTTAGTCCGTAAAGCGTAATCGCTGAGGCAACCATGCCTTGGAGCATGTACTTGGTCGAACTCTCACCACCTGTGTGCCCGTTGCGGTGCAGGGCGACAGCGATGTAAACGGGGTAGGCTGCAAGTTCCATGGAGATGTAGAGCGTGATTAACTCCGTAGCACTTGCCAGCATCATCATACCCGTTGTTGCAAGCAACAGGAACATGGGCAGTTCGGACCAGGCGTCGGAACGCACCGTCTGCGGACGGCTGCTGATGGCGGCAACGAAGAAAAAACCCGCGGCAAGCATCGCCTTGATGAACTGGGAGAAGAAGTCGACGTGATACACACCGGGGAAGAACGGTTCCCCCTTCAGGTCCCAGGTCCACACACTGGCGAACGTGGCGGCAACGCCGCACAGCATCGATGTGATCCAGACAACCGTGTAGCGTGCACCAAAGACCTGTGCCGCAAACAGCGCAAGCGCACCCAGCAGGCACACGGTCTCGGGAAGAAAGAGCATGAGGTTGTTCATCGGTCGACGCTCATCAGAATGCTGCCAGCATGGTCGTCGTCGTGCCATCGATGACATCGAGCAGCATGCGCGGGAAGAAACCGAAGAGCAGCAGGACCGCCACAAGAATTGCTCTGGGCAGGAACTGCCAGCCCTTCAGATCCATAGCGCGCAGTCCATCCCACTGGCTGTTCACCGGGCCGAAGAAGGCCATGGAGAACACACGCAGGATGTAGATCGCTGTAAACACCAGACCAACGATGATGGCCACACCCATCCACGGATAGGTCTTGAGTGCCGCAAGAAAAACGAGCATCTCCGCCCAGAAGCTTGCCAGGCCTGGTACACCTGCACCACAGAGACCGGCGAGAATAAAGACGGAAACAGCCCGAGGCATCTGTGATCCGAGTCCACCGAAATCGGCGATCGTCTTCGAGTGAGCCCGATCATAAATGAAGCCCACCGTCGAGAACAACAGTGCCGTCATGATGCCATGGGCGAACATTTGAAAGACCGCCCCATTCAAAGCATCCTGACCCGCCTGGCCGAGGACCGCCAGATTAAGCCCGAGCACAACAATGCCCATGTGCGACACGGATGAGAAGCCGATAACGAATTTAAAATCCGTTTGGCGCATGGCGATAAAGGCGCCGTAGACGACACCGATGGCAGCAAGTGTTGCAAAGGTGGGCGCCCAGAACACGGCACCGTCGGGCAACAGGCGAATCCCCACTGCCAGAATGCCGTAGGCACCGAGCTTCATCAGCACACCTGCGTGCAGCATGGACACCGCCGAAGGAGCAGCTACGTGCCCTGTGGGCGACCATCCATGAAAGGGAAACATACCCGCCAGCACGCCAAAACCGAGAAATACGAAGGGATAAACGAAGATCTGGAATTCGGGATCGAAGGCCTTCTGCGCCAACAGGATCATGTTGAATGTGCCGAGCCCTGATTCATGGTAGATCGACAACAAGGCTGGGAACAGCAGAGCAGAGCCCGCGAGCAGGAACAACATCAGCTTCATCGCCGCGTACTCACGGTTGCCGCTGCCCCAGATGAGAATCAGAGGGTACATGGGCACCACGGCGATTTCGTAGAACAGGAAGAAGAAGAACAGATCCTGTGTCAGAAACACGCCGTACACACCAATCACGAGAAGCAGCATGAAGGCGAAGAACTCCTTCACACGCACATCGAGATCCCACATGGTGAGCACGCCCGTGAGAAAGACGAGCGAATTGAGCATCACCAGAATCGTGCTGAAGCCATCTACGGCGAGATGGTAGCTGATCCCCACCTCGTGAACCCAGGGGATGATCTCGACGAATTGAAAGCCCCCTGCAGTTGTATCGTACGCACGCCACAACTGCAGGCTGAGCAGACTCGAAGCCAGGGCAGACAGGGCACTGATCCAGCGTATCGCCTGCACCGCCCGACCGGGCACAAGCAGGACGAGAATCAGGCCAGCAGTGGGACAGAGTAGAATACTGGTCAGTAGTGGCATGTCACCCATTTCTCAGCCACCCATGCCGAAATAGACGGCCACAGCGCCCAGCACGATGGCCGCCCAGCCGCCGTAAAACTGCACCCAGCCGTTCTGCAAGCGTCTCGAGGCAGACCCAAGGCCCAGCATGCCGAAACCGAAACGGTCAAAATTGCCATCGAACAGTCGCACCTCCGCCGCATGCAGGATCGTTGCAACAAGCACCGTACCACGGACGACGACGGCATCGTAAAAGGCGTCCACATACCAGCCATTGAGGAACAACCGTTCGACCGACGGCACGCGGGCGATAAAGCCTGTACGGGCAGACGACGGTCGACCGAAATCGAGCCAGGCAAGCAACACGCCAAGGGCAACGACTACGAGAGCGGGCACCATGGAGGCAAAGCTATGATGGACCGCGTCCAAACCCAGATGCCGGGCGATGTCGCTGCCGAAGAAACCTGCAATGGCGGCGCCGACGATAAGCAGCGCTACGGGCAGAGCCATGCTCCAGGGCTCGGCGCGATCGTGCCCCTCAGAAACGTGCGACTCTGGCTCCACCTGCAGGGGATTCAAAACCAGGAAGATCATGCGGAAGGTGTAATAAGCGGTAAGGAACGCTGCCAGGAAGGCGGCGACGGAAAAGGCACTGACGCCATCATGCCCGAGGGCGGCGAAGATCTCTTCTTTGCTGAAGAAGCCACCCAGAGGAGGAATGCCGGCCAGCGCCGCTCCTCCTATGAGCAGACCCGTCGTGGCAAAACGCATACGTCGGCCACCTCTGCGCCCGATGTGAGCCATGTCGTTTGAGGCGAAGTGGTGAATGAACAGTCCGGAACAGAGGAACAGCAGAGCCTTGAACAGAGCGTGCGTGATCAAATGGAAAACGCCGGCAAACAGACTGCCGGCCGCCAGACCAAGCAGCATGAAGCCGAGCTGGCTGATCGACGAGTAGGCGAGGACCTTCTTGATGTCTGTCGCCACCATGGCCATTGTCGCCGCCAGTAGCGCCGTGACGGACCCCACCACAAGAATCACGCCCAACGTGGTCTCCGAACCCATGAACAACGGATGCAGGCGTGCCATGAGGTAGACGCCGGCGGCGACCATGGTCGCCGAATGCAGCAGAGCGCTAACCGGCGTGGGGCCCTCCATAGCATCTGGCAACCACGTGTGCAGTGGGAATTGCGCGCTCTTGCCGACAATGCCGACAAAAATCAGCAGCGTGATCATTGTCAGTACAGCGGGAGTCGCCTGACTAATCAGGCCTCCGTCTGCGGCGAGCAATCCCGGAATATCGAAATGTCCTGCCACCTGTAGCACCAACAACACACCGATAAACAGACCCACATCCCCGACGCGGGTCATGAGGAACGCCTTCTTCGCTGCCGCCGTTGCCGAGGGCTTCTCGTACCAGAAGCCGATGAGGAAAAATGACGCCAGTCCCACAAGCTCCCAGAAGATGAAGGACTGCAACAGATCCACGGCGTAGACGAAGCTAAGCATGGCCCACTCGAACAATGCGAGCATGGCGAAGTAGCGTGTCTTGCCAGGATCGTGGCTCATGTAGCCAAGGGAGTAGACCATCACGCACAGTGTAATCAGAGCGACGGCGACGCCGAACATGAGACTCATGCCATCCAGCAGAAAGCCGAAACGTAGCTGCATATCGCCACTGGCAAACCACAGATAACGCAGCGGCGCCACCGGTCCCTGAGACAGCAGACTTGCCGCGCCTGCTAGAGATAAGGCGCCGCCGACGATCACAACTGTCTGTGCCAGCCGTGGTTGACGCATAAGAAACAGTATAGCCAGCGCAAAAGCGGCCAGTGGTGTCACCGTCGTCAACAGGATGAGATCGAGGCTACTCATCAGCCTTGCAGCTCAGTCAATTGTTCGACGTCGATTGTTCGACGCATGCGGTACAGATTGAGAGCGATCGACAGGAAGATCGCCACCTCCGCCGCGGCGAGACCGATAATGATGAGCACAAAAATCTGCCCCGTTGCCGGATCTGCGACACTGAATCTGTTGAATGCCATCACATTCAGACTGGCGGCATTCATCATCAACTCGACGCCGATCAGCACGGCGATCAGATTGCGGTGCGAGAGTACGGCAAACAGCCCCAAACAGAACAGGACCAAGCTAAGGAGCAGGTAAGAATCCAGCGTCACGCCGCGTTCTCCCCTCTCTCCGCAGTACGATCTGGCCTGGCGATAAGGATCGCACCAATGATGGCCAGCAACAGGACCACGGAAAGCGTCTCAAAGACCAGATTGTAGTGTTCGAGCAGGGCGTAGCCGATCTGTCCGACCCCCCAGGCCTCTTGCGCAGTTGGTGGTGCAGAAGCGAAAGTCGCTTTTGACAGGACGCCGTAGACGCCGACTCCGAAGATGAGCGCCGAGACAGCGGCGAAAGCCGTCTTGATCGGCGTCCGCGCCGGTGGATTCAGCACCATGGCGATAGAGAGCATCATGGCGAAGACGATCGCCACGGTGATGCCACCGAGATAAATGAGCAGTTGCATGGCCGCCACAAAGGGGCTGCCCAATTGCAGAAACAGGCCCGCAAGCCCGAAGAGACTGATGCCGAGACCGATAATGTTGTAAAGCACATGCCGCGACAGAGCGGCCATGCCACCGCCGATTAAAACCAGGCCGACGAACAGATACTGTACACCTTGCTCGATCAACTCAGGCCTCCGGCGCTTCGGCAGTATCATCGTAGCCACTGGCAGCCTCTGTGGCTGCTGCCTCTGTCACAGCCTTGGCCGCCTTGGCTTCGGCAGCCGCTTTCTTCGCCGCAGCCTTTACCGCCTCTTCTGCGCGTAGTTTTTCTCGCACGCCCTCTTCCATGGGCGCCCACTCGTGCAGCAGGTCGTAGAGGAAGTCGCTGCGCTTGAAGCCTGCCTGATCGTATTCGCGACTGTATCCCAGCGTGTCCGTGGGACAGACATCCAGGCACAGGCCACATTCAGAACAGAGGGCGAATTCCACCTCAAACAGGGTTGCCCGCTTCTTGCGCATACCCTCGGGCCGTTCGCCCTCGACCTTGATGCAGTCCGACGGACAGACCCGCACGCAGGCCTGGCAGTCGATGCAGTCGTGTGAGCCAATCTCGTCGATCTCAATGAGGCGGATGACGTTGCGATAGGCCTGCGTCATCTCGATACGCTCGCGCGGATACTGAGACGTAACCGGCTTTCGTAACACGTGTGACAGCGTCACCTTCATGCCCACCAGCAACGACCACGCACCCGTCAATGTCTGTCTCAGTGTATCCACTTGCGTCGCCTAAAGTTTCAGGACCACGATGGTGACCAGCAGATTCACCAGCGCCAGAGGCACAAGGATAGCCCAGGCGAAAGTCATCAACTGGTCGAAACGAAGTCGGGGAAAAGTCCAGCGAAAGATCATCATTACCACAATAAGGCCATAGACCTTGATGAAGAACCAGAGCCATCCTGGCAGCAATGGACCCTTCCAGCCTCCGAGAAACAGAATTGTCGCCACGGCGCAGACAATCACCATGTTGGTGAATTCCGCCAGGAAGAACGCACCGAAACGCATACCTGAATATTCTGTATGAAAGCCAGCGATCAGTTCCGACTCAGCCTCGGGAATGTCGAAGGGAGCCCGGTTGGTCTCTGCCGTTGCGGAGATAAAGTAGATGATGAAAGCCAGTGGCTGCACAAGGATAAACGGGTAGGCCTGAGCGCTGGCGATCTCGTGCAGGCTGAGGCTGCGGGTCATGAGCACGATGGGAATCACTGCCAGCAGCAGTGGGATCTCGTAGGATATATTCTGCGCCACCGCACGCACCGCACCGAGCAGGGCGTACTTGTTGTTCGAGCCCCAACCTGCGGCAAAGATGCCGATAACGTTGAGCCCGCTGAAGGCGAGCAACAACACCAAAGCGATGTCGAAATCGTGGAATACCCAATCCGCATCGATGGGCAACAACGACAGTAGCGCCACGAGCGGCGCAAAGACAAGAACGGGGGCGATCAGGTATAACGGTCGATGTACGTGATCGGGCGTGATCAGTTCCTTGCCGATCAGCTTCAGCATATCCGCCACGGTCTGCAGCAGGCCAAAGGGGCCAACTTCTGTCGGACCGTAGCGCCGTTGCATACGAGCACTGACCTTGCGTTCGAGCCAGATCAACCACAACGCATTGACGGTGACGAACCCCATGAGCGCACCCGTGCCGGCAGCGATGCCGATCCATGGATTGTCGAAAAGGTGGAGGAATACCGTCATCGGTCGATTTCGGGGATGACGATATCGATGCTGCCAAGTATCGCCACCGTATCGGCAAGCATGGTCCCCGGCAAGACGACAGGCATGGTGGACACGTGTACGAAAGATGGTGTGCGCAACTTCATACGTACCGGCACGTCGGTGCCGTCGCTGCGGAAGTACATACCGAAGTGCCCACGACCTGATTCGCAGGCGAAGTAGTGCTCCCCTTCGGGGGGCCGAATCCGCTTCGGCACCTTGGCGGCCATCACCGGGCCATCCGGGATGTTGCGTACGGCCTGACCAATGATCTTCAGACTCTGTTCCATCTCGCCCATGCGCACCATGTGGCGAGCGAGACAGTCACCCCCTTCTGCGGTCACCACGTCAAAATCGAAGCGCTCGTAGATACCGTACGGTTCGTCTTTACGCACATCACGAGCGACGCCTGCCGCTCGTAGACAGGGGCCCGTAACGGCATAATCGAGCTCCAGGTCCGCCCCCATGACCCCCACACCTTTTGTACGATGACGAAAGATGACATTGTGGGTCACCAACTTGTGGTATTCTTCGATGCGCTTGGCGAAGTAGTCGCAGAAATCGGCAACAGCTCGCAGAAACGTGTCGTCCACATCCATGCAGACGCCACCAAAGCGCCCATAGCTGTAGGTCAACCGCGAGCCCGTGACGGAGTCGAGGATGTCGAGAATCTTCTCGCGATCGTCGAAGGCGTAGAGAAAGGGTGTGAAGCCTCCGAGGTCGAGCAGATACGTACCGAACCACAACAAGTGGCTGGAGATGCGATTCATTTCACCGCAGATGATGCGGATGTACTCGGCTCGTTCCGGAACTTCGATCTGCATGGCCTTCTCGATAGCCTGGCAGTAGCCGAGGTTGTAGATCATACCCGACAGATAGTCGATACGACTCGTATTTGGCAGGAACTGCAGATAGTCCCGGTTCTCTGCCATCTTCTCGTGGGCTCGATGACCATAGCCGATCACAGGCTCAACGCCGAGAATACGCTCACCTTCCAGGTGCAGCCGCAGACGCAATACCCCATGGGTCGACGGATGCTGTGGGCCCATGTTCAGGTAATAGGTCTCGCTGTCCTGCTCGTCGGGGACCAGTTGCATGCTGGGTGCGAGAGGTGTCATGCGTCAGCCGTACCGCCAGCCGCCTCCTCTGGCTCGATCACGACACCCGACAACTGATGACGCTCGGGATCCTCGTCGAGAAAGTCTTTGCACAGTGGATGTCCCGTGTAGTCCTCGGGCATCAGCAGACGCTTAAGATTCGGATGGCCGTCAACGTGTACACCATGCATATCAAAGACTTCACGCTCGTACCAATCGGCACCGGGATAGACGGCGGTAATACTCGTTGCAGCGTCGGTGACGATCGCTTGTACTACGTGCCGATCCAGGGGATTGCCGATTCGATTGAACTGATAGTCGACGCGGAAGGCGCCCACTTCCTCTACCTGGCGAAGGTCCAGGCAGGTAATATGCTCGAGGCAGAACCGCGCTGTTCGGAAAGCAGCGGCCACTGCCGGCATATCGGCTGCTTTTGCCTCATGTCGGTGATGCAGGCCGCGCTCATCAAACTCGATTTCCGTCGAACCCGTTACGCCATCAAGAACCAGGTCAATCACATCACCATCTCCGGGCCCTTACGTCC
>Ga0115002_10006851_pt1 | contig 12988 bp, 9 predicted proteins | sample ArcticOcean_MG_C_8_FD_89576 | JGI IMG/M metagenome (GOLD analysis project Ga0115002, IMG submission 89576) | Marine microbial communities from western Arctic Ocean - ArcticOcean_MG_CB11_86 | ecosystem: Environmental > Aquatic > Marine > Oceanic | place: Arctic Ocean: Canada Basin | collected...
AATTGTGGCTCGATGGGACGTGTGTGGCGACGAGACCATTGCCGGGCGGCGTGGCCCCCGCAACTGCACGTGCGACCATCGGCGAACTCGCCGGTGGCGCGTCACCTCTGCAGGGCCAGGTTCTCCAGCACCGTGTCAGCGACACGGCGATGAGTCACCAATGGCTGCAGAACGCAGCGTTCCTCTTGGATGATGAGGATGCTCTGCGGGGCCTGGCAGTCTAAGCGGGGCCTGGCGGGCTCATTCGCCAAGGCGGTACAGGTTAACTCGCCGAGGCCGGGTCGTCGGCTCAGGCGGGGTCAGTAGGGAGTTTTCGTCGTTGTGATCGGACACCACCTGGAGACGCTGAGTGTGTCGACGAGAGCCATTTTCGATGCCGTCGTGTCGATGCGCCGCAAAGCCTCCAACACATTCGACTGCACATATCGATTTGGATGGTGAATACTAGCTTGCAGTTGTGGGACAAAATCCGCTGCAGACGGCCCATGTCTGGCGATGGCCAGGGACGCATTGCGCACGAGCCATTCGTCTTCAGCCTGCAGGGCGGATACGAGATCCGGCAGCGCCTGTGCCCCTTCGGGGCCAAGGCAACCCACCGCGTATGCCGCCCGCCGCTGTACCTCTTCATCTGTATCGTTCAACCGTCCCCGCATGGCACTTGCCACCTGATCACCGCCGACGCCGGCATCTGCCAAGGCGTCGATGGCGGTGAGTCGAATCCCGGTGTCCTCGTGTGCGAGGGCTTTGCAGAGATCGTCACCAACGAATTCCCCTGCAGCGGCCAATCCGTAGCCGATGTTGCGCCTCGTCGCTTCGTCCTTGCCCGCGCTCTGGGTTAGTGCCTGCAGCAACGCATGATGACCTGCTTGCCCGCCATTTCCCAAGGCATAGGCAGCCTGTATGGCATCGGCCTCCGTGGTGTCTGAATTCCCGGGGATGGAATCGCCTGGCACAAGACGGCCGACTAGGCGCGTCGCCTCAGCGGCACTCAGATCCGAAGCATCTGTGCCGCGCCCCGTATGCCACCCCATCATGGATCGCCACATGGTTGAACGCGAATCGCTCTCGCTGAAACCATTGGTCTGACCACCATTGGTCTGACCACCATTGGTCTCAGTACGGTGTGAGGGCTCCGGTTCGTCCATGCGTGCAAAGAGAAACTTGAGCATGTAGCGCTTGCGATCCGTCGTGTTCGCCATGCCGCGGTGCCACAGGTCATAGTGGACGATGCTGACGGTGCCTGCTTCCCCCGCGAGGGCAACTTCACCATCCTGTGCGGGGGCGCCATTGTAATATTGGGATCCAGGAACGACACCTGTGGGCCCCATGTCCTGCGTCGTGTCCTGGGGGTAGTAGAAGAGCATCGCCCAGCGGGTGCGGTGGTGGCGGCGGGACCAACTGTCCTTGTGTAGTCGCTGAGCATCTGTGTGGGGTGGTCGAAAGTGACAGTGTCTGTGCGCGTGCACTATATAGTTGGCACCGAGAATGCCTGTCAGAGCACCGTGTATTTGAGGATGATCGAGGATCTCGCCGATCATTGGAACCAGAGGCAGAAGATTATTGCCTGGGTTGCCATCTGCATCGAAGATCTCATCCACCTGCTGATACAGTTCCTGATGGAAGCCATCGGGCATCGTTGGCGCCAGGTGCATGTATCCATCCCGGACGTATTGCCGAAGAGTTTTCTCGTCGAGTTGACTTCTTGCCTGATGAACTGTCGTCATTACAAAATCCTGGTCTGAATCGTGATGAAGCAGGCCAAAACAATAGGGGAATCGATCATGATCGTCGATAGTCACCTGCACGTCTGGAGTGGGGACACTGTGACCTATCCTCTCGCCGAGGGACGGTCGATCTCCGAACAGGCGACGGCGGATCTGCTGATCGACACAATGGCTTCAACGGGCGTTGATAAGGCGGTGATCGTTCAGCCTGCACATTATATGTACGACAATCGATATGTCACGGCATGTCTCCGTGCTCATCCTGGCAGATTCGCCGCCGTAGGCCTCGTTGATCAGAAAGCGCCAGACGCCATCGAGCGATTCGACGAATTGTTATCACTGGGTTTCAACGGATTGCGAATCCATCTTGCGTCGCGCGTGAGTGATCCAAGTGAATGGGCAGAAGCGGATCAGGATGCCCTATGGCGCCGGATGGGCGATGCAGAAAGCAGTTTCTGTGTCTTCGGCCCGTCGAAACACCTGTCAGCCCTCGAGCCGATCATTTCGCGACATCCACGGGTACGGATCGTCCTCGATCATCTTGGCGGCCCACCGGCTCCCACGGATGATCCGGAGGGCGCGGGACTGAACAGGGCCCTCGCCATGGCAAAATATCCGCAGGTCTATGTGAAACTGACCCCGCAGGGGCACAAGTCGGTGGAGGAGTTCCCGCACAAGGATCTATTCGGCCTCTATCGGCGCTACTACGATGCCTTTGGCCCACAGCGACTGATGTGGGGGACGAACTTCCCGGGAATCCTGCGCACGACAGGCTACGGGGCGGCTCTCGAGATGTTCCGCGAGCATCTCGATTTCTTCAGTGACGCCGAGCGCGCCCGATTACTGGGGGGGACAGCAACTCAAGTATGGCCAGAGTTGGCGAAATGAGAGGAGCCCGCGCTGATCCCGACGTGGCTGCTACGTCGCAAAATGCTGCAAGAAACGCTCTGCTGCCGAAGAGCACGATTCCCTTCATCGGGATACGTCTGCTCGCAGTTACTACCCGGGCACGCGGAAGGTGGGGAAGTAGCCATAGCCCTGCATGGAGACTGAGTCACCCGGTCGTGCCCAGTCGAGACCGAGCTCACTGAATAGCTTGCCCTCGCGAAAGGAGGCGTTGATGGCGGCGGTCATGCCTTCAATGGCGATCTCGCCATTGGGGCCTTCACGGCGCAGCACCTCAGGTAAATCATGAATGGTCGACGATTCATACGACCCGCAGGCGATCAAAGTCTGCGTTCGGGCCACTTCCAGTGAACAATGTGGTGTCGATGCCAATGCGTCCACATCGAGGGGAGCTCCCGCGGCGATCCAGTCGATGGCACCGCCGACGGAGCGCTCGTTCTCTTGCGCTTCTGCCTCCTCTACCTCTTCACGCCCATCGTGCCAATGCACACTCAGGTTGCCATCAAATCCGAGATCCAGTGTGGCCTGATCCGTGTCGAGTCCAAAGGCAGGATTGCTCTCTTCTTCGGTCGCGTGACTCACTGCGAAACAGATGTCGACTCGCTCCTGCGTGGTCGCCCGCAGGCATACGGTGTCGGCGGCATGAATCGGATTGACGCGATACAGCTCCGCTGTCACTGTCACTGGTTGTGCCGCTGACTCGAGGGTGGCACCGGCGAGAAAGCCCATAAAATTGACCGAATGAGCCAAGGCGTTGTTGTGTGGACCATCGAGGACCCACGTATCACCGGCGGCCAGCTCACCAGCCCAGCCATTGCGCGAGAAATAGTCATTGCCTCGGGGCCAACAGCCAAAACCGCGAAGCCGCTGCAGTTGACCGAAGCGGCCCTCGACGAGCCAACGCTTGAGTCGGTGCGTCGACGCCTGATACAGATGCTGAAAGCCGACGGTGCAGGCGATGCCGCCGCGATCCCGCGCGGCCATCATGGCATCCACGTCCTGAATGGACCCCGCCGCTGGTTTTTCGACCAGCACATTGACCCCCGCCTCACATGCGGCCATCACCATCGAGCGATGCAAGGGGATACCTGTAGGGATACATAACAGATCCAGATGATCTCGTTCAGCAGCCAACAACTGCCGCAGACTGTCATGGATGGCAACGCCCGCCTTGTTGAGTTCAGCCAGCTCATCAGCGAAGGGCTCCTGGTCACTCGGTGGAGCAACCTGCGCCACGTGAATTGCTCGGCCCTCAGCAGCGACAATCGTCAAGGCACGTCGATGAAATCCTGCGAATCCACCCATGCCAACAATGGCCACTCGCACTGGCCCGTTCTGATGTCCTCCCACCCGCTATTCCTTCTGCTAATGCACTGTCTTTAGAATCCGCTTGGGCTGCGACTACCCGTCTTCGAGCTACTCGGTGCGGATGACGCCTTCTGTCTGAACCCGGTCGTAGAGGCCATTGAAGTCGGCAGTCTTGTCATCTTCCCAGATGTGTGAGTGGAAGCCGCGGATCATCGCTTCCTCTGTTCCAGTAATCGCTGCTGGCGACACATAGGATGGGCCAAACCACTTCGACCCGTCGGGCATCTGCAGGACGCCGATATGTTTTGGCCGCTCGATCGGTTTCTGCTGGCGGCAGCGCTCGACGGCCGTTTCGTCGACCTCGACGCCGAGACCCGGACCGTTCGGTACCGGCGATGATCCATTCAGGATAGGCAGCGTCGTGGTTGTGACATCCTCTTCGTACTGATCGTCCAGATTGATCGAGTGTGCCGTATGGGTTGGCAGTACGGCAGCCATGTGCATCGCCATGGCTTTGCCGAGGGTGCCGGATTCATACTGCAGAAGCACTTGCATATTGGCCTGCGCCAGACCGAAACCACTCGCCATGGTGTCGAACATGCTTCCTGTCAGCATGAAGATGTCTGCCATTTCATGCTTGTATTCCTGCATGCCCCCCAGACGCGTGCCGTGCATGATGATGGGCAGGCGAGTCTGACTGCGGATCTGCCGCCATCCTTCGATGTCGTCGCGCACGAGAGGATCTTCGATGAAACCGACGATGGGATGGTTGCGCTCCAGTTCGGCAATGATGGGCAGCACCGCGCCGAGAGAGCGATTGTGATTGAAATCGTAGTGGAGTCGAAAACCGTCGGGGGCGACTTCTGCGGCGAGACGGGTCTGTTCGAACACGTCATGATAGGCGCTTGTGTGGACTTTGAAGACCCGATACCCCGCAGCCGCAGCACGCTGGATCTCGTCGCGGAAGTGCTCTGGTGACGCGGGTCGTGTCCAGGCTGCAACCGATACCCAGTCTCTGCGTTTGGGACCGAGCAGCTTCCATACGGGCACCTCGAGGGCTTTGCCCAGCAGATCATAGAGGGCCGTATTGATGCCGGAGCCGAGACTCAGGGTATTGTTGATGAAATCGATCGGTCGCTTGCCGATCAATTCCTTGCCCAGGTCCGCATCAGGATGTGCCCACGGGCGGACACGGGTTTCTCCCCAGCCGACAAGGCCGGCGTCTGTTGCTACCCTGAAGAGAATTCGGTGGTCGATGCCATACATGTCCACGCGTCGATCTGCATAACGAGAAGCGAGACGGGGATAAATGGGGATGACGTCGACATCGGTGATGATCATGGCTTGATTCCTTTCGCGTCAGTGCGAGCGGCAATATTGACATTCGTCGACTTGCTGTCTACTGTGCGGCGCCAGCGACTGTGAGCAGACTCAAAGGCTTCCTCGAAAGGCACACCGATGAAAATTGGACTGTATGCTTCGATGTTTGGCAAAGGAGACAATCCTTTGCCAACGATTGAGAGCTTTATCGATCTCGCCTATGCAGAGCGTCTCGACGTGATTGATCTTCGCAGCGATGTGGGGTTCAGCGACCACGACTCCTCCTATCTGCTTGACACGAAGATGAGTTGCCTCAACAAGGGCCTCGCCATCGGCTACCTGGCAACGACGGGTCACTTTGTTGGCACCGAGGATGAACTGAAGACCAAACTCGATACAGTGCGTAGTGATCTTGACGTTGCAGTGAAACTGGGCGCGCCGATGGTGCGCGTGTTCTGTGGCGAGACACCCGAAGGCGAGGCTGTCGGCACGCGCGAGGTCGAGTGTTTTCAGGAGGCTTGTGATGAGGCGGCCCAGCGGGGAATCGCTGTGGGTTTGCAGAATCATCCTTGCACGGGAGACGGCGTGCTGCGGTTGTTCGACGCAGTGAACCGCAGCAACTTCACCTTCATTCTCGATACGGGTCAGTGGGTAGGCTCTCCTGGAAGGCATGCAGGAGAGGTTCAGCCGGGGCACGATATCTACCAGTACATGGAACAGACGGCTCACCTGGCCGCTCACGTGCGGGCAAAATTCTACAAGATCGATTCCGGTGCAGAGGAGTGGCTCGATTACCCGCGGATCGTCGACATTCTTGGGGCGGCTGACTTCAATGGCACATTGTCCGTCGTCTTCGAAGGCAAGCACGTCAACGACTGCGACGACCACGATGTACTACGTTTGGCAGCAAAACAGCTGCGGGCACTGGCCAGCTGAAAGAGGGAAGGCATGAATCTACCCCCTGAAGAATTCGTCACCGTCACCGAAGACAGAGAGCTCGCTTTCCTTGGCGCATGTTTCGAGCACGTCGGTGTGAGTGCCCAGCATGCAGCGGCGATGGCGCGCTTGCTGACCAACTCAGATTTGCGAGGTGTGCGCAGCCACGGTATTGCCTGGGCATCGGGTTATTGCCGCAAGTTTCGCGACGGCGAGCTCAATGCGTCTCCAAATATCCGAGTCGTGCACGAGATACCCACAACCACGATCATCGATGGCGACGGGTTTCTTGGCTATGTACCAACGATGATGGCGACCCAGGCAGCCATCGCCAAGGCGAAGCAGGTTGGCATCGGCATGGGCCTCGTTCGCCACATCGGTCACAATGGTGCGGCCGGACACTACACACGTGTATGCCGCGATGCGGGCTGTATCGGTTTCGCCGTCCAGGGCTTCCGTGGCGACGGCAATCGTCGAAATCAGGATCCCAAACCGCCGTCAACCTATACGGGCCTGCCGCCCATGTCTTTCAGCATTCCAGCGTCGCAGGAACCGGCGATCGTCCTCGACATGGTGGCGCATGTTGTGTCAGGCTACAACAAGCCTGAATACGCCGATCTGCCAGAGAGAATCCCAGCGACCTTCTTCAAGGCGATGGGTTTGGTGGCGACGGCGAATCTTCTCGGTGGAGCCCTCACAGGATTCACGCAGCCAGAGGGAGATGAGATCGCGGCTAAGTTTCCCGGCGCGACGATGGGTGGCATGGTGCTGGCCATTGATGTGGCTTCCATGGTCCCCGAAGAAGTGTTCGGTGCGGAGGTCGATCGGTATATCCGTGATGTCTGCGAATCTTTTGCACCGATGCCGGGACAGGACGAGGTCGTCATGCCTGGGCACGTCGAAGAGCGCATACTGGCCAAGCACCTGCGAGAAGGCATTCGCTATGGCGAACGCGAGCAAACTGCTGCGCGGCAAATGCACGATGACTGGGGTGTCCCACTGCCCTGGGACAAAGAGGAGAGACCATGAGCGAGATCCGACGTTTTACGCGCACACCCTTCTGCACTGGAGCGGATGATCCGGAGCGTAGCGCTGTGCGTGGCATTCTGCAGTTGGGGGAGACCGTCATCATCGAAACGGCGGGCGGCCACGACAACGACTACCAGATGCAGGATTCGCTGCAGTCAGGTGCCGTATTCGAAGTGCGGGCGCATCGCCACTCACGTCAGGGCCCCTTTGTGATTGAGGGGATCGAAGCAGGCGAGTGGGTGCAGATTGAGATCCTCGAGATGGACGTCGGCCCCTACGGCTTCTATCGCAATGGTGGCCCCCTGTGGGGGAGTATGCGCTGCATCGCGCCCGTGCGCGACGGTCTGGTTCACTTTCCACCGGATTTCGTTGTGCCCACCAGGCCGATGATCGGCTATGTGCGACTTGAGTCTGTGGCGGGATACGAGATCGACAGTGGCGGCAATATGGACTTCAACTCCGTCCAGCCCGGCAGCACGCTGCACATTCGGGCGCAAAAACGGGGCGGCCTCATGACGTTGACGGATGTTCACGCACGGATGGGAGATGGTGAACTTACGGCGACGGGTGTGGAGATCGATTCCGCCATCACGTTGCGGGTAAACCGCTCACCGGGCTTCCCGTGCCATGCCCCCGTCGTGGAGAAGTCGCGCCACATCGAAGCGGAAGAGGAATGGCTCACCAGTGGACAAGGTGGTAACTGGCAGGAGGCGATCAAAGCAGCCTGGATCGATATGATCGCTCTGATCAGCGACCGCTACGACTGCACCGTCGAAGAAGCGAATCTCATCGTCGGCACCATCGCCGATGCGCGCCCCGGTTACTCTGCGGGCGATCTGAACAAACGAGGCCGTGGGGGCCCGTCAGGCTACATCACGGTGCAGCTGGCAGTGACCAAACAATTGCAGCGCACAGGGCAACCCTATCAACCCTAGAATGGCTGCCGTCTGGTTTGGCGAGGTTGACCGTTCTGACTTGAGGATCGTCGCAGAGCTTGGCTGCCATCAGGTTGTCAGATCTGTCGTCAGGGCCCTCACCCGTGACGACAGCCCGGTGACGGCCATGGTGTAGATATCGAGCCACTGGGCGAGTGTCGACGCATCTCCTTCAAGAATCTCGTAGCGCAATCCTGGCAACATCCAGGATGCATAGCCGCTAAAGGGATCAGGTGCGGCAAACAGCGATCGACTCCATGGCCTGCCTTGCAGGCCCGATTCCAGGAGGAAGCTCTTCTCCAGCTGTAGCAGGGCTTCATTCAGTCGCTGCAATTGGTGCGATTCGATTTTTCTGCTGACAAAGACAGTGGCTGCCACTTCATAGTCGGCCGTTGCTGCCGCGAGGGTGTCTATCGCCGCATCCAGGGCCGCCCAATCTCCCACCATCGAATGTTCGCCCGCGAGCAATTGCAGATCGCGTGTGTGCTTGCGTAGATCTGTGGCGTAGCGATCGACGGCGTAGGGCAACAGATCTGCATTCGCCAGGCGCAGGGCAAGCAGTCCATCGACGCGGGCAAGGGTCGGTCCGTAGACGAATTCAGGATCGCAGAAGCGCTCGTAGAAGGCGAAGTCGTCATAACCCGAGTGATACAGAGAGGGGCCACCCATCCCCGTCCACGCCGAGGGGACGCCCACATGGGTGTAGAAGCCGACATGATCCGAGCCGCCCCCCAGATTGCCCACGTTCGGTTCATCGGAATCTGTGGCGGCAGCCAACCAGCGAGCGAAGACGCTGCCTCCCTCATCATCTGGATGCTCGACGTCTTGGGTTACATCGATGAGCAACTGTTTGAGTGTCGGCGAAGATGAACCGCTGGGTTTCGGCCCGGCGACGGCCATATCTGCATTCACATAGGCCACAGCATGGGCGAGTCGCTCGCGATGCTCTTCGACGAATTCCGTCGAACCGATGATGCCGTATTCTTCTGCATCCCAATGGCAGATCGTGATGGATCGACGCGGTGGATGTTTGTCGGCCACGTCTCCGAGTGCCTGCGCCAGAGTGAGCAGCATGGCAGTACCGCCATTGGGATCGACGGCACCAAAAGTCCAGGCGTCATAGTGTGATCCGAGCAGGATCTCCTGTTCGGGCCAATCCGTGCCTTGGATCGTGCCGCACACATTCACGACACGCACCATCTGACGTGGCTGATCCACCTGCACGCGCACTGTCAGATCGGGGCCGCCCGTCAGTCGATAGGCGAAGGCAAGACCTCCTTGCCAGCCACCCGGAACTGGATCACCCTGCATGCGTGACAAGATCTCCTCCGCGGCGCCGTAGGGCAGGGGGGTCACAGGAATCCGCGGCAGGGGGACCTCTGCTTCATCGAGGCGATCGACATGGGCCTCGTCCAGTGGCAGAGCGGCGACGAAGGGGGTCAGCGGATCGCCACTGTAGGGAAGGGTCTTGATCGATCCACGCTGCACCGTGCTCTGGCTCCACTGCTTGCCCTCAGGATACACCGGGCCACCGCGATAGCCATAGTTCGCTGGATCAGAATAGATCAGCACACCGATGGCGCCGGCTTCCTCCGCATACTTGGACTTGAAGCCGCGGAAGTTGCCTCCATATCGTGCAATCGCGACACGACCTTCCAGCGATACACCGAGTTCCTGTAATTTCTGGTAGTCTTCGCGGCGGCCGTAGTTCACATAGACAACGGTCCCCGTGACATCGCCCGAGCCGGAATAGGCATTCCAGCCAGGAGTCAGTTGTGGGTGCGACGAGAAGGGATCCTCGGCGAGGATGTACTCCTGGTCGTTGAGTGGGAGCCGAATCGGTGTGACCAGGGCTACCCTCGATTGCGGCAGGTGATGCGGCATCCACGCATCGTATTCATGTCGCTCGACTTCCAATCCCGCGTCGCCCATGACCTGCGCCAGATAGTCGGCGAGGGCATAGTTTGCAGCAGAGCCACTGGGATGAGGATCGCGTGTGAGGCGCTCCAGGTGAGCGCGATAGACGCTCGCCTCAGGAAGACGCAGGAATCGGTCCTCGACTTGCTGCTGTCGTTTCTGAGCGTCAGGGCCAAAACCCGGCAGGTGGCCTGTGTCGTCCCTCGCCGAAGTGGGTACGTGAAGTGCCATGAGGTTGATGGCAGCTGCTATGTGTAGAAATCGAATGGAGCCAGAAAATCGAGAAGGTTGCATGAATATCTGTGTCCTGCCGTAAGCACTGGATCAGTAAGAACTATGGGTCAGTAACCGGTTTATTCGAAATCTCGAAAGAGGCCGATGTGGGATCGGCGAAATTGGGTGCCGTCGACGCGACCTTCACGATCGTACTCATCCTGGCCTGCTGCGTCGATGAGGATCGCCATATTCGGTGCTTCGCGCCCGCCCCAGTATCTGGTGCTGCCACCATCAGCCTGCCCCGACGGCGTGCGATAGCGATCGTCGCCATTCGCGTCGAAGAGCACGGAGAAGCCATTCATCGCCGCTGCTGCCTGGCTCAGTTCGGCACCCTGATAGTCATCGTTTCCAGAATAGTCTATGAGATAGGAGACACTCGCATCCCACGAGGCTGCTTGATTTGCCGCGATACGACCCTCGTATGTGTCATGACCCGCCGCATCGATGAGAATGCCGATCGCCTGATGCGCGGCACTGCCCTGGCTGTAGCGGGTTGCACGATAGCGATCGTCGCCGCGTGTATCGACAAGTCCGCCGAGACCGAAGAAGTATCCTACGCCCTGGGAGAAGTTCCCGGCGCGATACTCATCATCCCCGCCCGTATCGAGTAACAAACCCAGCCCTCCAGCGGCGTATCCGCGCAGGCCACAGCCGACGCCCTGAGCCCAGCCCTTGTAGACGTCTGTCGTGCCGTAACCCGATGGTCTGGAGCGATCCGCGACGTAGCGATCATTGCCACCTTCGTCGATCAGTGTTGCCACGGCCCGGGGGCCGGCGAAAGCCTGAGCATACTGTGCCGCCGAGTAGAGGTCTGTCCCCTTGCTGTCGACGAGCATTGCCAGACCAAAAAAAGCGGCACTCTGCGTCATGATCTGGCCCAGGTACACGTCATCGCCCTGAAGATCCAGGAGAAAGGAAGCACCGGCGAAGGCAGCGGCCACGCCCAGCGTGCCCCCTTCGTAGATATCGTCTCCTGCACCGTCAATGATCGCGCAGACACCACCCACCGCGCCGGCGACGCCACCCGTGCGGCGGTCGACATAGCGATCATCACCCTTCAGATCGATGATGACACTCACGGGGCCTAGTCCAACGTTACGCCCGCCACCGAGATAGAAGTCGTCGCCACCCAGATCGATGATGATAGCTGCGTCCTGGCCATACACATTGGATCCCTCGCCGCCCACAACGATCCAGCCCCAGCTTGAAGGTTGGGCAAAGAGGATCTCCCCATCAAAACTCGATGGCAGGTCCGAAGAGAGTGATCGCGGTTGAGACTTCGCTGCCTTGCGGACCTTGCTCAAAGCGTCCTTGTCGGCAAGTTGGGCCAGCTCACTCAGCGCAGCGGCCATCAAGCCTAGGTCGACCTGTTTTGCCCAGCGGAGGGTGGACGTGTGGCGCCGCGTCTCTTCTCTATCCCCCTCGCCAAGGTAGAAGTCCTCGTCGAGCTGCTTGAGCAGGGAGGCAATGTCACTCTCCAATGACGGCGGAGTCGCCGCATTTGGAAGGGCCGATTGGGCCAGCTGTCCTGCGCGTGCGACAAGGCTGAACAATGGCTCGAAGAGGGGAGTCCCCGCCCAACTGGCAAAGACCGAATCGGTGAAGACAGAATCCATCGCTCCCCCGGTTGGCAGCTGTTGCTCTGGTAGATCGAGTCGCTCAGCCATGGCGACGATGCGGTCGACCATGGGCCGGTGGTCCAATTGGCTTGCCAACTCGGCAATGGGACGTGCCGCGGAGGATGGGTGATGGAGGGCAAACTCAACGTCTGCAAGCCGCGTATCGTAGCCGTAGGCCCTGGCATCTCCCGCAAATGCTTGCACAAGGCTATCAAGAGAGTCCTCGCTCTCGAGGTCTGTCACGAGTGCGGCTACGGCCCTACTGACCTCGTCTGGTTTGGCGAGCCACTGTTCATGCCGCCGACCAAGTTCTGGGCGCGGTTTGCCCTGCTCTATCATCAGACCATAAAGCCGACGACGATCTGTGACACCGCACGCCAGTTGCAGGGATTCACCCTCGCGATTCAGATGTAACACGACCGTTGAATCCGGTGGCAAACTTTGCATGTAGTCGATCGTTTCCTGCACCGTCGTGAGACGGTAGCGATCAGCTCCGCGCAGTAGATCACCCGTCAGTACGCCCGCCGAGTCGGCCGGACTACTCACCCTCACATGGGAGATGCGAAGTCTGTTGCCTTCGCCTTGCAGGCGCACACCGATCACGCCAAAATGACGGGGGAGTGACGCGGGCAGAGGGGCAAGGACAGATTCGGCCCCGTCGCCATGAGCCCCGTCGCCATGAGCCTCGTCGCCATGGTAAGGGGGCATACAAAGCAGGATCCAAGCGAACACAACCAGACTGCGCCAACGTCTACAGCACCTCTGCCGACGTTCACGTGTTGGGCTGGCCCCCCGAAGGAGCCTCTGGGCGCTGGATCCTGTCTGCACGATCATGAATGCACAGGGTGTCTGAATGAGGGCACCGCGTCAAGCCGCAGATTTCAACCATCTTTCGAAAGTTGAAGGTCGCGATGATTCAGATTGCCGAGGTGCTCCCCCCCCCCCGATCTACGCCCCTGTGGGATATGGTCGAGCACTGTGGTCGGTCATGTCGCGGGACCCCTGGACATGAGTGGCG
>Ga0115002_10006853_pt1 | contig 12988 bp, 12 predicted proteins | sample ArcticOcean_MG_C_8_FD_89576 | JGI IMG/M metagenome (GOLD analysis project Ga0115002, IMG submission 89576) | Marine microbial communities from western Arctic Ocean - ArcticOcean_MG_CB11_86 | ecosystem: Environmental > Aquatic > Marine > Oceanic | place: Arctic Ocean: Canada Basin | collected...
ATCGAGAGGGGCGTTACGGCTCGTAAGGCCGCGGAACCAGTTACTAGTTCGATCGCGTACCTCTTAAAGATGCAACCGCTCGAGAGAGGAGTTTGTGTTAGCTGCACCACGCCAATCGCGTCAAAATCTAGCGTATCACTGGTCGATCGCGAGTTAGGTAAACGCCACACTCGGTTGGTAGCGCGGCCACTGTCCTGCAATCCGATCATATCGCGTTCGTCTACAGATTTTTGATCGGCACCGGCTCAATATCGGAGGGTTCGAAGCCCATGATCTGCCCGTAGAACGAGAGCTCCGCCTGCAGCGTCGCGATGATGTTCTCCGACTTCCGAAACCCGTGCTGCTCACCCTCGAACGCGAGATACGCATGCGCACGGCCGTTGGCATCGAGTGTCGCCACCATCTGTTCCGCCTGGCCTGGCGGCACCACCTCGTCCTCCAGCCCCTGGAACAGGATCACAGCCGCGCGAATCCGGTCGGCGAAGTGGATCGGCGACCGCTTCTGATAGGTTGCAGCGGCTTCGGGGTACGGCCCCATCAACCCGTCGAGGTAGCGCGACTCAAACTTGTGGGTGTCCGTTGCCAGCAGTTCGACATCGGCCACGCCGTAGTAGCTGGCGCCAGCGCGAAACACATCGTGGAACGTGAGCGCGCACAGCGTCGTGTAACCCCCGGCGCTGCCGCCGCGGATCGCCATGCGTGCACCATCGATGTCGCCGCGTTCCGCGAGGTAGTTCGCGGCCGCGATGCAATCGTCTGTATCGACGATCCCCCATGTGCCGTTGAGCTCTCGACGGTACTCCCGGCCGTAGCCGGTGGAGCCTCGGTAGTTCACATCGACGACAGCGATGCCGCGCGTCGTCCAGTACTGAATCGCCGAGTTGTATGCGCTCGAGGTCGCGGCCGTCGGTCCGCCGTGACTCATCACCACCAGCGGTGGGCGCTCGTTCTCGGGCCCAGTCACCTCGGCATGTCGCGGGGCGTAGTAGAGCGCGTGGGACTCAGCTTCGTTCGTCGTCGGGTACGTGATCTGCTCGGCAACTGAGACGTACGAGGCATCCAGCTCGTCGGTCCGACTGCGCGTCAACACCTGCCAGTCGCTTCCATCAGCCGGCCCCGTAATCACGGCGGGCGCCTGCGTCACCGAGGCGCCGATGAAGGCGACCTGGTCACCCCACACCTGGAGGTGTGAGATCGACGCCCATGGGCTATCGATCGGCTCGAGGTCGGTCGCGCCGGGGCGGAGCGCCGTGAGTCGAGCTTCGTCATCACTCCGATGCACGCTGATCAGAATGCCGTCGTCGAGGAAGCCGTAATCGGACAACCCAAAGACCCAGTCCGGCCCCGCGAATTCCGCTTCGAGGGGTGCGAGCGCTTCGGCGGTTCCACTCTCAGCAACACGGTAGAGATTCCACCATCCACTGCGGTCGCTGATGAAGTGCAGCAGGCCGTTGGGGCTCCACCGCGGCTGGACAACACTCTCGTCGACCGCGCCCGCCACCACCGTCGAGGCGCCAAGCGTGCCGTCCTCGAGAATCTCGTCGACGCGCAGCTCTGTGCCATTCCATGGCATCTGTGGGTGGTCCCAGCTCAGCCAGGCAAGCTGCCTCCCATCAGGCGAGATCCGCGGCGAGGAAACGAAGTCGGTGCCCGTCGCAACGACCCGAGGTTCGTCGGAGCCATCGGCCGCGAGCAAGACGATTTCGTTGATCGCCTCGATGCCCTCGATGTGTCGCTCTCGCACGCAGTAGATCCGGCGTCCGTCCGCACTCACGTCACCATCTCCGTAGCGGTCCCCAGCCGGAATCGCTGGCTCCGAGGTGATCGGCGAAGCCTTGCCCGGTTCGTCGATTCGGTGTAGTCGCTGGTTGTCGAATCGCGCCGCGTAGACGGTTGAGCCGTGCACCCAGTGCTCGCCACCGCCGTACTCGTGGACACGCGTCCGCGCGTTGAAGTCGGCTGGCGTCACCTCGACGGTCGTGCCGTCCGAGGCCCGACGCACGATCGCCTGCCGCCCACCCTCGAACGGACGGCCTTCGACCCAGTAGAAGGCGCCGTTGCTTGCCGTGAGTGCCATCAGCCGCACACCAGCGCTCGCCACCTGCTCCGCAGCAAGCGGCGATGGCCAGGAGCCATAGGGCAGTACGTCAATCATGCGATCCTCCTCGGGCGAGCATGAACGGGCAGCGTACCGAAGTCACTCCGTTCATCGGAGTCGGCCTGCTACAGTCGCGCCGCGAACCAGCCACCAATCAAAGAAAGCGAGCTCTACGTGTTCAACGGCCTCGATCACATTGTCATTTCACTGCCCGACATGGAGGCAGGGGAGAAGCAGTACAACGCAATCTTCGGCCGCGAACCCAGTCGCACTGGCGAAGGGCCCGGCATGCTGACGGCCCACTACGATTTCGACGAGGGCACGGTCGAGATCGTGGCGCCCACCAACGAGGACGGACCGATCGCGAAGCACGTCGGCCGCACCGGCGGCGGGATGTACCTGCTGGCGATGAAGGTGGATGACATCCAGGATACGCTCGCCGACCTCCGGTCGAAGGAGGTTCGGTTGATAGGCGATCCCGGCGAGGGGAACGAGGTCAAAGGCCAGGTCTTCGTCCACCCCAGCGCGACGTGTGGTGTACTCCTCCAGCTCGTCCAGTCCTAGGAACCCCGCGCCTGCCGGCGCGAAGCGTCACCGGGTCGAGGACCGTCTACGGCCCCTCGGTGCGAGCGATCGTTCGAGGCGGGAACTGCTGGTGCGGGAATCCTGCCAGCGCTGCCTCGTCGAGCTCGATGCCGAGGCCAGGCGTGCGCGGGAGCTCGATGTAGCCGTCGATCACCTCGAACGGTTCGACTGCTACATCGCGACCGAACTCCTCGAGGTTGGCGAAGTACTCGGTGATCAGGAAGTTCGGCATCGTGGCCGACACCTGGAGCGTTGCCGCGAGTCCGAGCGTCGTGCTGTTGTAGTTATGTGGTGACACCGCGACGAAGTAGGTTTCGGCCATCGCCGCAATCTCCTTCAGTTCAAGGATCCCGCCGACGTTGCAGACGTCGGGATTGGTGATGTCGGCGGCACGCTGCTCGAAGACCTCGCGGAACTCGAACTTGGTGTGCAGCTCCTCGTCAGTCACGACGGGAATCGATATCTCGCGCCGCACCTCTGCAAGCGCCGTCACGTTCTCGGCGAGCACCGGCATCCCAGCGCGCTTCCCCGCCAGATCCCACATCGCCATCTCAAGTCCGCTGATCGCGGAGTAGTAGTCCGTCGCACCCCGGCGTGCGGCGAAGTGGTTGTAGGTAGCGTCCGTGAACTGCTTGATCTGCCTCGAATTCCAGCCGACGACGTACCGTTTGAGCTAGTCAAGGTGCGCGACGATCTGAGTGTCGCGGTTCGCCTGTGTGTGTAGCACTCGCCTCACCCACGACGGCCGTCAGCCGTTTCGAGCCGTACGAACAGCAGGTTCTTGCCGCGCCCGGGATGGGCGAGGAAGTGAGTCAGTTTGGTGATCGTCGTCGGCATTGCCAGACTCCCTCGAACTCACGCTGCCCGAGCAGGTCGAGTCGAGCTCGATCGCGGGAAGGGCGTGCCGAAGATAGTTGACTAGGGCTCCGGTCCCGCAGGACAGGCGCCTGCGGCACAGTCCGGGCGCTCACCTCAAAACACAGCAGCGGGGCTAGCTGTACTAGGCGTGAGACACGGCTGACCGGTGGGAGACCGCTGAGCGAGCCATGGGGCTTCCGCCGGTTGTATCAGCGGCCCCAGCCCGAGAGCGCGCGGGCGCGGTGAACACTGGCCGGGTAAGCGAAGCCGTAGGCCCAATCACGGAGCCAAGCCTGACTGAAGCATAACCGCGGCTCGAGGGGTACCGACCACCGTCACTACCGAGGACCGCGGGACCCGCACATGCCTGACCACGCACCTGGATTCGTCTTGTGGTTCACCGGGCTCTCTGGCGCAGGCAAGTCGACTCCCTCCGAGTTGATCGCGACCGAGCTTCGAGGGCGCGCCCTGCCCGTCGAGCTACTCGAAGGCGACAAAGTGCGTGAGTTTCTCTCGAAGGGCCTCGGCTTTTCGCACGAAGATCGCGACATGAACGTGCTCCGGATCGGTTATGTCGCGATCCTACTCGCCAAGCACGGGCTGGTCTCGATCGTTGCCGCCATCTCGCCCTATCGCGAAACGCGGGACCGAGTGCGCGCCGCCGCAGATCGATTCGTCGAAGTGTATGTCGATTGCGTCCTCGAACATGGGCGTGGCACGCGACGTGAAGGGCCTCTACGCCCGCATCCGTCCAGGTGAAATCGAGCAGTTCACCGGTATCTTTGCCCCCATACGAGGCTCCCGAGTTGCCTGAAATTCGGGTCCACAGTGGGACCCAGACCGTCGAAGAGTCGCTTGCCGACATCCTGCGCTAGCTGGAGAGCGATCAACTGATCCCGGCGGCCTCCACTACCTAGTGCGTCTCTGTCTCAGGCGTCAGGCGTCAGGCGTCAGGCGCACCGTACGCACCGCCAGGCCACGCATCGAGGTCACCTCAAGCATCCAATCACCCTCGTGAATTGCACCCCCGACCTCGGGAACTCGACCGAGGCGCTCCATTACCAGGCCACCAACCGTCGTGTACGGGCCATCGACGTCGAGCAAGACATCGAGTTCATTGAGGTCGTGGAGGGGGAACTCGCCGCGGATCTCCAGCGTCCCGTCGGGTTCGCGACGAACCATCTTCACCTTTGGATCGAACTCATCGAAGATCTCGCCCACGATTTCCTCAACCAAATCCTCGACGGTGACCATCCCGTCGATGCCGCCGTGCTCGTCAGCGACCAGCGCCATCTGTAGACGCTGGGTCTGCATCTCCCGGAGAGCGTCGAGCACCCGCACGAACTCGGGGAAGACGATGGTCTCCCGGCTGTGATCACCAACCGTGCCCTCGGCGTCGACCAGATCGAGGACGTGAATCGTACCGACGACGTGATCGAGGTCGTCGTGGATCACTGGCGCCCGGGTGTGACGGGACTCGCGGAGCAGTGCGAGTCCCTCGGCAACAGTCGAGTCAGCGTGGAGCGAAACGATCGCGCGGCGTGGCACCAGCACCTCGCGCACGGTGAGTTCGCTGCTCTCGAAGGCGCCGGAGATCATCCGCCGCTGGTCGATGCCGAGCGCTGTAGTGGAGGCGATCATGTCTCGGATTTCTTCGGCGCCCATCGGCTGACGCCCGGCTTCGGGATCCACGCCCGCGAGACGCACGAGGCCGTTCGTCACCGCGGCGAGCAGCCAGACGATCGGGCGCGCGACCACAGCCAGTAGGTGCAGCGGACGTGCCGCGAACATCGCCCATCCGGCGGATCGCTGCATCGCGATCCGCTTCGGAGCGAGCTCCCCCAACACCAGGGTGGCAAACGCCAACAGCACGGTGACAAGCACGACTGCAACCAGCTCGGCCGCGTCGCCAAACAGGTTCTCGAAGCTCGGAATCAGCGGTTTGGCGAGGCTCACGGCGGCCACCGCCGAGGCGAGGAAGCCAGCGAAGGTAATGCCGACCTGAATCGTGGAGAGGAACCGCGTTGGATCGGCGGCCAGTCGAGCGGCCATTGCGCCAGACCCGCCGCCGCGCTCCAGGCGTTCGAGGTCTCGCTGGCTGAGCGAGATCAGCGCGAGTTCCGCACCTGCGAACAGTGCGTTGACGCCGATCAACAAGGTGATCACACCGAGCTGCCACCACACCGCGTTCATCGGTGACGTCTCATTTAACCGAGGATCGGCGTGCCCTCGAGGTAGCCGACCTCGAGTAGGTCCAGCCGAGGTGCCACGCGACCCAGCTCCGCCCGGATCGGTACCATCGCCTCTTCCGTGGTGCCGTCGGCCGTCACCGGCGGCATCCAATCGTCGTGATGACCGAGCACCATCTGCGCGGGACGGAGCATCTCCGCCATCCGTCCGATGAACTGGGCAAGCGAGCCCTGGATCGGCTCACCATCGATGTTGCCGCGGCCAGCCATGGCGACGATCGCGAAATCAGGGCGCAGATCCTTGATGACGCCGGTCCAGCAGCCCGAGGTGTCGTGGTAGAAAACCGAGCCGTACGGCGTCTCAATTATGTACGCGAGCGCGCCGCCGGTGTGCGCGCTGTGCAGCACGTGCGACATGTGCTCTTGAACCTGCGCCATCAGCTCGGGGTCGCGCCCGTTCCCACCCAACGGCCCTGCTCTGCTCACCGCGGCTCGCTCAATCTCGCTCAGTCTAAGGTGCCCCGTCTCCACAACGTCGGCGCCACCCGCCGAGATGCCGCCCACCCACACACAGGAGTGCAGGCTCGGGTAGACGGTGACGGCGATGTCGTCACTCAGCCGATGGCGCTCACCTCCCTGTGAGGGCCGCAACTGCCCCTCGCTGACGCCCACCCCCGCGATCAGCCGCGTGCTCTCCGTGGAGCCGATCACCGTCGCGCCCGTGTTCGCTGCGATCACCTCGGCCCCCGCGATGTGGTCGAAGTGCGCGTGGCCCACGAGGACCGCGTCGGCCCGATCAACCTCGGCGGCGCACAGACCGACCGCGGCGGCGGACGGCACCCGGTCCATGTAACCGTCGAGGAAGATCACGTAGTCGTCGACGGTCAGTCGGAACGTCGCGCACCCGAGCCAGTCCAGTGTCACAGCCATCAGGCAGCGCTCCCTTCGAGCGATAGCATCCCGCCGACGACCTCGCGCGCGGCGCGCGCCCAGCGGGCGACGCACTCCGCATCGACCGCCTGCTCCACCACATCATTCGGCGAATGGAAATAGGCGTGGCCGCCGAGGAAGCTGATGTATCGCGTCCCCAACTCGCTGACCACCACCGATTCGCCACCAAGCGATGGCCCGGGCTCCCGCGACTCACTCGGCTCAAGCGACTCCGAGGTCAGCGCGCCACGAAGCAGTTCGTTGAGCTCCGTGTCGCTCGACGCGACGATGGCTCGCGGCTCCTCGCGCGCTCCGATCGAGGCCCCGAGGTGGAGCCACGCCTCGGCGTCGGCGATGCGTTCGCGGTGGACGCGCGTGTAAGCGCGGATGCCGTAGAAGTTCAGCTCGTGCCCGGAGCTGGCGAGAAGGTGGACCGTCCTCGGAGGGGGATTGGCTGCGAGGCTCTCGGCGAGCGCGAGGAACGCGGCGATGCCGCCGCCACGTTCTGCAGCGCAGGTGAACCAGCCGGACTTGGGCGTGACGATGCCGATCGCGGGGAGAGCCGAGTCTTCACCTTCGATGGTTGCGATCACATTGGTGGCGTTCGAACGCAGCCGCTCCCCGTCGACCTCGAAGTCGACTTCGCCTCGAATCATGATCTGCGACTGCAGCGTCGAGGCCACCGAGCGCGGGATCTGTAGCACCGGTAGCCCGTGTGGCGACTCGATACGGTGCGCGTTGCGCAGCACGATCCCGCCGTCGCGGTCCGCGCTCGGGAGTATGAGGCCAATCGCGCCCTGGTCGGTTAGTTCCTCGATGCGATCCCCGATTTCGAGACCGGACCATCGAGGGTCGGCACGCATCACCGAGGTCGCGAGCACGATCTTCGCGAACGGTTCTTCGTCGGTGTCCTCGCAGAGCTCACCGTCGATCCCCCCATATTTCGTGAAGCCCGCGTCGTAGAGCGGGATGCCTTCGATGCGATCGGAGCCGATCCGCAGTTCGGCGCGCCGCAGCTCCACCCGAGGGAACGAGAACCGCTCGGATTCGGCATTCACACCGGCCTCCGCGAGCTCCTCGACCAGCCACTTGCTCGTGGCGTCGTCGGCTGGCCATCCAGTGCGGTGGATGCCGAGGTCCTCGTAGGCCTGGATCCGGGCCTCGATCGCGGCGGGCTCGTAGCCGGTGGTTAGTGGGAGCACGTTGCTCGCTCCTTCGTGCCTTCGCGATCAACCACGCGGGAAGCCGAGGTCGCGCGTGGTACTCACGTTGCGCTGAATCTCACTCGCGCCCTGGGCGATCGTGTCCGGAATGGCCGCAAGGTACTCGGGGCCCCATCCGCCATCCCAACGGCCCGAGCTCTCGTCGCCGCCTGAGAGTTGGCCGTGCAAGCCGAAGGCGTTGACGCCGAGGTTGTGCAACGCCTGGCTCGTCTCGCTCGCGAGGAGTTTGAAGATCGACACCTCGTAGTTGGGGCGCAGGCCAGCGTTTTGCATCGACCCCACCCGGTAGGCCAGGAGGCGCGACGCCTTCACGCCGCATACCTCGGGAGTTCACGCTCGACTGCGGACATCCCGCGCAGCGAGTCGACGAGGCGGTCAAAGAGTTGGTCGAAGCTGGCGATACGCGTGATGCCGGAGCGCTCGAAGTCGATCGTCGTCGCGTTGATGTACCAGCCGCGGTTCTCGTCGCCGATCAGGTGGTCGGCAGGCACGCGTACGTCTTCGAGAAAAATGCGGTTGAAGTGGCGCCGCTCATGCAGGTCGATCAGCGGCTGCAAGTCTGCTCCGGAAGCATCGAGCGGCACGACTATCATCGAGATACCCCGATGCTTGGGCGCCTCCGGGTCGGTACGGACGACGGTCCAGAGGTAGTCCGAGTAATGGGCACAGCTTGTGAAGATATTCTCGCCGGTCAGAACCCACTCATCGCCGTCACGCTTACCGATCGTCTCGACACCGGCGCGGTCTGAGCCAGCATTCGGCTCGGATAGGCCCATCGCAAACGAGATTTCGCCGGCCGCAATACGGGTGAAGCTCTGCTTCTGCGCCTCGGAGCCGTGCAGGATGATCGAAGGGCCGACCTGTTGGACCGCACAGCGGTGGTGCTCCTGGGGAGCGCCCGCATAGTACATCTCCTCTATGTAGATCATCTGGTCGATCTTGCTTCGGGCCTGCCCACCGAACTCGACCGGCCAGGCGATGCCCAGCCAACCTCGCTCCGCGGCGGCGCGGCTGAACTCGGGCGACCAGCCCGGCTTCCGCTCAGCGTGCTGGTGGTTCCAGAACGCCTCGGTGAGCGTTTCGTCGAGAAATATGCGCACCTCGGTACGGAACGCCTCCTCTTCGTCGGTGAATCGGAAATCCATGCCGCCTCCGAGCGCGCCGTGATTCTAGAGCACGACGAGTGCTTCGTTGAAGATTGAGGCAGAAGTGGGTTAGCGGCGGAGCGCAGCCGGTATCTTGCGTCGCTCTTCGACCTCGAGGCATTCGCCGTCGCGCACCTCGAAGACCCGCGTCGCGACGCGATCGAGTATCTCCGGGTCGTGGCTCGCGCAGATCACGGTGCCGTCGTAGCTCTCGAGCGCGCTGATCAGCTTCCGCTGGGTCGTGCGATCGAGGTGGTTCGTCGGCTCGTCGAGCAGCAGGACGTTCGCCGGGCGGATCAGGAACTTGGCGAGGGCGACGCGACTGCGCTCGCCTCCGGACAGCACTGAGACTGCCTTCTGTACATCGTCGCCGGTGAACAAGAACCGACCGAGCACCCTGCGCAACGCGCCGTCGCTCTGGCCGTCGGCCACGGCGCGCACTTCGTCGAGCACGGTACGACGTGGATCGAGCGCCTCGTCCTGGTGCTGGTCGTAGTAGCCGAGTTGGGCACGGGGCGCCCATTCGATCTGGCCCTGACTAGCCTCGAGTTCGCCCGCGAGGATGCGGAGCAACGTCGATTTGCCCCCGCCGTTCGGACCGATCAGCACAATCTTGTCGCCACGTTCGACGTGGAGGCTCGCGTCGATCAGCACGATCTGGTCGTCGTACTGGTGGCCGACGTGTTCGGCTGCGAGGACATCAAGCTCCGTGCGGCCAACAGCCGAGAGCTCGAAGTGGACTTCGCGTTCGGAGCGGGTGCGCTCGATCCGGTCGACCTTCTTCAGCGCCTTCTCGCGGCTGCGTACCTGCGTGGCCTTGGTCGCCTTGGAGCGGAAGCGCTCGATGAAACGCTCTTGTTTCCCGATCACTCGCTCCTGGCGGACGGCCGCCGCGTCCTGTGCCGCGAGCTGGGCAGCCTTCTGGCTCTGGTAGGCGGTGTAATTGCCGGGGTAGCTGGTCACCCGGCCGTCGCGCAGATCGAGGACACGGTTCACGACCAGGTCGTGGAACGCACCGTCGTGCGTCACCAACAGGATCGTGCCCGGGTAGGAGGCGAGTTCGTCGCCCAGCCAGTCCTGCGCCGCCTGGTCGAGGTGGTTTGTCGGCTCGTCGAGCAGCAGGTGGGCCGGTCGGTGGACCAGCACCTTGGCGAGGGCGATTCGCATCTGCCAGCCCCCGGAGAATTCACCGCAGCGCTTCTGCGCGTCATCCGACGCGAAGCCCAACCCGGCGAGCACGCGCCCGATGCGCTTGTCGATGCGATAGCCATCGAGTGCGTCGAAGCGTTCGAAGAGCTCCGCCTGGCGCGTGATCTGGGCGTCGAGGTCGCCGTCGCCTCGAGCGATCTCGTCCGCGAGGGTCTCAAGCTGGAGTTCGATCGATCGCGCCTCGGGGAAAGCCTCCCACATCTCGGTAACGACCGGGTTCGAGGCCTCAAGCCCCGCTTCCTGCTTTAGAAATTCGAGGTCGCCGCCGCGGTGACCCGCGGTACCGGTGTCGGGGACCTCGTCGCCAGCCATGACGCGCATGAGCGTGGATTTACCTGCACCGTTCGGGCCCACGAGGCCAACACGCTCGCCATCGCCGATGGAGAACGTGACGCCAGCGAGGACCTCGTCGCTGCCAAACGACTTCGTAATCGAATTCGAGTAAAACATTGTGAGTGCGAGGCTAACTGAGCCGTCGGAAACGTGGAATCAAGAGAAGCGCTGATGTTGCGAGCACGGCACAGATCGTGGCCTGGATGAGAATCGCGACCGTGACGCCGAGCAGACTCACCAGCAGCCCGGCGAGCAGCGCGCCGAGCGGCATCGAGCCTTGCGAGGCCAGCGCGTTCACCGACATCACACGCCCCATCACGTCCTGCGGCGTGTGGGACTGCAGAAGCGACTGGCTCATCGAGACGAAGAACCCGCCGAAGGCGCCCCAGAAGTAGAAGAACATCATCGCCATCCAGACCTCCGGAGACAGCGCGATGCCGATGAAGCAAATGCTGCCTCCGATCAGCGCCATCGCGAAGAATCCGCCCTTGTTCGGCATCCCACCCAGCGAAGTCAAGAACAGCGAGGTGCTCAGCGTCCCGGCAGCCATCGCCATAAACATGAACCCCAGCACCTGTGCTCCGCCGTTCAATCCATCCTTGACGATCACGGGGACCAGCGTCTGGTTCGGGCCGATCATGAACAACCCGGTGTTGACCATCAGGCCGATGATCACGAACAGCGGCATGTTGGAGCGCAGGAACCGCCACGCCTCGGAGAGGTCACCTCGGATCGAGAACTTGGCACGATCGGGGCGTTCCTCGAGACGCATCGATTCACGGCTCATCGGGAAGAGGGTGACTGTGCTCAGGACGATGAACGCTGCTTGGACGGCGAACGATGCCTCAACGCCACCGACCGCGATCAGACTTCCCGCGAGCCCGGGGCCGATCAACTGCGAGCTCGTCCGCGCCATCGAGCCGGTCACCACCGCATTAAGCAGGTGCTCCCGCGGCACCAACATCGGAATCATCGCCTGACGGGTTGGGAGGCCGATCGCGGTGCTACTCCCGAGGATCACTGCGTAGATCAGGGCGAGTGGGGCTGTGGCAAGGTCGGCTGCAACGAGCACCGCGAAGGCCACCGCCGATACAGCCGCGATGACCTGGGTGATGAGCAGGAGCTTCCGCCGGTCCCAGCGATCGGCGAGGACCCCGGCGGGCATCGTCAGGAAGAACAGTGGCAGCCCTCGGACAGCCACGGCGACGGCGACCCAGGTAGCCGAGTCGGTCAGCTCGAGCATCAACCAACCGAGGGCGACGTTCGCCATCCCCTGATCGATGAAGACTGCCGTGGTGCTGACCCAGTAGTACCGAAAGTCGCGATAGCTCATCGACGGGAACGACGGCAGCGGTAGGCGCCCCCTCCGCCCGTCCGTGGGAGGTTGGGGCGCCTCCGGCGACGCTGAGACGGGCGCGGGATCGCGAACGGTCATCGAGTTCCGATCATGAAGGGGTCACCATACGCGCCGCGGAACCGGAGCCGTAATCAGGCTGGCGATCGGGGACAGCAAACCGTGGATGCGCAGCCACCAGCGGTCAACTTTCAGAGTGATAGGTTCGAGACTGCCCCACTATGGACCGGAGCTGCTCTTGCGACCCGCTTGGTTCGCGACGCTTGCCCTGGTACTCGCCGCCACACTGAGCGCCGCTTGCGGCGATGGCGACACCTCCGGCGCAGCTGGCTCCCACTCGGTTGTGGCTGCGATCTCCACCGCCCCCACCGAAGAACCCACGCCAAAACCGCTGGCAAGCGGGCCCGGCCTCACCATCCCATCAGCAGCACCCGAGTTCATCCGCCTCGAAGGGTGGATGAACTCCAAGGCGCTGACCACGGAGGGGCTGGCGGCAGCCAATCGGGTCGTCCTCGTCGACTTCTGGACCTATACCTGCATCAACTGCATCCGCACGCTGCCGTTCTCGCGCGATTGGCACGACAAATACGCGGATCACGGGCTAACGATTGTGGGCGTGCACGCGCCGGAGTTCGACTTCGAGGAGGAGCGGGACAACGCCCTCGCGGCGGTCGATCGGCACGCGATCGGCTATCCGGTGGCGCAGGACAACGAGATGGCCACGTGGCGCGCTTGCAACAACTTCTTCTGGCCCGCGAAGTACCTGATCGGCGCCGACGGCAACGTCCGCTTCCAACACTTCGGTGAGGGCCGCTATGACGAGACCGAGTCGCAGATCCGGCGTGCCCTTGAGGATGCCGATTACGACGTGAGCACGATCCCGCTCGGCGGCGTCGACTCGCAGCGGTTGGACCCGCACGCGCGGACGATCACCCGCGAGTTGTACGGCGGCTACGAGCGGAACTACACCGAGAACGGCCTCTACGCAGCGCAGGCCGCCTACTACGAAGGGCCTGACCACACCGTCGAGTATCAGGACGTCCTGCCGGAGACCGAACGGAATC
>Ga0115002_10006854_pt1 | contig 12987 bp, 13 predicted proteins | sample ArcticOcean_MG_C_8_FD_89576 | JGI IMG/M metagenome (GOLD analysis project Ga0115002, IMG submission 89576) | Marine microbial communities from western Arctic Ocean - ArcticOcean_MG_CB11_86 | ecosystem: Environmental > Aquatic > Marine > Oceanic | place: Arctic Ocean: Canada Basin | collected...
GCATTTCTCTCACGAGTATCCTTTAAAAACCCTTGATAATCCCACCAAGTTCCATAATCACAATAACTAACTATTACTTCCTTATCATCATCAATACTATCGAAGATTAAACTTACAGCATGGACTGGACCATATCGCCCTTCAACAGGCACTTCATAAATTTTTCCGTGGGGACAAAAAGAATTTAAAATCTTACGCATATTTGTTTCTGTAAGATGTTCGTTATTACAAATAAATTTTATATTATTTTCTCCTGTAAAAAGATTAACAACATGTTCAATTATAGGTTTATTATCTACTACGATTAGTGGCTTTGGTATATTGTATCCGGCATTTACAAATCTTTGTCCCAATCCAGACATAGGAATTATAATTTGCACTTCTTTTTTTGTATTATTCCATTTATCAATATTATAATACTTTGAACATATCATATCTAATTCAATATTATTTTTGTCAAAATAATCCTTATATTCATATATTTTTTCTGGTTGTTGTTGCAATTCGGGTGAGACAAAGCATAATTTAAATCCTGCTTCTTTTAATATTTTATAATTTTCTTTATTTAATGGATTTTTAGTAAAACAATCAACCCATACCCAATCAACTTTACTTTTCATCGCTAATATCATATCCAATCCTTCAAATTCAGAGAAACGAATTGCACAATTTTTCTCTCCTGCATTACTTAATTTATAAATCATTGGAAATGATGAATCAAGAAAAAAATAGTTTGTAATATTATATTTTTTAAGTAACTCTAATACTTTATATTCTATTCTTTCACTTTTAATATTTAAAATAATAAAAGAATGGCGATAATATTTTAAAAATTCATCAAAATTTTCTCCACTTTTGAATGGATCATGTGAAATATAAATATCTCCATTTAGATTATCACGTAAATCTATTTCAATACCATATTTATGTGGTATTTTCTTTAATTCTTCAACTGTATTTATTCGATGGCAACAATAAAGAGTCATATAATTATAGTTTGTTTGTTTTTTAAATAAATATAAAATTATTTGTATTATAATTTCTATTAAATCCATAACTTATTCCCAAGCTATTTATTTCCAAATTATTATTTTTACAAAAATTATATAATATTGCTTCATTAGGGCAACAAGACCCACAATTAATCAAATCATCATAATAATTAAAAATTTTTTTACAATTATTGGAAACTATCCATATTTCACTCATAGGCTCACCTCTATCACTTACAAAATGATTATAAATATTGAAAAAATTTACTTTTTCTTTGTGACATTTATTAAAATCAATATTGATATTCATATTTTTTGCATAATTTAAATGATAATCTCTATTATATTGTGGTGAAAGCGCACGCTTATGGGGTGAACTAAATAATGGACTATAAGTATCAAACCTTGTTTTTATTAACCAGTCATATTCATCGGGGTTGTCACATAGTTCAAATGCTTTCTTACAACTATACGCACAGGATTGAGGTACTTTTGGATTAACATTTTTGTCATACCAATTATAAAATTTTTCATAATATTCTAAATTTTCTACATCTCTAAAATTTTCTTGTTTATTTAATTTTATTTTTTCAAAATCAATCTGTACATCTTGTTTAATTTTTTTAGGATTGTAACTATTAATTAATATGTTATGAACATCTTTATTATACATTAAATTATTATGAGTAATTTCCCCTTTCGCCATGCTCCAAACAGCATTATTATCTTTTGGTATCCAGTAATGTATATAAATATCAAAATCAATATTTTTAACTTTAAAATAATTAATTAAGGATAAATCTATTAATCTGGGCTGTCCTGAAATAAAAATAGCTATTTTTATTTTCATTATAATTTAAATACAACTATTTTTATTTAAATTATCATGAAAATTGATTTATTCAAAAAATTATCGATATTTAAAAATATATTCAAAACGGATAGTAATAACAGAGAAATTAACATTTATAAAGTACATAATACTAATCTAACTGGTCATTCTCTTTTTTATCCGAATGTGTTATTAAAAACAACAAACAGTCTTATTTTACCTTTATTAGAAAAAACGATGTCATTAAAATCAGGGACAATATATGAAAAACTAAATATGGAATATGAATATCAAGAAAATATAATAAATAGTGAAATTGACGTTCCCCTATTTTTTTTTGTTTATAATACTGATAATTATTTTCATTTTATATATGATACATTGCCATATTTAATATCATATTTAGAATTAAAAAAAGAAATTCCAACGTTAAAACTTTTAATGCAATATCCTAATCCGCAAAAAAAAGAGCTGTATCGCTTTGTAATAGAATTTTTAGAAATATTAAATATTACAAAAAATGATATTATAATAGCAGATAAAAATACCAATTACAATGAAATATATATTTCCACATCATATACACATGATATTGATTCAAACTTTCCACCCAGAAAAGAAATATTTGATTTTTATAAGCAAATTGTAAATATAGTAAACAAAAATTACAAACCTATAAAAACACCAAAAAAAATATATATTTCGAGGAGAACTTGGTTACATAATGATTTTTCCAATATAGGTACAAATTATACAACAAGAAGAAGACTAGTAAATGAAGATGAATTAGTTGATAAATTGGTAAAAAAAGGTTATAAGGAAATTTTTGCTGAAAAATTAACAACAATAGAAAAAATTCAGTATTTTTCAAATGCTACTCATGTTATAGGTGCTATTGGGGGTGGGTTAGCAAATGTTTTATTTTCAAAAAAAGATACAAAACTAAAAGCTATTATATCTCCAACATTTTTAGATGTAAATAACCGATTTAAATTTTGTTTAGATTGTGTAGATGTTGAATATGATATGAGAACAAAGCATGTAGAAAATACAGAATTTAAAACATATATGAGAGTCAAAACACTAGACGGATTAATAGTTGGTGAAATAGAAAAAATACATGATAATAAAATTTTAGTATCATATACAGATGGCTCAAATACAGGATGGAATTCACAAAGTAAATATAAAAAAATAGAATTAAATATTAATAATGTTGAAAAATTAGATGAAGGATTAAACAGTCCATGGAAATTATATTTAAAGGCATAGTTGTGTAATATTAATAAAATATGTTTACTGTAAGAAAAAAATGTATATTCTGTGATTTAAAATTAAGCGATACATATTTTAAACATGATTATGAAATTCCTGTTGCCTGTTATTCAACGGATAACCCCTGTTATAATAAAATACCATACAATATATTAACATGTCCACAGTGTAAAACAATACAAACAAAATATTTGGGTGATTTAAATGAAATATATAAAGTAAATCATGCAGATAGTACAGGAACACTTATGAAAGGATTACATAATAAAGTAAAAGATATAATTATTTCATATAAAAATAGTAATATAAATATAAATAACATAGTAGAAATTGGAGCAGCAAAGGGAGTTTTAAGCGATTTAATATTAGATGATAATATTGTATCAAAATATTATATAATTGAACCAAATTATTTTGGTAAAAAAAGAGAAAATAAACATATTATTAATGATTATTTTGAAAATGTAAAATTTGAAGATTATAAAGATTGTAATACACTATTAATTTCTCATGTATTTGAACATTTTTATAATCCTAAAGAAATATTATCTGTTATACAAAAAAATAAATATATAGAGAATTTTATATTGGTTTGGCCTGATTTGGAATATTATAAAGATAATAAAGTATATCACGTATTAAACACTGAACATACTTTTTATGTTGATAATAATTTTATTAAAGATTTATTAAATAATAGTGGATTTTCATTAATAAATAAAGAAGGTTATAAAGGACATTCTGTTATTTTTACATTTAAACGAGAACAAAATTTACAATTAAAAGAATTGAAAAATACCAATTATAACATTGATAATTATTATAATGGAATTATTAATTTGTTACCTTCAATAAATAAATTTATAGAAACCAATAATAATAAAAAAATAGCAATATGGCCGTGTTCTGTACATACACAATTTTTATTAATGTTTTTAAAAAATTTAAAAATCATAAATATAATTGATAATAGTCCAAATAAAATTAATAAATACATTTACGGGTATAATATTAAATGTTTAAATTTTAAAAAATATGTGAATGATAACAATTTCGCTGTTATATTAAATGGCGGTGTATTTAACAATGAAATAAAGTCATATGTAACAAATAAAAATGTTATATATATATGAAAATGATAAAGATGATTTTATAAATCTCCAATACTAGCCTTAAAGGATTAAATAGTCCTTGGATATATGAAAATTTATAATTGTTGTCTATATTTTTCTGCATCCCAATTATTTAAAAAACAAATTTCATCCTGCGATAAATATTGTTTTTTTTCTATAGTATCTAAAATAAGTAAGTTTGCCTTTAAAACATCTTCTATTTCCCTACATTTTTTTAAGCTATTCGCCGCTATAAATAAAAAATTATCCATAATTAAAATTTTTGGTAATTCCTTATAACTTTGATAGTATTCATCAATATCTTCAATGTTTCCAATAACAGGTTTTATACCACAATATATCAATGCATCGGGAAAGGTGATATTTTCTTTAAACAAATCTATATTATGTTCAATATAATTTTTTATTAATATATCTTGTGATAAATAGGTAATAATATTTATCTTGTAGTTTTCAAAAATATAATCACTTATTTTGTTTGTCAGTTTATATTTTGAACTATCAAACATATTATAAGATTCACATTTATCAATAATATTATTCAATATTATCTTAATATTGCTATATTCATCTGTAGTAATAATTAAACCATGATTGTCTAAAAATATAATTTCTTCACCTGAATAGTATTTTTGTATTTCATTATAAACTTTTATTCCTGGTGTAAAATAGTCAATAATCAACGATTCAGGAAATAATTTTTTTATTAAATTTTTAGAATTTTTTAATATCAAAATTTTATTTACTTGAATAGGGTGTAAATGTACTGTATATTTTTTTAATATACTATGCATATATGTTTCAATCGATCCGCGTAATTTTCCAAGGACATTATAATCAGTAATTTTTTTTTTTAGTTTATTATTGGATAAATCATTTAATAGTTGTTTATTATTAATACAAACATAGCCTTTGTTAATATTTATATCTGTTAAATTATATCCAGACGCTTTTATAAACATAAATTTATCAAATTTTACTGACGTATTTCCTCCTCCAGCTTGAACTAAATCAAATCGTCCCCCACAATATTTTGAAATATTTTGTAACTTATTAAGTTCATTATAAATATTTAAAAAAAGACTATATAATTCTTTAAAATCTATAAATTTTGTATATTGTTTATTGATTTCAAATAAATTTGTAATGTGAAAAGCATATATATTAGCATTAATTGCGCCTACTATATCTTTTTCAAAATTATCACCTATCATTATCGTTTCATTGCGATTAGCATTCATTTTCATTAAAATATAATTAAATGCATGAACACTTGGTTTTTCACACCCTATTTCTTCACTGGTTACAATACAATTAATATAATTGTAAATATCTAACTTATGTATTTTTTCTAGTTGATACTTAGTTTCATAATCTGTTAATATACCAATATTAATTCCTAATTTTTTATTCCATTCTAAAAATTCTAATACTCCAGTATTTAATTTCATATTAGAATAAAATGCATTCCAATATATATTATTTGCACTGTCAATATTTTTTATTGATAACATTTCAAATAATTGTTTAAATTTTATTAATTTATTATGAGACGAAGCAGTATTAACGGTTAAAATTTTATGACTTTTATCAATATCATCATACATTTTTAAAAAATTTTCTCTAGAAATTTCTGAAGATATATTATAATATACAGCATTCATGGCAACAGTATGACAAATATCATAATTATATAAGGTGTTATCTAAATCAAAAATAATATTTTTATAAAACATATAATTATATTTATATATATAATAAAATTTAAATATTATTTATTGAACTAATATTTTTAATAATATATTTAATTATTTTATAATAATTTTCATTATTAATATTTAATTTATAATAGTTCATTTCTTCGGTAATTTCATGGATATCTTGTTTTATAAATTTCCATAATTTAAAAATATTATATTTTTTTTTTATAAATAAATTAAGTTTTATCTTATAATTTCTCTCCAAGTCGTCAAAAGAAATATTATCATCGGTATAAAAATTAATAATTATATCTGCTTTATTTATTTGAGGTAATATATATTTTTTATAATCAGCACTTCTCTTCTGAATACTTTTAAAAACCTTTTCTACGGAATAACCTCTTTTTTTTGTGTCTCTTTTTATTTTCCAAAATATGTTTAAATCTTTCATAGTATCCATAAAAATATTAATATTTGATTTTGTATTATATAAGGCGTGTAATCCACAAACTATAACAGTATTTTTACTTTCTATAGTTTCTTTAGATGTAAATTTACCATTTTTGTGATCATAATCAACTTGATAAATTTTCTTTCCTATTTTTAAATCAAATACGTCTTTGTTCATTTTTGTTAAATAATTTGCTTCTGGATTTAAATGTGTATATTTTTCCCAATTTTTATCACCCCTTTCCCATTTATGATATCTATCACATTCTAATATAAAACTATTTGAAATATCTTTTGTTAACATTCTGGTTAAGGCCGTTTTACCAGAACCAGAATTGCCCGATATAGATATTATATTACATAGTGATAATATCATAGTATAATTAATATTTTGTTCTTCGTATTTAATATTATTATTATTTAGATAATGAAACATTAATGTTTCTTGGCAAATCCCATATTTTTCTATTAAATTATTTAATTGCATATAAAAATTAAAATATTTATTCATAGTTTCAGAATCGCCATATGCTATGATATCACAAATATAATTATCATATTTATTTCTTAACTTCGAGATATCGATTTTTGAATCTTCCGGTAAATAGACAATATTTTTATTAATATTTAAAGCAAATTTTTTATGTATTAAAATATCTGGTCTCCATTTTATAACAATATCATAAGAAAAATTTTCTATTTTTTCATACATATTTTTAACATTATTTAAAAAATAATATTTATAAAACTGATTTAATATATTATTTTTTGTTGTATTATTATTTATTTTTAAATCGTTAAATATAGATATAAATTTTGGATTTAGTTTTTTTTTTATTCCACTCCAGTTTAAGTTATTATTATAATATTTATCATTACATTCATTTAGTGTTTTATGAATATAAATATCAACATTATAATCTTTAAAATTGTTCAGAAATTTTTCTAAATTAATATCAAAACATCTTAAATAACCAGAAATTAATATTGCGATTTTTTTCATTTTAGGTATTATAATGAAAAAGTTATTTTTAAATAAAAATTGATTTAAAATACTTCTAACGATACATGTTACATCCACCCTGTATCATTACCTCCGCAAGATGTTCTCCAAGCCCCAAAATCTCCGTAAGCTCCACCGCACCGTGAGCGGTCTCGATAAGGACCATATTAAAACAGGTAATTATCTTTACCAACATTTCAAGAAGAATCATCTGCCCGAAATAGTCGAGTCCTTGCGCCTTTTGAATATTTTTGGACCAGGTTCAATGCACGGTCACAATACTACAGAATTTGTTGATATTTGGAGTGGGGGTGTATGGGGTGGAGTTAAAACTCAACACCCTTCATATCAAAAGCCGTCTGATCTTTCTGTTCTCGCGAAAGAGAATAGTCTCCCACCCGCTTCTCAAAAAAGTTAGTCTTGCCCTCCAGTGAAATCATTTCCATAAAATCAAAAGGATTCGCCGTGTTATAAATTTTTTCATATCCCAATTGTACCACAAGACGATCTGCGACAAATTCAATATATTGCGCCATCAATTTAGAATTCATGCCAATCAACCGGCACGGCAGCGCTTCACAAATAAACTCCTTTTCAATGGTTACCGCGTCCTTGATAATATCATAAATACGTGCTTTTTTCATTTTCCGGCGCATTTTTGTATACAAAAGAACGGCAAAATCAGTATGCATACCCTCATCTCTCGCAATCAGCTCATTCGAGAAGGTCAACCCCGGCATCAAACCACGTTTCTTCAACCAATAGATGGAACAGAAAGCGCCACTGAAAAAAATCCCCTCCACACAAGCAAAAGCAACCAAACGTGTGGCAAAAGACGAGCGCTTATCATTGATCCATTTCAATGCCCAATCAGCCTTCTTCTTGATACAAGGATAGTTATCTAACGCTGTAAATAATTTATGCTTTTCCTCTTCGTTTTTTATATACGTATCGATCAAGAGTGAATATACTTCCGAATGAACATTCTCAATCATAATCTGGAACCCATATGCCGCCCGCGCCTCCGGCAATTGAACATCACTCATGAAGCGCTGCGCCAAATTTTCTAAGACAATTCCATCGCTCGCTGCAAAAAACGCCAAAATCATTTTAATAAACATTCTTTCCTTATCATTTAACTTCTCCCAATGAGACAGGTCTTTTGAAAAATCTATTTCTTCCGCCCGCCAAAAGCAATCCATCTGTTTTTTATAACTATTCCAAATATCTATGTCCTGAATAGGAAACATAACATAGCGATTGGGATTTTCGGTAAGTAGGGGTTCGTGCTGATTTTTAGACATCCTAAATATTCTATAGGAGAAGATTTTATATTTGTTTATTAAAATAATTATCACTACATAAAGGTCTTGAAAAAGAAAATGATTTATTATTTTTTTACCTTGTCCGTGTTAGGATTTTTATTAAAAATATATATATTTAAATATATTATATGGAAATAGCCAATCGCGATTTAAAATTAATATTAATAAAGGAGGCGATAAAAGATAATAATAAGTTTGTGATTCAAAAAATAATTAAATTAAAGAAGGCGCAGAGAGAAAATGAATTACTTAGTGTTATTTACAATGATTATAAAAAATATTATGATCATATGTTTAATGAAAAAATAAGGGAAAAAGCACAATTATTATTTCTATCAAAGTATTTAGAAAAAAGTATAAAAAATATAGGATTGACAGATTCTGAAATATGCAAAGTCAAACATTCCCAAAAAAATATTTTACATAACTTAGACCGTGTGCGTTCAGATTTAGAAGATTTCGTTGATAGGAATAATTAATATAATTATATTATATATATGGCAGCCAATGAATTTACTGAAGCAGTTAATGGTATTACTACATTACGTACAAGATGTGAAGCAATGCGGGATCAATGTGATGGTTTTCGCCAAGCCGTGTCCGCACAGACACTTCGTCTTGCGGCAGGGGTGGTGCGACTCCCTGATGTGGCGGAAGTAATTGCAGCCAATGTTGAGTTTGCGCGTGATCAATTGGCTCGTTGCAGGGCAGCTTTGGCGGGCGCTTCGCGTGGGCAACGGAGCTGGGAGGAAGCGGCAGGACTTGTGAACGCAGAACTAGCAGGAGCGGATATTGCGCTTAACGGAGTAGATGAAGCTCGGGACGCTTTGGTGGAACAAGTAGATGATACCCTTGCAGCCATAACCGGACTGGCGGATGCTAACCCTGACACACGTAATGAACAAGCTCGTGTGGGAGCGGCGGCGGGATCGGCGGGTGAGGCAGCGCGGCGCGGGCGCGCGGGACAGGGAGGGGGTCGCCGGCGGCGGCGTCGGCGGCGCGGGGGGTATACACCTACGCCGTGCCACAAACGCTGTTGTGGAACCGGTACCAGACTTAATAAAAAGAAAACTAAATGTGTCGCCAGAAAGCGTTCTAACCGTAGCTCGCGCCGCCGCCGGCGCCGCAAATAAATTAACAATGAATCCAAGTACCCGTAATCTCACGATGGTATAAATACCGTATTCTTTTAAGTGCTTCACGTCTATCCCTACATATATTTCTCCATTTTCGTTGAAATATACGTAGCCAGAACGTCTTTAATATAGCAGTTTGTTCTCCACTGTCCAATTCATACCCTTGCACAATATGTAATTGATAATATTTTTCGGTAGAGATAATATTCCAGAATGCTCTTATTGTAGGATGCGAAGGGCTATCTGAACGTTCCCAATAAAACTTTTTCATAGAATCCAAAGTATTTTGATACTGGTTGGAAATAAACTCATTGTGGGAAATTAACCAAGATACAAGATAATGCCCACTATAATAATGGTGATTACCATGAAGGCATGGATGAATGATTTCACAGACAGCAAGCTCACACATCATTACTTTTTATAAAATCCGCCAATAGTTATCAATTTTTTTATTTATGATATATATATGAAGTTGAAAAGATTATTAACAAATAAACTGGTTTTGTATACGACATTAGTAGTTGCCATTCTTCACGTTTTGGGTTATATGGCTATCGATAACGATAAAGCGCTTTTATTCTTTATATCTGTCGGTGTCTTAACAACCTTCTTTAGTAAAAATATGATAATTGTTTTATGGGTAGCCATTATTTCAACAAATATTTTATTCGCTGGTGATGCTGTGCGCGAAGGATTAACAAATGCCCAAAATGTAGAGGAAAAAAAAAAGGAAGAAGAAGAGGAGGCGACAAAGGAGGAAAGTGTTATTCGCGATAATGCGGAAACATTTACACAAGTAAATATACCTTCAAGCAAACCGGCACCTGCTCCTGCTAGCGAAGAGGAAGAAGATGAAGCTATCGGGAAGCGTATTGATTATGCATCTACATTGGAACAAGCTTATGATAATTTACAACAAATGCTTGGACCTGACGGAATGAAGGGTTTATCAAAAGAAACAGCAACACTTGTAAAGCAGCAAAAAAGTTTGATGCAAAATTTAAGTGATATGGCACCTGTTCTTAAAACAGCCAAGGAGACTTTAGATACGATGAGTGGAAGCATGCCGGATTTTGCTAATATTCAATCCCTGATATCGGGTTTTGGGGGGGTTTTGGGAAAGAAGAAAGAATAAAGTCAGCACGTATAATATATGGCACGCAAATGTCCACCTGGAGTAATATGTATTGAAAATATGAGCTTTCTGTTTTTATTGATAATAATAACTTTAGCAATTACAATATATTTTCAATTTAAACCAACTGAGATAGTACCACCCACACAGAATATAATCGTAGAAAGACCGATGCGTCAGCAATTACCCCAGAGAAGAAAAAGTGTATTATTAAATCCCTATGCTCCACCTCTTCGCGATACAACATTTTTCTCTGCGCCGCGCGGTATTCCTATTAATGTCCCAACACAATCGTTTGATACAGCTTATCGCCAAGTTGGAATACTTACCCGCATCAACGGCAAAGAAACCATTTTACCTTTGATGGGAAGACCATTATTTGCTAATCGCAATAAATGGCAATATTATACCATGAGTGATAAAAATAACAGTGTTAAATTGCCAGTAAGTAATAAGGGGCGAAGTTGCACTAACGAATACGGGTGTGATAATTTATATAACGGTGATACAATCTATGTTGAAGGATATAATGATGCTTTTAAAGTTACAGTTTATGATAATGAATTGCCTCGTTATATACCCTTTGTATAAAGATTATCATTTATATATATAAGAATGACCATAACAGAATTACAAAAAAATTTTGAGATTCAAAAAAAAAAACTCAACATTTTTTTATCTATTAAAAATGGGGATAAGATTATGGAAAATGTGCAGAGTAATATTTTATATATAGAACCCCCAGGATATTTGCAATCGATAAAAAGATGGTGGTATGGAGAGAATAAAACAAGCACCTTTAATTATTTAGATCAATATTTTGTAGAGTTTGTTAGATTTTTAGACAGTATTCTTAATATTATCAATAATAGTAATAAAAGTAAAGTATCTCCCTTGGGATATTCTGTATGTAAGTATATTAATGAATTGATACCTGGAATTCATATATTGAAATCTACGTATCCAAATTATAAAGATCTTCACGATAAAATAGCAAGTATAATTATTACAATGATAGATTTTAAAACAGAATACAAAGAAAAGATTAAAAGAGATGAAAATCACGCCAGGGCATTCAGTTTTTAATAGATAATAAAAATATAATATTCATTATCTATTTTTTAATTTTGACAGTAGGACTTGTTTTATTACCGACAGCAGCAGCTGTTGCTGCGACTGCGACGGGCGCCTTCAGCCCACCCGATGCGCGCACGACGGCTTGTCCTGCGCCACTTGGTCCTATTTGTTCTCCAGTAATTTTGAGAATAACAATGCGGTTTCCGTGGGCATCCGCCGGTTTACGAAGTGAATCAAGAATTTTTTTCTGCGCAGCATCGGTAAGAGCCACATCTAATGTTACTTTTTCCTTTGTGCCAGGCGGTATTGCTTTTTTGGGTATTGCTTTTTTGGGTGTCGCTTCTTCTTTTTGCTTTGCGTGAATCGCCGCCGCCGCCTCTTTTGCAGAGCATGTGTGTAATGTTACATCACAGACATTCGAGATACAGTCTTTATTGTTTGCGCATTTTTCCCCTTGTTTCTTTTTACTGGGTGCCGCGGCTGGTTTTGTGGGCACCTTTGAAGAATGTGCATGTGCAATAATAGTTACTTTAGTTCCCTTTGGATATCCAGTATCCAACGGTTGATTAATCAAAATTGACCCATATCCAACAACCGACCGTACCTCTCCAGGCACTTTTCCAATCCGCACAACATCACCTTTATGGAATAATTTGTTATTGGATACCGGTATTTTGGTAGCGCCCGCCTTAATATCAGCAGTCAGAACGCTGCTTCCTAAATCTGCAGAACCACTGGGCTTAGCAGTAGTTGAATGTGCGTGTGCAATAATGGTTACTTTAGTTCCCTTGGGATATGACGCATCCAGTTTTTGATTAAGGACGACAGCTGTGGCGCTCGTAACAGTACGAACCTCCCCGCCTGAATTTCCAATACGTACAACATCACCTTTATGGAACAAGGCGGGTTTAGCCACAAGTAATGTA